>Ga0207649_10001066_pt1 | contig 16768 bp, 15 predicted proteins | sample KBSC43metaG_FD_184317 | JGI IMG/M metagenome (GOLD analysis project Ga0207649, IMG submission 184317) | Corn rhizosphere microbial communities from Kellogg Biological Station, Michigan, USA - KBS C4-3 metaG (SPAdes) (version 2) | ecosystem: Host-associated > Plants > Roots > Rhizosphere > Soil ... | reverse complement strand
CGCGAGCGCCGCAAAGCGGATACCATAGGGGTCGCGCCGCCACAGTCCCGGCTTCGGTCTGTTCAGTTTCAGCGCGCCGAACGCAGAAAGCACCCGGCGCATATGCGCGGCCCACAATTCCTCGGCGTAAGCATCGCCTTCGCCTGCGGCGAGCTTGTCGTCGCTTTCGCTGACGGGGCGATTCACCAGCGCGTTGTCGCGTTCGAGCCTGCGCGCGCCTTCGCTCCAGCGCGGGAAGATGAAATGCGAGAAACCTGCGTAGAGCGCGAGCGCCAGCGCGAACAGCAAGCCCGCCAGGATCAGCGCGTGGAGCCAGCCCGGAACGATGGTGAAAAGGCCGAACAGCGCGGCTGCGATGAAGGCCATCGCGATGCCGCTGGCAGGCCAGGTTCCGCCCCAGACGCGTTCCCACAGGAGCGCTGCGCGCGCAAGCGCGATCCGCCGCTCGACGCGGGGTTTAGAGCCAGTCCGGGAGTCGTTCCTGCTCAATGAGCGCTTCATAACTCGGTCGCGGCCGCACGATACTCCACCTGTCGCCCTTCACGAGCACTTCTGGCGCAGGCGGCCGCGCATTGTAGGCCGAAGACATCACCGCGCCATAGGCGCCCGCCGTCAGGATCGCCACAAGATCGCCCTGTTTCAGCCGCGGCAAAGAGCGCTGGGCGGCGAAAAGATCGGAAGTTTCGCAGACCGGCCCCACGACATCGTAAACCTCGCGGTCTGCGCCCGGCGCCGTCTCGTTGACGGACACGATGTCGTGATGGGCGTCGTAAAGCGCGGGCCGGATGAGATCGTTCATGCCCGCATCGATGATGAGGAACTGCTTGGCCTCGCCGCGTTTCACATACAGCACTTCCGAAACCAGCACCCCCGCATTGGCCGCAATCAGCCGGCCGGGTTCGAAGATCAGTTGCGCGCCGACATTTCTGGTGACCTTCGCCACCATCTCGCCATAGGCAGCAGGATCGGGCGGCGGCTCGTTGTTGTGGCGATAGGGCACACCCAATCCACCGCCCAGATCGATGCGCGAAATCGCGTGTCCGTCATTGCGCAACACGCCCACCAGTTCGACGACGCGCGCGAATGCCGCCTCGAACGGCGAAAGTTCCGTGATCTGGCTTCCGATGTGAACGTCGACGCCGACGATCTCGATGCCCTTGAGCGTTGCGGCCTGCGCATAAACCTCGCGCGCGCGTTCCCAGGGTATTCCGAATTTGGATTCGCTCGTGCCGGTGGTGATCTTGGCGTGCGTCTTGGCATCGACATTGGGATTGACGCGGATGGTGATGCGCGCGCGCGTGTTGAGCGAGAGCGCGACTTCATTCAGCGCATCGAGCTCGGGTTCGCTCTCGACGTTGAACTGATAGATGCCTTCTTCCAGCGCAAACTTCATTTCCGCGCGCGTCTTGCCGACACCCGAAAAGACGATGCGGTGGGCGGGAATACCGGCGGCGCGCGCCTTCGCAAGCTCGCCCCCCGAAACGATGTCTGCACCCGCGCCCAGGTTGCCGAGAGTCTTCAATACCGCGACATTGCCGTTCGCCTTTGCCGAGAACGCGACAAGCGTGTCTTTCGGCAGCGCCGCAGCGAAAACCTTGTAGTGCCGTTCGAGCGTGGCAGTGGAATAGCAGAAGAACGGCGTGCCGACTTCGCGCGCCAATGCCGCGAGGCTCACGTCTTCGGCGTGCAGCACGCCGTTCCTGTAACCGAAATGATTCATTGTCCGATGGGGTTGGGCGGACGCGAAGGATCGTGCTGGTCCTTCGGCGTGGGCTTGCCGTCCGGTTTGACGAGATCGCTTTTCACACCGCAGGCGGAAAGGGAGAAAGCGAGGGCGGTAGCCGCAAGCATGGCTACGACCTTACCTCCCCCTACGCGGGGAGGTCGACGCGCGTAGCGCGGCGGGTGGGGGCGGTGAGAAGAAGTGAAAATCATTTCAACTTCTCCTTCCAGAACGCCACTTGTTCGCGCACACGCACCGGCGCCGTGCCGCCTTCGCTCGTCCGCGCGTTCAACGACGCTTCCAGCGACAGCGACGGCAGAACATCTTTCGTGATGCCGGGCTCGACGGCCTGCATCTCGGCAAGCGGCAATTGATCCAGCGCCACGCCTTTTTCCTCGGCGCGCTTCACGATGCTGCCCGCAATGTGATGCGCCTCGCGGAACGGCTTCTGCAAATTCTTCACCACCCAATCGGCAAGATCGGTGGCGGTGGGATAGCCCCCTTCAGCAGCACGGCGCATCGCGGCCGGTTGCGGTTTCAAATCGGCAACCATTCCCGCCATCGCGGCCAGCGACAGATCGAGCGCATCGGCGGCGGAGAACACCGCTTCCTTGTCTTCCTGCAGATCCTTCGCGTAGGCGAGCGCCAAGCCCTTCATCACGGTGGTCAGCGCCACGAAGCTTCCCAGGATGCGCCCGATCTTGGCGCGCACCAGTTCGGCGGCATCGGGATTGCGCTTCTGCGGCATGATGGAGGAGCCGGTGGTGAACGCATCTGATAATTTCACGAAACCGAACGAAGGCGTCGCCCATACCACGATCTCCTCGGCCAGCCGCGACAGATGGGTGGCGCAGATGGAAGCCGCCGCCAGATATTCGAGCGCGAAATCGCGTGCCGAAACCGCGTCGAGCGAATTCCTCATCGGATGAGCGAAGCCCAATTCCTTCGCCGTCGCCTTGCGGTCGATCGGAAACGGCGTGCCCGCGAGTGCCGCCGCACCGAGCGGCGATTCATTGGCACGCGCATGCGCGCCTGCAAACCGCCCGCGATCACGCGACAGCATTTCGACGTAAGCCAGGCAATGATGCCCGAACGTCACCGGCTGCGCGGGCTGCATATGGGTGAAGCCCGGCATGATCGTATCGGCATGCGCTCCGGCCTGCGCGACAAGCGCCTTCTGCAACGTCACGATCCCCGCTTCTGCGCGGTCGCAGGCCGCGCGCACCCAAAGCCGGAAATCGGTCGCCACCTGGTCGTTGCGCGAGCGCGCGGTGTGCAACCTGCCCGCTGCCGCGCCCGCGATTTCACCCAAGCGTGCTTCGATATTGAGATGAATGTCTTCGAATTCACGTTTGAACGCGAAGGTTCCGCCCTCGATTTCCTTGCCGATCTGCTCGAGGCCGGAAAGAATTGCCTCGCCGTCGGATTTGGAAATAATGCCGGTGGCCATCAGCATGCGGGCATGAGCGCGCGATCCGGCGAGATCTTCGTTCGCCAGCCGCTTGTCGAAGTCGATGGAGGCGTTGATCTCCTCCATGATGGCCGAGGGACCGGCGCCGAAACGCCCGCCCCACATCTTGTTCGCGCTCATCTGTTCAGGCGCTCATTGTTTAGGATCGACATGACCCGTTCGCGTTTGCTCATCGTGCTCGCCGCCGTGGTTGCCCTCGTGGCGGGCGCACTGGTGGTTCTATATGTGATCCCGCCCGGCAAGGGAACGCCCAAGCAGCCTGCGTCCCTCGCCGAATTGAAGCCGGCCGCGAAGCCAAGCCTTGTGCCCAACGTGTCGTTCACCGACATGGGCGGGCGCAGCTATGCGCTGTCGAAATACCGGGGCCGCTATGTGCTGCTCAACCTCTGGGCCAGCTGGTGCGGGCCCTGCGTCAAGGAGCTTCCCGCGCTCGCCAATCTCCAGCGCACCATACCCGCCTCGCGGCTCGCCGTGGTGACGGTCGATGTGGAGAGGAACGCCGATAAAGTGGCTGGCCAATTCCTCATCGCCCATCAGGCAGCCGAACTCCCCGCCTTCGCCGATCCCGGCATGAAGCTGATGGCCGCGACCAAGACCTTCGGCCTGCCCACGACGCTGTTGATCGATCCGCAGGGCATGGAGATCGCGCGCGCCACAGGCCCCGCCGAATGGGACACGCCCGAGGCAATCGCATGGTTCGAAGAACTGACGAAGAAGAAGTGATCTTCCAGCACTACAGGAATTTGCCAAACATCTCACTGTCATCCCGGCCAAGCGGCGAATGCCGCGCAGAGCCGGGACCCATCGTGCGGCTTCTCGATAGGTCCCGGATCGCGCGAAGCCGCGCGTCCGGGATGACAAACAGATTTGAGTGCAACTAAAGGAAATCAATCCACGCGCGCGATATAGGGCAGGCCGCGATAGTGGCCCGCATCGTCCATGCCGTAGCCGATCAGGAAACCTTCGAGCCCGGTGAACGCCGCATAATCGGCTTGCGCTTCGGCATCTTCGCGCTTGCGGTCCACCATCACAGCCGTCGTCACCGACAGCGCGCCCTGTTCGCGCAGCAACTCCGTCGCTTTCGCAAGCGTGCGCCCGCGATCGAGGATGCCGTCGAGCAAGAGCACGTTGTGGCCGCGCACGCGCGCCGTGGGCGAGATCATCACCGAGATGTTGCGCGAACCTTCGCGTCCGCCCGCATAGGACCTGAGCCAGAAGAATTCCGACGGAAGATGCAGCCCCCGCCGCGCCAAAGCGCGCAGCAGATCGGCCGCGAAAACAAATCCTCCCACCAGCACCACCGCCGCCATATCCGGCTGCACGCGCGCGCCCACGATTTCGTCGGCGAGCATCGCCATGCGCTGGAAGATTTCGGTCTCGCTGACGAGAACTTTGTGACTCACCGCTCCAACTCAGCCTTCGACGAATTTCAGATCCACATGGCGCGCACCGGACGGCGGGCTCGGCAGGCGGGCGGTGAAGTTGGCCGATTTGCCGGGCGCGAGGTTTTTCGCGTCAGCGGTGATCTTCCAGTCATAGAGTTCGCGCCGCGCGTCGTCGGTGAGCGCCGCGCGGATCGCCGGCACGGACAGCGTGCGCGCGGTGATGTTCATGATCTTGCCGCGGATGTGCAGCACCGGCATGTCGTCTTCGCTCGTCACGCGATAGCTCACGTCCTGAAAGGCGAGGCCAACCGTGTTCACGTCCAAGCCGATCCAGGAATAGACCGTCGCCGTCTGCGGCCAGACCGAGGCGACACCCTGACGGAACGCGATCCCCGCCCACGCAAGAAGTGCCACCACCGCGATCAGCGCCGCCCATCCGGCGAGCGCGCCCAAACGCCACGCCGACGACACACCTTCGCTCGAAACGACGCTCAGGGGTTCGGGCGCTTTCGCTGCCTCCGGCTGGACGTGCGTCTCGGGCGCGGCTGCTTCCGTTGCCGTCTCGACGGCGGCGGCAACCGGTGCCGCCTCCGTTTCGGGCGCGGATTGGTGCCAGGTGTGGCCGCATTTGGCGCAACGCACCTTGCGGCCGTCGGGCAGGAATTTGGCCGCGTCGGCTTGGTATCGGGTAGCGCAGTTGGGGCAGGTTAAGATCATGGTAACCGTAATACAGGTGATCCAGAAAATAGGCAGAGCAAAGCCCTGCCCGCAAGCAAAGCACAGTGTTGGTTACAATCATGGTAACCGTGGGCCCCGCCAGCTATTTTCCGAATCATGGTTCGCTTCGAAAATGTCGGCATGCGGTATGGGGCAGGCCCGGAGGTGCTCCGGGACATCACCTTCCGGCTGGAGCCCGGCTCCTTCACCTTCCTGACCGGCCTTTCCGGCGCCGGAAAGACCACGCTGCTCAAGCTCATCTTCCTGGCCGAGCCCCCCTCGCGCGGCCTGATCTCGCTGTTCGGACGCGACCTCGCCACCACAAGGCGGCAGGACTTCCCGGCCATCCGCCGCCGCATCGGGGTGGTGTTCCAGGACTTCCGGCTGTTCGACCACCTCTCGGCCTTCGACAATGTGGCGCTGCCCCTGAAGCTCGCGGGCCGCAAGGAGGGTCAATATGCCCAGGACGTGCAGGAGCTTCTGTCCTGGGTCGGCCTGGGCGACCGGATGGACGCCCCGCCCCACACGCTTTCCGGCGGCGAGCAGCAGCGCGTGGCCATCGCGCGCGCCGTCGTCGCCCGCCCCGACCTCTTGGTGGCCGACGAACCCACCGGCAATGTCGACCCCGAAATGGGTGCGCGCCTCATTCGCCTCTTCGCCGAACTGAACCGGCTGGGCACCACCGTGCTGATCGCCACCCACGACCGCGCGCTGATCGAACGCGCCAAGGCGCGCGAGATGCGGCTGGTGGACGGGCGCCTCGTCGAAATGCGGATACCGCGCGCATGAGCGAGAAGCTTCGCATCCTTCCGCGCGACACCGCCGCCGGACCGCTCGATCTGATGATCGCGGTGATGGCGTTTCTCGCGGCCCTTGCGCTCGGCGCCTCGCTGGTCGCCGACCGGGCTGCCCAAAGCTGGCGTTCGGGGCTGGCGGGCCAGCTCACGGTCCAGATCCTGCCGCCGCTCGAAGGCGACGCAGAACCCGCGCTCGAACGCGACGCCGAGCGCGCCATCGCCGTGTTGCGCAACACACCGGGGATCGCGGTCGTCACACCCGTCAGCCGCGCCGACGCATTGAAACTCGTCGAGCCATGGCTCGGCGCGGACGCCATCGTCGCCGATCTGCCTCTGCCGCGCCTGATCGACGCCAAGGTCGTGCCGGGCGCGGACGTCGACGTGCCCGCCTTGCGCAAGTCTCTCAAAGCCGCCGTGCCCGACGCGATGCTCGACGATCACAGCCAGTGGATCGACCGGCTCAAGGGATTGGCCAACGCCGTGATATTGTCCGGGTACGGAATATTGCTGCTGATCGCGATCGCCACCGCCGCCGCCGTCACCTTCGCGACGCGCGCAGGGTTGCAGGCCCATCATGAGATCGTCCAGTTGCTGCACCAGATGGGCGCCCATCCAGGCTTCATTTCCCGCGCCTTCGAACGCCACTATTTCCTCTCCGCGCTGGCGGCTTCCGCGGTCGGTGCGGGCATCGCCGCCATCGTGTTCGTCGCGGCGGGCGGATTGGAGATGGCGGGCTACGAAGCCGTGCCGTTCCTGCCGCCCATGTCGCTCAAGCCGCTGGAAGCCTTGTGGCTGATCGCGGTGCCGATGGGATCGGGCCTCATCGCCTGGATCACGACACGGATTTCGGTGATGGCGGCTTTGCGGAAAATCTACTGAATGCGCCGATTATTTTCGCTCATCATACTGGCGGCCATCGGTTATGCGGCGGGGCTTTTCCTCTTCGTCGATAACGTGAACAGGCCGCCGCCCAAACCGCATCGCGCCGACGCCATCGTGGCGCTGACGGGCGGCGAATTGAGGCTCGACCGCGCGGCTTCGCTGCTGGAACAGAAACTGGGCAAGCGTCTTCTCATCACCGGCGTCGATCTTTCCGCGACCAAGGCGGACCTGAAGCGCGTGGCGCACGGCAAGCGCCGCTTCGATTGCTGCGCCGATCTGGGCTTCATCGCCGCCGACACGCGCGGCAACGCGCAGGAGACCGCCGACTGGGTGCTGACCCACGATTACAAAAGCCTGATCGTGGTGACGGCCAATTATCACATGCCGCGCACGCTGACCGAATTCTCCACTGCGATGCCGAGCGTGACGCTCCAGCCCTATCCGGTCGAGCCCCAGGACATCGACTTCGTGCATTGGTGGCGCAACCCGCACACCTTGAAACTGCTCAACAGCGAATACGCGAAATATCTGGCGAGCTTGGCGATGAACCGTGCGATCAACCCGCTGCTCGCCAAACTGAACGAGGACAGGAAATGATCCTCGTCGTCATCCGCTCCACGATCTTCTTTTTGTGGTTCGCGCTCTCCTCGACAATATTGAGCCTTCTTTACACGCCGCTCCTGCTCTTGCCGCCGCGTGTGATGCGCGGCGCGGCCTTCATATGGTGTCACGCCACCTTCTGGGGCCTGCGCGTCATCGCGGGCGTGCGTTACGAAGTGCGAGGGCGCCCACCGCGCGAACCCGTGCTGGCCGCCGCCAAGCATATGAGCATGTGGGACACCATCGCCCTCTATGTGCTGCTCGACAAACCGGCCATGGTCTTCAAGCGGGAACTCGGGCTGATCCCCTTCTACGGCTGGTTCGTGCGCAAAGCGCAGATGATCGCCATCGACCGCGACGGCAAGGCAAGCGCGCTGCGCAAGATGGCGACCGATGCCAAAGCGGTGTTCGCGCAAGGCCGCTGCGTGCTTATCTTCCCCGAAGGCACGCGCAAGAAACCGGGCGCGGCCCCCGATTACAAACCCGGCGTCGCCGGACTCTACGGACAGATCGGTGTGCCGTGCGCCCCCATCGCGCTCAATTCCGGCCTGTTCTGGACCGGGCCGGGTGGCTTCCTGAAAAAGCCCGGCACCATCATCGTCGAATTCCTTCCCCTCATTCCGCGGGGCCTCAAACGCGCCGAGTTCATGTCCGCCCTCGAAACCCGCATCGAAACCGCGACAGCGAAACTCGTCGTGGAGGGCCGCGCCAGCCTCGCGTCAAACGGATTTTCGGATTGAAGCGAAGCCGGAGCCGGCATTTGTTAGCCGGCGGGTGGTTTGTTAATCGCCAACTGTGCCGCGAAAGCACGTTTGTAGGCGGGCCGCGCTTCGCCGCGGGCGACGTAGGCGGCCAGGTTTGGATATTCGTCCAACAACCCCGACGCCCTCGACCTGAGCAGCACCGACACCATCATCAGGTCGCCCGCGCTGAACGCACCGTCGAGCCACTCGGCTTCGCCGAGGCGAGGGGAAAGCTGGCCCAGCCGGTTACGGACGCGATCCTGGACAAGCGGCACGCGCTCCGCGGACCAGGGCTTGTCGCCCTCCAGCAGTTTGGCGGTTGTGAGTTCAAGGATTGGTGGCTCCACCGTGTTGAGCGCGGCGAACATCCATGTGATCGCGCGCGCCCGCGCATTCGCATCGTCCGGCAACAGGCCCCCATGGCGCTGTGCGATGTGGAACACGATCGCTCCCGTCTCGAACAGCGCGAGATCGCCTTCTTCATAGGTCGGAATCTGACCGAACGGATGAAGCGCCAGATGCGCGGGTTCCTTCATCGCATCGAACGAAACAAGACGAACCTTGTAAGGCTGGCCCACTTCCTCCAGTGCCCAGCGAACGCGCGTATCGCGCGCCAGTCCCTTGCCGCCATCGGGCGAGCGTTCAAAGGCGGTAATGGTGGGGGTCATTGGAAAGCTCCCGGTGAGGCACGGCGCCATCCTGCATTACGCGACCGATTGCGGCGGATGAGGGGTCGATACTGTCGACAGCGATCTGTCGGGCCTAGTCCAATTTGCATCGTCGCGGTCGTTATTTTTATGGACCAAGCCATGAGTTCCGGGACAAGAACAATAAGAGAACGTTCATTGCTTTAACACCCGTTCGGCATTATGTTCCCGTGCCAGGGTTGCTGCCCCGGAGAGCGGGGTACCCCCACCCCCTCCCCCCATCGCAAAAACCCGAAAACAATTGGTTGGTGAAAGGCTTTGGCGGGATACTAGGACTATGAGCGATATCTCCCGCCAGATCTGGGACATGAAGTACCGGCTCAAAGCGCCGGACGGCACGCCCCTGGAAAAAGACGTGGCCGAAAGCTGGTCGCGCGTGGCGCTCGCCGCCGCCCAAGCCGAATCCCCCGGCAATCGCCGCGAATGGGCGCAAACCTTCGGCGAGGCGCTTGCCGGTCACCGCTTCCTCCCCGCAGGACGAATCCTCGCGGGCGCGGGCACCGAGCGCAACGTGACCTTGTTCAACTGCTTCGTGATGGGCCGCATCGAGGATTCGATGGACGGCATCTTCTCGCATCTGCGCGAGGCGGCGCTGACGCTCCAGCAAGGCGGCGGTATCGGTTACGACTTCTCGACCTTGCGCCCGAAAGGCGCGCCCGTTGCGGGCGTCGGCGCCGATGCCTCGGGCCCCGTCTCGTTCATGGATGTGTGGGACGCGATGTGCCGCACCATTATGAGCGCAGGCAGCAGACGCGGCGCGATGATGGCGACCTTGTCTTGCGATCATCCCGACATCGAACATTTCATCGAAGCCAAGCGCCAGCAGGGCCGCCTGTCGATGTTCAACCTCTCGGTGCTCGCCACCGACGCCTTCATGGACGCGGTGAAGGCCGACACGAACTGGGACCTGAAATTCGACGGCAAGATCTACAAAACATTGCGCGCCCGCGATCTGTGGGACCGCATCATGCGCGCCACCTACGACGCCGCCGAACCCGGCGTGATCTTCATCGACCGCATCAACCGCGAAAACAACCTCGCCTATTGCGAAACCATCCGCGCGACCAACCCGTGCCTGACGGCCGACAGCTGGATTCAAACCGACGAAGGCCCGCGCCAGATCGCCGAACTGATCGGAAAACCGTTCACCGCGATTGCCGACGGCCAGCCCTGGCCGAGCGACGAGCGCGGTTTCTTCTCGCAGGGCATCAAGCCCACAGTCGGTTTACGGACTCGCGAAGGTCATAAGCTGCGCGGCACACCGGATCATCGCATCCGAAGGGTCACACGCCGCACGCGCTGGTCCTGTGAGTGGGAATGGATTGAGATCGGTTCACTCGCCGCTGGCGACGAAATCCTTTTGCACAATCACCGTTCTCAATTCGAGTGGGGCACAGCACAGAACGGCGACGCCGAAGGTTATCTGCTTGGACTTCTGGTCGGCGACGGAACACTGAAGAGCGACAAGGCCATCCTTTGCGCGTGGCCCGGACAAAGAACCGTTAATGGCGCAGACGAAAGACCCGGCATTCGCGGTGTGATGGAAGCAGCCGAAGCAGCCGCGCGCACCTTGCCGCATCGTGCGGATTTCACAGGCTGGATCGAAGTGCCGGGCCGCGGCGAATATCGTCTTGCGCTCGGTGCGCTGAAGCAGCTTGCACACGACATGGGCCTGTCGCCCGGCAACAAGATCGTTACCGCTGCCATGGAACGGCGTTCAAGCGCCTTCTGCTCCGCTTTCCTGCGCGGGTTATTCGACGCCGAGGGCAGCGTACAGGGCCAGCAAACCAAAGGCGTGAGTGTCAGGCTCGCGCAAAGCGATCTCGACACGCTCGAAGTGGCCCAGCGAATACTTCTGCGATTGGGCATTGTCGCGACGATCTACAAACAGCGCAGGCAGGAAGGATTCAAACGCCTGCCCAATGGCAAGGGCGGCCACGAATCCTACGCCGTCCGCGACCAGCACGAATTGGTGATCTCAGGTGACAACCTGTTCGTCTATCGCGACCGCATTGGGTTCTCTGACACGGTGAAATCGACAACTCTGAACCATCTGCTTGCCAATTATCGCCGCGCACCAAACCGCGAATATTTCTGCGCAACGGTGGAAGCGGTCGAAGAGGCGGAAGCCGCCGAGGTTTTCGATGCCGCCGTTCCCGGCCTTAACGCATTCGATGCCAACGGGTTGTGGGCGCATAATTGCGGCGAACAGCCACTTCCTCCTTACGGCGCGTGTCTGCTTGGCTCGATCAATCTCGCCAAACTCGTGAAGAACCCGTTCGACGAGAACGCGGTGCTCGACGAAGACGAACTTGCGCGCCTCACGCGCACTGCCGTGCGGATGCTTGACAATGTGATCGACATTTCGCGCTTTCCGCTGGAAGCGCAGCGCGCTGAGGCGATGGCGAAGCGGCGCATCGGCCTCGGTGTGACAGGACTTGCCGATGCGCTGATCTTCTGCCGCGTGCGCTACGGTTCGCCGGAAAGCCTGAAACTGATCGACCGCTGGTTGTCGGTGTTGTGTCATGCGGCCTACGACGCCTCTGCCGATATCGCTGCGGAAAAAGGCGCGTTTCCGCTGTTTGACCGCGAGGAATTCCTCGCGCGTCCCTTCGTGCAGCGTTTGCCGCAAACCATTCGTGACAAGATCGCCGCCCACGGCATCCGCAACGGGCTTGTCACCTCCATCGCGCCCACCGGCACGATCTCATTGTTCGCCGACAACGTGTCGAGCGGCATCGAGCCGGTGTTCGCCTACAGCTTCACCCGGCATGTGCTGCGCGCCGACGGCACGCGCAGCGAAGAGCGCGTCAGCGATTATGCCTGGCGCGCCTTCCGCGCGCGCTTCGGCGAAGATGCGACGCTGCCCGATTATTTCGTGAGCGCGCAGGAGCTTTCGCCCGACCATCACCTCGCGGTGCAGGCCGTCGCGCAGAAGCACATCGACAGTTCGATCTCCAAGACCATCAACGTGCCGCAATCGATTTCATTCGAGGCGTTCAAGGATGTCTATCTGAAAGCCTATGAAACAGGCTGCAAGGGCTGCACGACCTATCGCCCCAACGCGATCACCGGCGCGGTGCTCGAAACCGTTGTCGAAACCAAGCCAATCGAAAACGCCGAACAGCCAAGCCTGCCTTTGCCGGTGCCGAAGGGCGCGGGCGATGTGGTTTACATGACGAGGCCGCTTGATCGCCCCGAACTGCTCACCGGCCAGACCTACAAGATCAAATGGCAGGATTCCGATCACGCCTTCTACATCACCGTAAACGACATCGAGCAGGATGGCCGCAGGCGTCCCTTCGAGATCTTCATCAACTCGAAGAACATGGAAGCCTATGCCTGGACCTTGGCGCTGACCCGCATGGTGAGCGCGGTCTTCCGGCGCGGCGGCGACGTGTCGTTCGTGGTGGACGAGTTGAAGGCCGTGTTCGATCCGCGCGGCGGGCAATGGATGGGCGGACGCTATGTGCCCTCGCTTCTGGCCGCCATCGGCGAGGTGATCGAACGCCACCTGGTGGCGACCGGTTTCATGACCCCGCGCGATTCCGTTCTGCCGCGCGAGGAACGCCGGGCCGTCGCCATGGCGGCGGAAGGCGCGCCCGCGCGCTATTGCCCGCGCTGCTCCTCGCCCAGTTTCGTGAAGATCGAGGGATGCGACACTTGCCTCTCTTGCGGCTATTCCCGCTGCGGGTAAACGAGGGCTGATGCGCTATTCCAGCCGCTTCTTCCTCTACGCGCCGTTCTCCCTTTTCGTCATTCTCGCCGTCGCCGTCGGCGTGCAATGGTGGCGGGAGGCGAGCGCCTGGTCGCAAAAGATCGACGCGCTCAACGGCCACGAGATCGCGCCGGGCATCACGCTGCATTTCGCCTCGCGCCAGCTCACGGGCTTTCCCTTCCGCGTCGACACCGTGTTCAAGGATTTCCGCCTCAGCTTCGCGGGCCCGCGCGCCTTCAAATGGAAGGCGGAAGATTTCGCGCTCCATCGCCTGAGCTATGGCAGCGGCAAGACCGTGTTCGAAGCGGGCGGCAAGCAGAGCTTTTCGTGGATCGGCAGCGACGGCAAGGAAGCCCAGTTCTCGTTCCTGCCAGGCAGCGTGCGCGCCGACGCGATCACCAGCAATGGAAGGCTGGCGCGTTTCGATCTCGTGATGGTCGCCTTCGATTCGCCCAAGGTCACCGCGGGCCGCATCGAGGTGCATCTGCGCCACGACCCCAAGATCGACGCGCTCGATTTCGTCGTCTTTGCCGATTCGCTGTCGCTGCCGCAGCGCAAGACCATCGACTACGCCAAAGTGGATTCGCGCATCACCATGGCGCAATTCCTGAAAGGCATGCTCTCGGGCGATGCCGACTGGCGCACCGCGCTCGAAGCATGGCGCGGCGGCGAAGGCCGCATCGAACTTGTCGACGTGCAATCCAAACCCGACGCCGCCAAGGGCCGCCTGATCCTCGACGGCACCCACGCGCTCGACGGCACGTTCTCACGCGAGATGTTCGGCCTGACAAAACTCGAAAGCGCGCCGCTCTACTGAGTCTTCTTCGGGTTGCGCCCGAAATTGGGCGCCGCACTGTCCTGGCCGGCATCGACGATGGAACGCCGGATCGCGCGGGTGCGCGTGAAGAGATTGAACAGCGCATCCCCGTCGCCCCAGCGGATAGCGCGCTGCAATGCGCTCAAATCCTCGCTGAACCGCCCCAGCACTTCCAGCACCGCGTCGCGGTTGTTGAGAAACACGTCGCGCCACATCGTCGGATCTGAGGCCGCGATGCGTGTGAAGTCGCGGAAGCCGCCCGCGGAATATTTGATCACTTCGCTTTGCGTCACCGCTTCCAGATCGTCGGCGGTTCCGACGATATTGTAGGCGATCAGATGCGGCACATGGCTGGTGATGGCGAGCACGAGGTCGTGGTGCTTCGGGTCCATCACATCGACATTGCTGCCGCAGCGCTGCCAGAACTCCTTCAGCTTCTCGACCGCAGCCGGATCGGTCCCGGGCGGCGGCGTAAGGATGCACCAGCGATTGTCGAACAATTCCGCAAAGCCCGCTTCGGGCCCGGATTGCTCGGTGCCCGCGATGGGATGCGCCGGAATGAAATGCACGCCTTGGGGAATATGCGGCCCCACATCGCGCACCACCGCGGTTTTCACCGATCCCACATCGGTCACGATGGCACCCGGCTTGAGCACGGAAGAAATCTCTTTCGCCAGCGCCCCGAACGCGCCCACGGGTGTCGCCAGCACGACGAGGTCGGCATCGCGCACGGCGGAAACCGCATCGCCATGAATGGAATCCGCAAATCCGACCTTCTTCGCCGCTTCCTGCGTTTCGGGACGGCGCGCATAGCCCGCAATATGCCCGGCCAATCCGCCGCGGCGCATCGCATGCGCCATCGAAGAGCCGATCAGGCCAACGCCAAGAAGCGCCGCCTTCTCAAACAGAGGCTTGCTCATTTGCCCCTCATGAATTCAGCCAAAGCTTTCACGACCAGCCGGTTGGCTTCTTCGGTACCCACCGACAACCGCAGACATTGCGGCAATCCGTAATTGCCAACGGCCCGCAAGATCAACCCGCGCGAGGAGAGAAATGCATCGGCAGCGTCTGCCGTCTTCTTGTCCGCAAAATGGACAAGCATGAAATTTCCCACGCTGTCATCAACCCGCAGGCCAAGCTTGCGGATTTCTTCCCTGAGCCAGGAAATCCAACGTGCATTGTGCTCGACCGACTTGTCGATATGGGCACGATCCTTCACCGCCGCGGCCGCCGCAAGCTGCTGCGGCATGGAAACATTGAACGGTCCGCGAACGCGGTTCAGCACATCGGCAACAGCCGCCGGACAATAGGCCCAGCCGACCCGCAAGCCCCCAAGCCCAAGCTTGGAGAAGGTGCGCGTCATCACGACATTGTTGAAGTTCGCCACCATCTCGATGCCGGATTCGTAATCGTTCCGGCGCACATACTCCGCATAAGCCGCATCGATCACCAGCAGTATGTCGGAGCGCAATCCCGCATGCAGCCGGCGCACTTCGCTATGCGGCAGATAGGTGCCGGTCGGATTGTTCGGATTGGCGAGATAGACGATCCGCGTTTTGGGCGTTACCGCCGCCAATATCGCATCGACATCGGCGTGCAGGTTCTTCTCCGGCACAATCACGGGCACCGCGCTGTTGGCCAATGTGATGATTTTGTAGATCACGAAGGCGTGCTCGGTGAAGATGACCTCGTCGCCGGCCCGGAGATACGCATTGCCGAGCATCTTCAGCAATTCGTCCGAACCGTCGCCACCGCAAACGATGCGCGCGGGATCGAGCCCGAAGGCCGTGCCGATCGCCTCACGCAGAACCCGCGCGCTGCCTTCGGGATATTGCTCGAGATTCTTCTGCGCCTCGACGTAAGCCGCCACCGCCGCCGGGCTTGGACCGAGCGGGTTCTCGTTGGCCGAGAGCTTGTAGACCTTCGCCACACCCGGCGCACTCGCCCGGCCACCGACATAAGGCGCGATGTCCAGGACACCGGGCTTCGGACTGGGTTCTTGGGGCGGGCACATGGCAATCGGCTCTGATTTTGGGCGCTTTTTCGGGGGCGCATTCATAAGCGCGAGGGCCCCCAAAAGCAAAGCGGAGCAGGCATTCGTTGACAGGGGGGCAGCGCGGCCTTAGCAAACGGCGCTCCACCGGTTTCGGAAAGCGTGTGAGAAATGGCGGAAGCCGCCAATCCGAAATTCCTGCGTCCCGTCGTGGCGCCCGAGGTCGATCCGGGCCAGGCCATCACCTTCGGCGCGGACCGCCCGCTGCTGCTCGACGCGGGCCGCGAGCTTTCGCCCGTCACCATCGCCTATATGACCTATGGCGAACTCAACGCGCAGAAATCGAACGCGGTTCTCATCTGCCACGCGCTGACGCTCGACCAGTTCGCGGCGAGCCAGCATCCCGTCACCGGCAAGCCCGGCTGGTGGGACACCCTTATCGGCCCCGGCAAACCCATCGATACCAACCGCTTCTTCGTGATCTGCGCCAATGTGGTGGGCGGCTGCATGGGCACGACCGGCCCCGCCTCCATCGATCCCACCACCGGCAAGCCTTACGGCCTGTCCTTCCCCGTCGTCACCATCAAGGACATGGTGCGCGCGCAAGCCATGCTGCTCGATGCGCTCGGTATCGAGCAATTGCTGTGCGTGCTCGGCGGTTCGATGGGCGGCATGCAGGTGCTGCAATGGGCGGCGAGCTATCCCGAACGCGTGCTCTCCGCCATCCCGATTGCGACCGCGGCCAACCATTCCGCGCAGAACATCGCGTTCCACGAAGTGGGTCGCCAGGCGATCATGGCCGATCCCGACTGGAAGGGCGGCGCCTATCAGCTCGAAGGCACGCAGCCGTCGAAAGGCCTGGCGGTGGCACGCATGGCCGCGCACATCACCTATCTTTCGGAAGCGGCCCTGCAGCGCAAGTTCGGACGCAACCTTCAGAACCGCAACGCGATCTCGTTCGGCTTCGGCCCGGATTTCCAGATCGAATCCTATCTGCGCCACCAGGGCATGACCTTCGTCGACCGCTTCGACGCCAATTCCTATCTCTACATCACCCGCGCGATGGATTATTTCGATCTTGCGGAAGATTACGGCGGCGTGCTGGCCGAAGCCTTCCGCGGAACCAAGACGCGCTTCTGCATCGTCTCCTTCACCAGCGACTGGCTGTTCCCCACCGTCGAGAACAAGCACATCGCGCATGCGTTGAACGCAGCC
>Ga0207649_10001052_pt1 | contig 16907 bp, 14 predicted proteins | sample KBSC43metaG_FD_184317 | JGI IMG/M metagenome (GOLD analysis project Ga0207649, IMG submission 184317) | Corn rhizosphere microbial communities from Kellogg Biological Station, Michigan, USA - KBS C4-3 metaG (SPAdes) (version 2) | ecosystem: Host-associated > Plants > Roots > Rhizosphere > Soil ... | reverse complement strand
TATACCTTCCCCGACAACCGCGCCTGTGCGAGCGAGCTATATGCGACCGAGACGCGGGCGCGAGCCCAGAGGATTGGCTTATGGACTGATCCCGAATACACGGTGCGAAGCGCCAGCCGCCCCGATGTCCTGCTCGCGCGGGTGGGCCATTTCGAGCTGGTCGAGGGACGGGTTCTCAAGGCTCAAAAGACCGGCGGACGCCTCTATCTCAATTTCGGCAGGTTGTTCAAAGAGGACTTCACCGCAGTGATCGATGCCCAGGCGCTCAGGATGTTTACCGGCGAAAAGCTCGATCCCCTATCGCTGACGGATGCGCTCGTACGGGTACGGGGCTGGGTCGATAGCTCGGGTGGCCCGCGCGTTACGATCACCCATCCCGAACAGATCGAGGTCCTCGCCCGGCCATGATGGGACGCATCTCTAAATCCCTGCTGGTGGCCTCGATGCTGGCGCTGCTCGCGGGCTGCTCGAGCGTTCTCGGCCCGGGCGTCGCCGTCACGACCACCAACGGACAGATGGCTCCGCTGGTGTCGGAGACAGGCGATGCGAGCGACGATGTGGCGGGGGCGCGCGAAGCACCGGGCATCATCGCGTCCTATGGCGGCATCTACTCCGACCGGCCGGCGGAGATCATGCTGGCGCAGATCGTCTCGCGCCTGCTGGGGGCGGCCAACCAGCCCAACGCCAAGTTCACGGTGACGATCCTCGACACGTCCGATGTCAACGCGTTCGCGCTCCCGGGCGGCTACATCTTCGTGACGCGCGGCATCCTCGCGCTCGCCAATGACCAGAGCGAGCTCGCGGCGATTCTCGCGCACGAAATCTCGCACGTGATCCTTCATCACTCGCAGGCGCGCACCGAGCGGGCCAAGACGACGGACCTCGTGGACAAGGTGGTGAGCGGCGTTTTCGGCTCAGATCCCTCGACCGACCAGAGCGCCAACAAGGCCAAGCTCAGCTTTGCCGCCTTCAGCCAGGCGCAGGAGCTGGCGGCGGACAAGTCCGGCATCCAGATCGCGGGGCGCGCGGGGTTCGATCCGTATGCGGCGGCGCGCTTCCTCAGCGCCATGGGCCGATTTGCCCAATACCAGCAAGGCACAGCGGACCAGGGGGATGATTTCCTGAGCTCGCACCCCTCGACGCCCGACCGCGTGCAGAAGGCCAACGACATTGCGCGGATGACGTTCGGCCCGCCAGGGACGGGCGACCAGGACCGGCAGGACTACATGGCGGCAATCGACGGCATGGTGTTCGGTGACAGCCCGAGCCAGGGCGCGATCGCCGGCCAGCGCTTCATTCAGCCGACGCTCAAATTCACCTTTACGGTGCCCGTCGGCTACAAGCTGCAGATCACGCCCGGGGCCGTCGTGGGGGTTGCGAGCGACGGCGAAGCGGTGCGCTTCGACAGCGCCGAGGTCCCGCAGACGATGGCGCTCGGCGATTATCTCAAGTCGGGATGGATCGCGGGGTTGCAGCCACAAACCGTGGCGCAGCAATCGGTCAACGGGTTCGACGCGGCTTCGGGTGTAGCGGCAACCGATCAGTGGAATTTCCGGGTGCAGGTGGTGCGCTTCCAGGGCAAGGTCTACCGCTTCATCTTCGCGGCGCGCATCGACAGCGAGCTGTTTGCCCGTGGCGCTGATCAGACCATCAAGAGCTTCCGCTCGACGACGGGCGACGACCTGCGGCAGGTCCGTAAGGTGACGGTCAAAACCGTGGTGGCTGGACCAGTCGATTCCGCCGATTCACTGGCGCGCAAGATGGGCCCGGTGAACGATGCGGCCAATCTCTTTTACATCCTGAACGACCTCTACCCGGGCGATCCGGTCGTCGCGGGGCAGAGCTACAAGGTAGTTGCGGTTCAATAACTCATACGTCCTCGGCAAAGAAAAAGGCCGGCATCGCTGCCGGCCTTTGCATTTGAATTGTTGTCGCGATCTTACGCGGCGGCTTCCTCAGCGTCGGGCTCGGTCTTGGGACCGCGGCGGGGCGACTTGGCCAGCTGCTTTTCGATGAGCTGGACGGCTTCGGTGAGCGTCAGCTTGTTGACAGCACCGATCTCGCGGCTCATCCGATCCATCGCCTGCTCGAAGAGCTGGCGCTCGGAGTAGGACTGCTCGGGCTGGTCCTCGGAGCGATAGAGGTCGCGGACCACTTCGGAGATCGCGATCAGGTCGCCGGAATTGATCTTGGCCTCATATTCCTGGGCGCGGCGGCTCCACATCGTGCGCTTGACGCGCGCGCGACCGGTGACGGTCTCGAGGGCCTTCTTGACGACGGGCTCCTCGGACAGCTTGCGCATGCCGACCGACTTGATCTTGGTGGTCGGGACGCGGAGGGTCAGCTTGTCCTGCTCGAACGAGATGACAAAAAGCTCGAGCTTGAGGCCCGCCACTTCCTGCTCGTCGATCGAGGTGATCATGCCCACGCCGTGGGCCGGATAGACGATGTACTCGCCGGTCTTGAATCCGAGGCGCTGCACAGACTTCTTGGCTACCATGAAATACTCCTTTGACGCCGCCGCCGGACCGGTTCTTTGCGGAAGACCGTCCTTGTTACTTTTTCGCAGCCAAAACCCACCTCCGTCCGGCCCCGCTGGCCGTCCGTTGGGTCACGACAAAATTCGTGTCAAAAAAAGCGTGCCTTACGGCACGGGGCTGAGGACTGCATCGATTTCAGGACTATAGCATAAAAATCCGGCAAAATCAAAGTTGCCGAATCAATCGGGTTAACGGTCGTGGCCGGCGATAGTTGGTTGAGGCACATTGCCCCAGAAATGGGGAGCCTCAGTCCCCTTCGCCAGGGGCCTCGGAGAAGTGCTTCTCGAACTTGCCCTCAACCCCATCCCATTCCTTGGCGTCGGCCGGCGGGTCCTTCTTTTCGGTGATATTGGGCCAGGCAGACGCATATTTCGCATTCACCTCCAGCCATTTATCGAGGCCGGGCTCGGTGTCGGGCTTGATCGCCTCGGCGGGGCATTCGGGCTCGCAGACGCCGCAATCGATGCACTCGTCCGGGTGAATGACGAGCATATTTTCACCCTCATAGAAGCAGTCGACGGGGCAAACCTCGACGCAGTCCATGTATTTGCACTTAATGCAGTTGTCGGTGACGATGTAGGTCATGTGCGGCGAAGTGTCCGAGCCAGGAGCCGTGCCGGAGGAGGGCAGGCGAGCCGGTTCGGGTGCTAACGCGTTTTCCCGGGGGTCGCAAGGGCGCCGCAGGGCAGGGATTTGCGGCACTTGCCCGCCCCGAGCAAGGCGATTTCAGTCCTCGTCCTGAAGCCGGTCGATATCGCGCCGTTCCTTCTTTGTGGGCCGCCCTGCCCCGGGCTCTCGGGCGGCGACCGGAGTTGCCACCTCTGCTCGGGGCAAAGGCGGCGGCGACAGGTCCTCGTAAAGTCCCTGGGCTTCGGTCGGCGGACCGCGACGGCTGCCCGGATCGAGAATCTTCCAGACCAGCACCCGGCCGTGAACGGTCATGGTGAGGACATCACCAGCGCCAACGCTGTGGTCCGTGTGTTCGGTGCGCTCCGAATTGACCCTCACAGCGCCCGCCTCGATGAGCTTCTGCGCGAGCGTGCGCGACTTTACCGCCCGGGAGAAAAACAGCCAGCGGTCGAGGCGCTGCTTCAGGGCGAGTCCGGCTTGGGGTGGCGGAGCGCCGCGAGCTTGGCCCAGGGCGAATCCGGATCGAGCGGCAGGTCGCGCTTCTCGCGTGGGCGATGCTCTTTCCAGTCCTCGCCGTCGCGGTCGCGCTTGCCACCAAATTTCGGCTTGCCGTTGCCCTTGGCATTGAACGGCTTCTTGTCGGCGCCGAAATGCTTGGGCCGATCCGGGCGTGGCGTTCGCGGGGCAGCAGCGGCGCCCCCTTCGTTCGCAGCCGCGCCGTCCGGCTTCGGGCCGCCATTGGCATTGCGGTTGAAGCGGCGTGGCGGACGGGTGCCTTCTGCCGCGCCGTCCCCTGCTGCGCCGTCGCGCGGCTTGCGGGTGTGGCGCGGATTGTCGGACCGGCGGCCAGCGGGGAACCAGACTTCGTCGAATTGCGGCTCGGTCGGTGGCGCAGCGGCAGTGGACGCGGCAGCGTCAGTTGTGGGCGCCGGCGCGCCGAGATCGGCGGTGGCCGTTTCGATGTGCGCGGTCTCGGCTGGAGGCGGCATTGCCGCACCCTCGACAGCCTCCGCAGCTTCGGTGGTCTGAAGAGCATCGCTCGCGGCGGCCATCTGCGCTTCGGTCTCGACCGGCGGCGTGATCGTCGCCGCGGTAGGCTCGGCGACCTTGGGCGTGCGGCGCACGCGATAGCCGAGGGAATTGAGGATCGAGGCGAAATCATCGCCCGCGGTGCCCAGCAGCGACGTCATCTCGACGGTGACGCGGAAGCCGTTGCCTTCAGCCGCGCCGTTGGGGAGCTGGCCCTGGTGGGTCTTGGCATCGAGTGCGATCAGCGGACGAATGAGGTCGGCGAGGCGTTCGAGGATATCGACGCGGACGGCGCGCTTGCCGGCGACCTTGAAGCCCGCGACCTCATAGAGACGGGTCGAGATCTCCGGATTGATCTGGAACGATGTTCTTCCAGAGAGCACGGTCTGCGGCAACTCGCTGACGCCCGGCTGGCGCACGCCACCGTTCTTCAATGCAAAGAGGATCAGCGCGAGCTCGCGCGGCGCGGGCTTGAGAGCGAGCGGCACATAGATGTGGTAGGCGCCAAACTTGACGCCGAGTTTGCGCAGCTTGGCGCGCACATCCTGATCGAGACCCTTGACGTCTTCGGCGACGGGACCGCGCGGCATGAGGCCGAGATTTTCATAGAGCCGGTAAGCGAGACCGCGCGCCGTGCCCTCGAGATCAGTTGGGGCCTCAAGTGCGAGCACGGGCTCGAGCACGGTGTTGATGTGATGGCGCAGCCAGAGGCTCAGCCGATCCTGCACGCGCTCCAGATCGGGGCCGCTCAGGCCCTCGTCGGCGAGCACGATGACACGCGGCGCGTAGATGCTGTCCCCCTCGCCCAACGCCGCGACCACTTCACCGCGCCAACGCAGCTGGCCATCGGTCGAGAGCACGAATTCTTCGTTTGGCGCGCCGGCCAGCCGATCGGCACGGCGCGCGATCTCGGGCGCTACGACCTGCGCGGCGGCGCTGCCCAGCGCCTTTGCATCGAGCTCGCCGTCGGAGCGCGCGAGCGTGAATCGGAAGCCCTGGATGGAGCCGATGAGATGACCTTCAAGGCTGACTTCGCCGCGGTCGTTGATTTCGGGATCAGCCATTGATCGGTCTTTCAAGTGACGCATCAAAACGCTGGTGCGCCGGTCCACAAAGCGCTGGGTGAGACGCTCATGCAGCGCATCGCTCAGCCGGTCTTCGATGTCTCGGGTCTTTTCGCGCCAATGCGCGGGGTCTTCAAGCCAGTTCTTTCGATTGGCGACGTAAGTCCAGGTGCGGATCTGGCGGATCCGATTGCTGAGCGTGTCGATATCGCCGACCGCGTTGTCGCAGAATCGCACCTGCTCGGCAATCCAGTCGGTCGCGACTGCGCCGTGCCGGCGAAGGTCGGTGTAGATGCGCGTGATGATCTCGCCATGCTGCGCCGGCGAGATGTCGCGATAGTCGGGCAGCGCGCAGCATTGCCACAACAGCTCGACGGCCTCACGGCCAATAGCAAGATCGCCCGCTTCATTTCGCGAGGTGAACTCCAGCGCCTGCTGATCGGTTGCGATCGGCACGCGCGTCAGTGCCTTGTGCTGCGGGGTCACGTCGAGACTGTGGCGCAGTGACTCGAGCGATGCGAAATCGAGCTCGGTGTTGCGCCATTGCACCTGACGCACCGGCTCGAAATCGTGGCTCTCGAGCGCGACGACCAGATCGGTCTCAAAGGGCGCTGCATTGCCCGTCACGCCAAAAGTACCGTTGTGCATGTGGCGGCCGGCGCGGCCGGCGATCTGGCCGAATTCGGCGGGGGTTAACGGGCGGTTCTGGTGGCCGTCGAATTTGTGGTCGTCGGCAAACGCCACGTGATGCACATCGAGATTGAGTCCCATGCCGATGGCGTCGGTGGCGACGAGGAAATCGACGTCGCCGTTCTGGTACATGTCGACTTGCGCATTGCGCGTGCGCGGCGACAGCGCGCCCATCACCACCGCGGCGCCGCCGCGCTCGCGGCGAATGAGTTCGGCGATGGCGTAAACCTCGCGCGCCGAGAAGGCGACGATCGCCGAGCGTGTCGGCTGGCGCGAGATCTTCTTGCTGCCCGCATAGAGCAGACTCGAAAAGCGCGGCCGGTGGATGATCTCGGCATTGGGCAGCAGGGCGCGGATCAGCGGCTCCATCGTTGCCGCGCCCAGCAACAGAGTCTCACTCAATCCGCGCGCATGGAGCAGCCGGTCGGTGAAGACGTGGCCGCGATCGAAGTCGGTCGCAACCTGGATCTCGTCGACCGCGACGCACTCGACCGGCACATCGAGCGGCATCGCTTCGACGGTCGCGACCCAGTAGCGCGCCTTCGGCGGAACGATGCGTTCTTCACCGGTGACCAGCGCGACCTGGTCGGCACCGATGCGTGCGGCGACGCGCGAATAGACCTCGCGAGCGAGCAGGCGCAGCGGCAGGCCGATCATCCCCGAGCGATGCGCCAGCATGCGCTCGATGGCGAAAAAGGTCTTGCCGGTGTTGGTGGGGCCGAGGATGGCCTTCAGAGAAGAAGAGGCGGTCATCTGGCCCGTATGTATGCGACGGAGTTTATGATGGCGAGTGTGTCAGGCTGGCACGATTTCGCGACGCACCGGGCGACGAAATTAACGCTCGGCACGAAGAGAGAACAAAGCCGGGTCGAATCGGCGGCGACTCGGCAATGCTCGTTTGTTCACCACCATATCTCGTAGGGGAGCGGCGCCGATTCCAGCTAGCAAGCGAAATGAGCGCCTCGGGCACAGAATTTCAGGGCGCAAGTCATTCATAATGCTTGCCAATCGGTTGATTTGGCGGGAATCGGCCCGTCCGTGAATCAAGCGTAAACGTCGCCTGCCGCGAAAATCTTCATCCGGTAACGGAGCAGGTCCCGCGGCGCGCGGGGTTGCGGGCGTGGCGTTGGCAATAAAGTCTTTGACGTGCCGGATTGGGACAGTCGCCCGGCTCAGTTGAGCGCGGTCAGCACCAGGCTCAGATCCCCCATCGAAGTGGTCAGCAGCACGCGATAAGGGATGAAGTAGCCGGTGTCCCGCAAAGGCGCGTACCAGATGAGGATGCGGTCGCTCTGGGCGAGCGAATTGGTGAGCTCGCTGGTGGTGTAGTGGCCGGAGATCGGCTTGTAGTCGACATGGCAGAGCACGACCGGGCCCTGATAACCGGTGCGCCTGGACGTCGCGACGTCGTCCTTGGCGTAGCTAAAATCGAGATCGAAGCGCTCGATGCCGGTAAAGATGTGCGCGTCGTAGTTGCAGAGCGATTTGTCGAGCTTGCTGCCGCGCAGGATGAACGCGGCCATCATGTCGTTGACGCCGGAGAGCTGGCTGCGCTCGATCGGCACACGGTCGATGTTGTTGACGATCGGCGGATCGATGATGAAGGCTGTCACGCCGCCGCCCTGATATTGCACGGTGTCGGAGAAGGTCTGTCCGCCCGACTGGGTCGTGAGGTCGAAGCCGGTGGAGCGGAGGCCGTCGCCCGTGGTCGTTCCCACCGATGATGCCCTGACCGTGCCACTCGCGACGAGCTGGGCGATGCCGGTGACGCTCGCGGCAAGCTTCAGGTCGTAGGAGCCGCCGGTCTGACTCAGATCGAACTTGGCGGTCGCGATGATCGTGCCGCCCAGATTGACGACATAGCTTGCGGTGGCGGTGGTGTCGGCGGAAACCGGGGAGACGAGGGCCGCGCCGATGGCGAGGGCGAAAAGCAGGCGGGGGGCGGTCACGGCGATCCCTCTTTTGGGGCGGATTTGGCCCCGAATCTAAGGCGGCCAAAATGCCTGCCAGCCGGGGCTGAGGCAAGGGAAAGCCTGCCCTTCACTTGACGCCAAAGGCCGGTTTCTCTATGGAGGCGCCTCGATTACCAAAGCCCATCGGGTCTGGCGCGGGAAATCCCTGCCGCCGGGCTGTTTTTGTGAGGATTTCGCCATGGCGCGCCGCTGTGAACTGACCGGCAAGGGTGTGATGGTCGGCAACAATGTGAGCCACGCCATCAACCGCACCAAACGCCGCTTCCTGCCCAATCTCCTGAACGTGACGCTGATCTCGGACGTGCTTGGCCGTTCGGTGAAGCTGCGGATCTCGGCCAACGCGCTGCGGTCGGTCGAGCATCGCGGCGGGCTCGATGCGTTCCTACTCAAGGCGCATGACGATGAGCTCTCGCCGCGCGCGCTGCTCCTGAAGCAGGAAGTGCGCGCTGCCGCCGTCGCGGCGTAATCGCCCGGACATCGCTGATCGAAAAATGGCCGCCGATGCGGCCATTTTCTTTTGCGGCTATTGCGGCAGCGAAAACTCGAGCAGCAGGCTCCGCTCCCAGTCGTTGAAATTGTCGTCCGAGACGATGGTAATGCGCGTCTCGCCGGACGGCATCTGATGGACGGCGAGGCCCTCCATATTGTCGAGGTCGCCGCCGACGCCTGAGAACAAAACCTCGCCCGACATGGTGCTGTCGGGCTTTACGTCCGCGGCCCTGATGCGCACGAGGCGTACCGCAAAGCTCACCAGCGACACGCCGCGCTCGAGCACCAGCAGATCGCCATTGGGAAGGAAGGCGCAGTCGCTGGGGTCCGTGCCGTTACCCGAGCGATAGCTCATCGGTCCCTTGTCCGATTTGCCCAGGAGGTACCCCGAGTGGTTGCCGTCATCGTCGATGACGCCTTCGGTGAGGAGCAGGGTTGAGCCAGCGACAGGCGAGCCGGCTGAGGCGAGGCAGACGGCTTCGAGCGATTGGTTGGTGCGCGTCTGGGTCAGCCAGTCGGGGATCGGGACTTCCGTGGCCGCCCCGGCCGGGACGCCATTTTCGAGATGGTAGTCGGCAACGCGCGTGAGGTTCTCGAAGCCGACGCGAACCACCGATTTGTTGTCCGGCCGTTCGATGATGGTCAGCCCCTCGGCGTCGCGGGCGAAGGCGCGTGGCAGGTCTGCGCCCTTGGAGTTCTGGATTGGATCGATAGTGACACCGGCGAGCGCCAGCGGCACACCCGCCTCGTCATAGAGCAGACGGCCGGAAACGAAATGCCCGCGGTCGGAGACCATCACCAGCTTGCCGTCGTTGCTGGTGAAGCCGATGGCACTAAGTCCACCGAAGGTATCGGTCGCGCTGTGCAGCTCGAGGCCGCCGCGAAAGATCAGGCCCTGGATTTGCGCGCCGAGCGCGACGCCGTCGAAATGGTCGAGCCGTGCAGCAGTAACGGTTGCGTCGTCAGCGAGCACTGGAGAAACGAGCAGTGCGGCCGCCACCGCGAGCAGCCGCCTCATGCGTAGCGGGCCCTGCGGATATCGGCGGGCGGCTCTTCGTCGAACAGCGATGCCAGCTCGTCGGTCAGCGCGCCCGCGAGCTCTTCCGCATCGAGCAGCGTGACCGCCCGGCGATAATAGCGCGTCACATCGTGGCCGATGCCGACCGCAACGAGCTGGATCGGTGTTCTGGTCTCGATGTCCTCGATGACCTGCCGCAAATGCGCCTCGAGATAATTGCCTGCGTTGACGCTCTGGGTGGAATCATCCACCGGCGCACCGTCGGAAATCACCATCAGGATGCGGCGATTTTCGGACCGCGCCATCAGCCGCTTGCGGGCCCAGTCGAGGGCTTCGCCGTCGATGTTTTCCTTGAGCAGGCCCTCGCGCATCATCAGCCCGAGATTGCGGCGCGCGTGCCGCCAGGGCTCGTCGGCGCCTTTGTAGATGATGTGGCGTATGTCGTTGACGCGGCCCGGATTGGCGGGGCGTCCGGCTTCGAGCCAGGCTTCGCGCGATTTGCCGCCCTTCCAGGCGCGGGTGGTGAAGCCGAGGATTTCGACCTTCACGCCGCAGCGCTCGAGGGTGCGCGCGAGGATATCGCCACAGATCGCCGCGATCGTAATCGGGCGGCCGCGCATCGAGCCGGAATTGTCGATGAGCAGCGTCACCACGGTGTCGCGGAAATCGGTGTCGCGCTCGACCTTGAAGCTGAGCGCCTGCAGCGGGTCAGTCACCACGCGTGTGAGCCGCGCGGTATCGAGCAGGCCCTCGTCGAGATCGAATTCCCAGCTGCGCGACTGCTGCGCCATCAGGCGGCGCTGCAGCTTGTTCGCTAGGCGCGCGACGGCGCCGGCGAGGTTCTCGAGCTGCTTGTCGAGGACGGCACGGAGCTGGTCGAGCTCTTCGGGTGGACAGAGCTCGGCCGCCTTGACGATTTCGTCGAATTTCTGCGTGAAGATCTTGTAGGTGAACTGGTTGGTGAATTCCTTGGCGTTGGCGCCGGGGGGCGGCAAGGGGGCTTCATCGCCGGCCTCGCCGGGCTGATCCTCGTCGCTCTCCTGGAAATCCTGGTCGGAGCCTTCGGTCTCGCCGGTCTCGTCGCTTTCACCGGGCGACTGCTCTTCCTCGGCGGTCGCGTCCTCGCTCTCGCCTTCGCCCTGCTCGGGGGTCTTCTCGTCGTCCTCGCCGCGCTCGGGCTCGTTGTCGTCGCCCGCCTCTTCGTTGTCGCCGTCGCTGTCATCGAGCTCACCCTCGGGCACGAGGTTGAGGTCGCGCAACAGCATCTTGGCGGCGCGCGCGAAGAGATCCTGGTCTTCGAAGCGGGTGAGGAGATTGGTGAGCGAGAGCCCGCCCTTCTGCTCGATCTCTTTTTTCCAGAGATCGACGACGGCATTGCCGGATGGCGGAATCTCTATCCCCGCGAGTTTCTGGCGCAGGATCAGGCCGAGCGCCTCGGCGATGGGCGCGTCGTCCTTGTTGCTGACTTCGGCGAGGTTCGAGCGGAACAGCCGATCGTCGAGCATTTCGTGGATGTTGCCCGACATGCCCGGCATGCGGATGCAGCCGAGTGCCTCGACGCGGGCCTGCTCGAGTGCATCGAACGCGGCGCGTGCTTCGGGTTCGGCGGGGGAGCGCCGGCGGTGGACGTCCGGATCGTGGCTTGCGAGCCGCATCGCCATAGCGTCGCCCTGGCCGCGCGCGATCGCGATATCGCGGCGCGTCGGCAGGCGCGGCAGGTTGGCGAGGCGCGCCTTGTCGGACGTCACGAGCGGCCGGTCGGCGGAGAAGGTGACCTCGAGCTCAGGCTTCCCCGCGATCGCGCGAACGGCCGCGCCCATCGCCGTCTTGAACGGCTGGGTGGTGTCAGGCTTGTTCGGTTTTCCGCGCGATGCCTGTGCCATTCAACAACTAGGCGGTCACCGCCAGATTGGCCGCGCTTTCCGGCAGATCCTCGCCGAAGACGCGCTGGTAGAACTCGGCGACCACGGGGCGCTCGAGTTCGTCGCATTTGTTGAGGAAGGTCAGGCGGAACGCAAAGCCGAGGTCGCCGAAGATCGAGGCGTTCTCGGCCCAGGTAATCACGGTGCGCGGGCTCATCACGGTCGAGAGGTCCCCATTGATGAAGGCGGAGCGCGTCAGGTCCGCCAGCCGCACCATGTTGGCGACGGTCTTGCGACCCTTCTCGTTGTTGTAGGCCTTGGCCTTGGCGAGGACGATGCCGGCTTCTTTGTCGTGCGGCAGGTAATTGAGCGTGGTGACGATCGACCAGCGGTCCATCTGGCCCTGATTGATCTGCTGCGTGCCGTGATAGAGGCCCGACGTGTCGCCGAGGCCGATGGTGTTGGTCGTCGCGAACAGCCGGAACGACGGGTGCGGGGTGATGACGCGGTTCTGGTCGAGCAGGGTCAGGCGACCGGAGGATTCGAGCACGCGCTGGATCACGAACATCACATCGGGCCGGCCGGCGTCATATTCGTCGAACACCAGCGCGACATTGTTCTGCACCGCCCACGGCAAGATGCCGTCGCGGAACTCGGTGATCTGCTTGCCTTCCTTGAGCACGATCGCGTCCTTGCCGACGAGATCGATGCGGCTCACATGCGCGTCGAGGTTGACGCGAACCAGCGGCCAGTTGAGCCGAGCCGCGACCTGCTCGATGTGCGTCGACTTGCCGGTGCCATGATAACCCTGGACCATCACGCGGCGGTTGAAGGCAAAGCCGGCGAGGATCGCGAGCGTGGTGTTGCGGTCAAACAAATAGTCCGGATCGACCGGCGGCACATGCGGATCGCTCTCGGCATAGCCCTTCACCTTCATGTCGGTGTCGATGCCGAATGTCTCGCGGACGGAAAATTCCTTGTTGGGCAGGTTGGTGTAGTCAGCCATTTTTCGGGGACTCAGAAAGGAATTGAGCCGGCACAGGCCGGCCCAAGGATTTCGGGCTCTATAGCAGCAACGTTTCGGCGGGGCAAAGAGGCCAATAGGGGCCAGTTTCCCAGCCTGAGATATGGGGTTTTCTGGCCCGCGATCCAAGCGGTGAAGAAAAGGCGGTGTCGCGTGTCGATATAGCGTGCGGGGGTTCGTCGTGAAGGCAGAGCGGGCGGTGTCCGCCAAACCGACGATGGAGACCCAAATGGCCCTCGCTGATTTCCCGTTTGTGATTGCCTCATCCCCGCTGCACGGATTGCGGGCATTTCCCCGGTGGCTCGCCGACCGTCGCCGAGCCCGCGCGCAGCGGGCAGCCCTCAACGATCTGCTGAGCATGCCTGAACACAGGCTGCGCGATCTGGGGATCGATCCGCGCCGCGTCGCTAGCGCGATGGACGCGCGCTACTGGCCCACACGGAAATGACGATCGGGTCCGCACCTCAGGTGCGGGACGCGAGCCAGATCGTGTGTCGTGCGCCCTTGCCGTTGGCTCGCTCGCGCACGGATTTTTCCTCGACTTTGAACCCGGCACTGGCGAGCCGTCCGGTGAATCCGGCGTCGGGGGCGGTTGACCACACCGCCAGGACGCCGCCCGGACGCAGGCCAGCTTTCGCGGCACCGAGCCCGGCGGCCGAATAGAGTCGATCGTTGCCGGGTCGACTCAGGCCATCGGGCCCATTGTCGACATCCAGCAGGATCGCGTCCCACGCACTCCTGCCGGCGCCAATCACGGCCGCAACGTCGGCCGTGCGGATTTCGACGCGAGGGTCGTCGAGGCTGCCCTTCACGATCGGGGCCAGCGGTCCGCGGGCCCATTCAAGAATTTCCGGAACGATCTCGACAAGGTCGATGCGCGTGCCGGGGGTCGCGCTCGCAAGCAAGGCCCTGAGGGTAAAGCCCATCCCAAGGCCGCCGACGAGCAGGCGCGGCGACGGCCGGCTCGCGACGCGCTCCCAGCTCAAATTGGCGAGGGCTTCTTCCGAGCCGCTCATCCGGCTGTTCATCAGCGGGATGCGCCCGGCCATGATGACGAATTCGCTGCCGCGCTGCATGAGCCGCAGCTCGCCGCCGCCGCCCGGTACGATTGCGGTCCCCAGTGGCACCCATGGCAGCATGACTGAACGCTTCCGGCGCTAGGCGACCACGAAGCCCTTTTGCTTGAGATGCGTGTAGGCCGCGATGATCGAGCGCAGCCGCTCCTCTGACGCCTTGTCGCCGCCATTGGCGTCTGGATGGTGGATCTTCACCAGCGCCTTATAGGCGCGCTTGATCTCATCCGATTTGGCGCCGGTCCTGAAGCCGAGCGTTTCGAACGCGCGGCGATCCGGTTCCCCCAGCTTGATCTCGCGTTCCTGTGCCGGTCCGCGCTTATTGGCACGCGCGTAGCGCGCCCAGATGTGGAGCGGATCGGAGAAGCGCTTGGCGCCGGTGGCACCGGGATCACGCTTGGGCATGCGGGGGCCGTTATAAGCGCCGGGCTTTGACCCCAGCCCCCAACTCGGCCGCCCATCGGTCTGGGTGGTATTATAGAGGTGACGCTCGCGCTCCTTCTCGTCCATGCCGGCAAAGAAGTTGAACACCTGATTGTAGTGGCGGACGTGCTCGAGACAGAAATGGTGGTACTCGCCCTCGAAGCGATGACCCTTTGGCGCCTTGTAGAGGCCGGGCTGATCGCAGCCTTCCCACGCGCAATCGGGGACTTCGTGGTGGGGTTCGGGCGCATTGTGGCGCGGGCTGATCCGGATGCGGTCGAACAGCTTGGAATCGAGCTTCATCAGTCCTAGGTACGTCTCAAATTCAGGGCAAAGGGCAAGAGGCTACACATATGCCCGTTCGTGACGCGATTGTTGCAAAACTTTCTTCGAAGTTCGCCCCGAGCGCTCTTGAAGTGATCGACGAGAGCGCACGACATCAAGGGCATGCGGGGTCGCGTCCCGAAGGCGAGACGCATTTCCGCATCCGAATCGTTGCGGATTCGCTCGCCGGCAAATCTCGAATCGCCCAGCACCGCGCCATCATGGAAACACTCGATCACGAGCTCCAAAACGGGGTGCATGCCCTCGCGATTGAGGTCGGACGAAGCACGTAAGGCAGTTTTCCCCGGTCCAGCCGAATCAGTTTGCGCACTATTTTTGGCGCCCGTTCGGTTTGCGGCTTTGCTGAGGCAGCCCTCTATCTTGTGACGCCGGAACGCGAATTTCCGCCGCGAGAGTGGCGCTTATCCCACATTGGGGCGGAACTCGGCAGAAACTGGGTCACCGTGCCTTGGGCTCGGCGAAGTTTCGCCCGTCTCGGTTCCTAGCACTTTTCATGCAGACAGCTTCAGGAGGGCGCAATGAACTGGTCGCGAATAGCGACAGCCATGGCCGCTGCATGCATCGCCGCGTATCCGGCGAGTGTTATGGCCGCAGACAGCACTTTGGTGCTGGTAATGGGGGGCGAAGCCTACGACGGTCCGCCCAAATTCGAAGTTGATTTCGACGGCAAGACCCTAGGGCAGGGTACAGTCGCCGCCGCGATCGATACCACGAGCGCCGGCCGGTTTGCCGACGCCCACGACAAGACGCAATACGTCCAGACGTTCACCTTCTCGGTGCCGGACGAGATGTTCAGCCCCGAGGGCGACGTCACGGTTCGGCTCCTCAATGAGGCGAACAGCGGGACCACGGGTGAACGGACGCTCTATCTGGCGTCGGTCAGCATCAACGGGCGCGCCGTTACGGCCTCAGGGCTCACGACGCGGCTCGACGGAAGCGATGCGCCCAACCAATTGCTCGGCGAATTCCTCGTCATTGGGGACCAGAGCCGGGTGGGGGTATCGCCCGCGCCAAAGGGAGGCTGGCCCCAACCTCTTCCCGTCGTTGCAGATGCGGCGGCCGCAGCGGCCAACGCTCCCGATCTCATCCAGACCGGCAGCATCGGCCGGGCGAGTGCAGCGCAGGAGTCTCTCCAGAGCGCGGCCCTCGATCCCGATCCCGAAGGCAGCATGGCGGTTTGCGATCTGCACGAGGTCTATAACGTCATCGGCTTCAACGAGAACTCGAACGAGCTCACGCCGAAGCTGACCCGACGGCTCGACCAGGTCGCTGCCGATATCGGCGATCGCAAATGCAAGGTCGTGGTGACCGGCTATTCAAGCCGGCAGGGAGCTCTCGCTTCAAACGCCCTGTTCGCGGTGGAGCGGGCGCAGAACTCGCTGAGCTATCTCAAGGCGCGCGGAGTGAGCTTCGTGCGTGCCATCGCCACCGGCGGTGGTGCCACAGATCAATTCGGTTCCGACTACCTCTCCAACCGGAGGGTGGTGATCTCGGTCACCCCCTAGCTGTCCGAAGGAATTCCCTCCCCCTCGCCAGGGAGGGACGGATAGGCCGCCGAACGGCCTATCCCTCCGGCGTCGCTCAGCTCCCGCAAGAGCAGAGCCCAGTGGTTGAGTGTAGTACCCGAGTCGATCTGGATCCCGGTTGGAGGCAATACTCGTGTGTCGCACGCGAGGCCGGGGTGACGCCGGACCTTGGACGGGCAATCTGCCCAAGGTCGAATCCCCTTAAAGGGCAATACTAGCGCGATTCATCCAAATAGTCGCGTACCGCCGCAGCGTCGACGTTGCGCTCGATGAACGCCTGCCCGATTCCGTGGGTCAGGATGAAGGTCAGCGCCCCCCGCACCACCTTCTTATCCTGCGCGATGGCGTCCATGAGCGCCTCGGTGGGCGGCAGGTTCCCGGCAATATCGCTCATTTTCGTCGGCAGGCCGGCGCGTTTCAGATGCGCGGCAATGCGGCCCGTATCCTGGCTCGGTGCCAGTCCAAGCCTCGCCGAAAAACCATGCGCCAGCACCATACCTACGGCGACGCCCTCGCCATGGAGCAGGCGGTCGGAATAGCCGGTGACCGTTTCCAGCGCGTGCCCGAATGTGTGGCCGAGATTGAGGAGGGCACGAACCCCGGTCTCGTGCTCGTCGGCCAACACGAAGCGCGCCTTGGCGGCGCAGCAATGCGCGACCATTTCCGTCCGGGCCGGGCCACCTGCGACGATCTCGTCGAAGTGCTCCTCGAGCCAGAAGAAGAAGGGCTCGTCGTCGATGAGGCCGTATTTCACGACCTCGGCGTAACCGGCCGCGAATTGCCGGGGTGGCAAAGTGCCAAGTGTCGAGAGGTCGGCCAGCACCAGTTTGGGCTGGTGAAATGCGCCGATGAGGTTCTTGCCGTGCGGCGAGTTGATGCCGGTCTTGCCGCCGACGGAGCTGTCGACCTGCGCGAGGAGGCTCGTCGGCAGCTGCACGAAATCCATGCCGCGGCGCGTGACGGCTGCGGCAAAACCCGCGAGATCGCCGATGACGCCCCCGCCGAGCGCGAGAACGATGTCGCCGCGCTCGAGCTTTGCTTCGAGCAAGCCCTCCACCACATCGTTCAGCCGCTCGATGGATTTGCTGGCTTCGCCATTGGGGATGACGATCGCCGAGTGTTTGAGGCCTGCTTTGTCGAGCGATCGCGCCAGGCGAGGCAACTGTGCGGTTGCGACTTCGCTGTCGGTGGCGATGCCGAAGCGTCGCCCTGGGAACATCG
>Ga0207649_10001047_pt1 | contig 16983 bp, 18 predicted proteins | sample KBSC43metaG_FD_184317 | JGI IMG/M metagenome (GOLD analysis project Ga0207649, IMG submission 184317) | Corn rhizosphere microbial communities from Kellogg Biological Station, Michigan, USA - KBS C4-3 metaG (SPAdes) (version 2) | ecosystem: Host-associated > Plants > Roots > Rhizosphere > Soil ... | reverse complement strand
CTGGAAGGAAGGCCGGCGCGCTGAAGCGTCCCGGGTTTTCCGGAGGCTCCTATTTGTGAGAAGGAGCTACGATGAACGCTACGAGGAACAAGTTTTCGCCTGAGTTTCGCGACCGAGCGGTGCGGATGGTGGAGGAGCATCGAGGGGACTATCCGTCGGAGTGGGCGGCGATGACGTCGATTGCCGGGAAGGTCGGTTGCACGACTGAGACGCTGCGCCGCTGGTGCCGCGAGGAGGCGAGCCGACGAGCGGGACCAGCGGCGCAGGCCGCCAGTGACCGGGATCGGGTCAAGGCATTGGAGCGTGAAGTGAAGGAGCTTCGCCGGGCCAACGAGATCCTGCGTAAGGCCTCGGCATATTTTGCTCAGGCGGAGCTCGACCGCCACGGCAAATGGTGATGTCGTTCATCGACGCTAACGCCAAGGAACTGGGTATCGAGCCGATCTGCCGTGAACTGGCGATCGCCCCATCGTCCTACCACGAACACGCTGCCCGCCTTGTCGATCCCGGCAAGCGGTCGGCCCGTGCCCGGCGCGACGATGAGATGCGGGCACAGATCAAGCGTGTTCATGATGCCAGCTTCGGTCTCTACGGGACGCGCAAGGTCTGGCACCAGTTGCGGCGCGAAGGCGTGACGGTCGCCAAGTGCACGGTGGAGCGGCTGATGTCGAGCATGGGGCTCGCAGGCGTGCGGCGGGGCAAGACGACGGTCACCACCGTCAGCAACCCCAAGGCGCCATGCCCGCTGGATAAGGTCAACCGCAAGTTCCGCGTCAGCCGGCCCAACGCCCTATGGGTGGTCGACTTTACCTACGTCCACACCTGGGCCGGATTCGTCTACGTCGCCTTCGTGATCGATGCCTATGCCCGGCGCATCGTGGGCTGGAAGGTCAGCACCAGCGCCACGGCGAACTTCGTGCTCGATGCTCTGGAGCAGGCGATCCACGCCCGTAGGCCAGGCCCCGATGACGGCCTGATCCATCACAGCGACAGGGGCGTGCAATATCTGGCCATGAACTATACCCAGCGTCTGGCCGAAGCGAACCTCGTGCCGTCAGTCGGAAGTGTCGGCGACAGTTACGACAACGCCTTGGCCGAGACGATCAACGGCCTCTACAAGGCCGAGGTCATCTGGCGGCAACGATCATGGCCGAGCGTATCGGCGGTGGAAATGGCGACCCTGCGCTGGGTCGACTGGTTCAACAACCACCGCCTGTTCGGTCCCATCGGACACATCCCGCCCGCCGAGGCCGAGGCCAACTACTTTGCAGACAACGAAACCCTCGATATGGTCGCATGACTCAAATGAAACCGCCTCCGGAAAACCCGGGACGCTTCATTCCACCCACTACGGTCATTTATCGGCGTGCGGCGTCTTGCTGTTAGCGGACGATGGCACTCGCAAGCGCCATGGCGGCAGCCGGAGCCTTCGATTTGCAGCCGTTGATCATGAAGCTGTAAACGTCCCCGCGACGACCCCACTCGCGACAAAGGCTCGCGATCCGCTCGATGTCCTTCGGCGGATAGCCCGCGCGGAAATTGCTCCTGAGGTTCTTGCACCGCAGGTATGCAAAATCGGCCGTGCGCTCGGCGATCCGGACGCGGCCTTCCTGCTCGACATAGGCGACGGCGACATTGGCCTTGCGCGCAATGTCGAGGAATTGATCGCATGCAAAACTCTCGTGGCCGACCTCGATCGCGTAGCGCAGCGGCCGGCCGTTCAGCTGGCGCGGCAGCAGATCGAAGAAGTCGGCGATGTCGTCTGCGTCGAACCGCTTCGTTGCCATCAGCTGCCAGAGGATCGGCCCGAGCTTGTCGCCCAGCTCGTCCAGCCCCTGGGCAAAGAACTTGACCATCGCTTCGCTGGTGCTCGCCAACACCTTGCGGTTGCTGATATAGGCCGAGCCCTTGATTGCAAAGACGAACCCGTCCGCGGTCTGTTCACGCCACTTTCGGAAGCTCCCCGGCTTTTGCAGACTGCGATAGGTACTGTTGATCTCGATCGCGCCGACATGCCGCGAGGCCCATTGCAGCTCGTTCTTCTGGGGCAGGCCGTCAGGATAGAAGTTTCCCTTGCGCCAGTCCGGATAGACCCAGCCGCCGATGCCCGTCCTGATGCTCATGGTCGCGGCATAACCTGTCCGCGCGAGGAACCGAACCGTCTTTCATGCGATATTCTGGCCCGAGGGTTCGGCGAAAGGAAAGCGTCGAATGGCTGTCGAAGCGATCTGGAACGACCAGGTAATCGCCCACAGCGACGAGACCGTGGTCGTCGAAGGCAATCACTACTTTCCCCGCGCGGACGTCGACACGTCTGTGCTGGAAGAGAGCAAGACGACCACCGAATGCCCGTGGAAAGGCACCGCGCACTACTACACCATCGATCTTGACGGCGAGCGCAACGAAGACGCCGCCTGGTACTATCCCGATCCCAAGCCGAAGGCCGAACAGATCCGCGACCGGATAGCCTTCTGGCACGGCGTAGAGATCGTCGAGACCTGAGCCTTGGCGGCCTTCCCGCAGCCGGCCCGAGAACCTGCCGCGCGCCGGGGCCGCCAAGAACAAGGCCACTTTGGCCGCGGGCGTGGCCGGCAAGGCGCTCGCGCCGCGTGCCGTCATCCCCTGCTTCGGCCGGTTAGCGCGCAAGGATCCGACAGCAAGCGATTGACGAGCGCCCCGGTATTGGACAGCTTCTGCAAAATGCGCGGGGGGTGGAAGCAGCCGATGATCATGCGGGCCCTTCTGGCCGGGTCGCTTGCAGCCTCCCTGGGCGCCGCCCCTGCGCGGGCCGACGGTGGTGCGGTAGCACCCGAATGCAACCGCGCCTGTTTAACCGGGATCATGGACCGGTACGTCGCTGCCCTCGTGCGACACGACCCGTCGGGGCTGCCGCTAAACCGGGACGCCCGCTTCACCGAGAACACCATGCCGCTGAAGATCGGCAAGGAAGGGATGTGGATCTCTGCCAGCCAGGCACCGACGACGTTCAGGATCTTTGCCGTCGACGTGCCGAACGGGGAAGTTGGCCTGATGGCCTTGATGCAGGCGTGGGGCAATCCGGTAATCGCCGCGATTCGGCTGAAAGTGGTGAACGGCGAGATAACCGAGATCGAGCATGTCCTGACGACCAACCCGATCCGCCCGGCAGCGCTGGCGAACCTCACGACGCCGAGGCCCGAGTTCCTCGCCGATGTACCGGCGTCCGAGCGGTCGGATCGGCAGAAGCTGGTCGACATCACCGATTCCTACTTCGAGGCGGTCGAGCACGCGAACGGCAAGCTCGCACCGTTCGCCGCCCACTGCGTGCGGCACGAGAACGGGATGCAGACGACCTCCAACTCGCCGCCAAAGCCATGGCCGGTTCCGCTCGGTTCGAAAGAGGCCGACGCGGCGATGCAATACATCGGCTCGCTCAACTGCGACGCCCAGCTCGACACGCACGTGATGGATTACATCGGCCGCCTGTGGCCGCGCCGCTACGAGGTGGTCGATGTCGAGAAGGGACTGGTCTTCGCCTTCCCGATGTTCCAGCATCCCGGCCGGGCCTCGCCGGTGCCGATATTCGGCGTGCCCGGCGTGACCAGCCTGCCGCTCGGTCGCAATTCGTCGAACATGCAGGCGGGCGAAATCTTCAAGATCATCGACGGCAGGATCGTATCGGTGGAGGCGATGGGCGCGTTCCTGCCGTACGGCACGAAGAGCGGGTGGATCGAATGAGGACAGCCAAGACCCTGATCGAGGAGCTGCGTCTTTCGCCCCACCCGGAAGGCGGCTGGTACCGCGAAGTCTGGCGCGCGCCGGCCGAAGAAGGCGAGCGATCGCAGGCCAGTGCCATCTATTTCCTGCTCGAAGGACACCAGCAAAGCCACTGGCACAAGGTCGATGCCGCCGAGATCTGGCTGTGGCACGCCGGCGACCCGCTGCTGCTGTCGCTCGCCGTCTCCCCAAAGGGCCCGGTGCGCGAAGCCCGGCTCGGCCCCGACGTGATCGCCGGCGACAGCCCGCAGGTGGTGGTCGGCGCGCACGAATGGCAGTCGGCGGTGCCGCTCCCGGGAACGGAAGGCTACACGCTCGTCTCCTGCGTCGTCACGCCCGGTTTCAAGTTCTCCGGTTTCACGCTTGCGCCGCCGAACTGGCGGCCCGGCGATGGTCAACCGCAATAGGCTTTTGTGAACGGCTCGAGATAGGCGCGATAGGGTTCCGCCGAGCCGATTCCCCGACGGTTGATCGGCTGCCGAACTTGCATGACGCTGGCGGTCATTACCGTGCGACGGTTTTCGTGCGGCGCGAACACCTGGGGCTCTTCCGCGAGCCCGCAGTGCGCGAGGATCGCGCGGATCCAGCGTTCGGGCTCCGTCACGAGTTCCTCGAACGGAACGACCAGAAGCCGCTCACCGAGGATTTGCTGCCAGCGCGCGAGCAGCCTGTCTTCGAGCTGGAAATAGAACGCCATGTCGCGGAGATCGTTGCTCCACCTGATGCCCGCCATGAACGCGGTGCGAAAGCATGACCAGGCACAATCGAGCGGGTCTCGCTTCAGCCAGATGAGCGGGGCTTCGGGCAGCACCGACGCGGCAATGCCGAGCTTGCGAGGGGTGTCGGTCGTCTTGTCGACGACACGCCCGGGATGAGGGAAGCGCTCGCCGACGAGATGGTCCCAGAGCCGCGCGAGCGAGGACGCGCCGGCCTTTTGCACGTAGCCTTCGAGCGCGGAATAGGAAGCATTGCCGACATCGTGCACCAGCAACCGAAGGAGGTCGAGCTCGCCGCCATCCGACACCTCGCTATGGCTGGTGAGCACCTGTTCCACCAGCGTCGTGCCCGTCCGCGGCAAGCCCATCACGAAGATCGAACGGCCCGTGGGCTCGCTTTGCCGGCGGGCAGTTTCAGCAATGCGCGCGGAATCGTAGCCGCTCACGGCCTCGAGCGCGATCTGCCGGTCCAGCGCGCGGTCATAGGGGAAAAGCGATCTTGTCTCGCTCGCCGCCCGCGCGGCCGCAGCAAAGGCATTGCGGTGATCCCCACGATCGGCATGCATCTTGCTGAGCGCATAGTGGAAAAGCGCGCGCTCGGCCGCGGGCGCGCCCGGCACGGTCGATGCCGCCGCAAGCGACCGGGCGGCGAGCTGGGGCTCGTTCGCGAAATCCACCAGCTGGGCGAGCGAATGCCATGCCGAGCCCGAATGCGGCCGCGTCCTCGTCGCCTCCTCGAGCCACTGCCGGGCTTCGGCGCTCTCACCGGCGTTGAGCGCGGCTGCGCCGCGCGAGAGGGCGTAGGTGTACGGATCGGGCTGGGTCTGCGGGATCGTCCTTATCAGCGCGAGCGCTTCGTCAAATCGGCCGATTCGGGCGAGCACGCTGAACTTCTTGATCAGGGCCGGCGGATCTCCACCCGCGCTCTCGACGTAGAGATCAATCGCTTCGAGGCCGAGCCGGACCTCGCCCAGATCGAGCGCCATCAGCGAGAGCTGCAGCCACTGCCCCGCCATCGGCGCCCGCACGGCAACCAGCTGCCGCAGCCGATCGACGATCTCTGCCCGGTCCCGTCGCCGCAGCGCGCGCTGGAATTGATCGACGAGCCGCAGCGCATCGGCCACGCCGCGCCCCAGGTCGGCGCTCTCGCTGGTGGGTGGGGGCACGTCCGAGCAGCCGTAAATCCTAACGATCGTTAGGTAAAAGGCGATGCTTCGAAAGACTTCAAACCCAAAAATGTCGCAAATTGTCTCGCGAACGCTTGCCGGTTGATTTGTCGCAAGGCATGATCGCGACGGTAGGGGAAGAACCGGGGTGCCGATCGGTATTCTGGATGAGGAGAGGTTCGATAGCCCAGGCTAGTCGGGCTCCCATGCCGGGGGAGGTGCATGGTTCCGATTCAAATCAAGGCGCAGATGTTGCGTCGTTGGCCGCGGGCCGGCCATGCAGACGTCGTTGGTCCTTTCGCCATCATGCCTGACGATGGCGCTGGCGCGCCGGAGGAAACCGCGGGCGGCCCCAGGAAGCCTTGGCGCCAGAGCGACGTAAGGCGAGCGGTTGCAGCGGCCGAGCAGGCGGGCCTGCAATCCTACCGCGTCGAGATTGCGCCGGACGGCACGATCTCGATCATCGTCGGCGCTCCCGCGGACTCCGCGGATCCCGGTCCTGGCGGAGACGCGTTCGGCCTTTGACGCTGCTGCCCCTGCCCGCCCGCGCCCTTCGCGGCCGGGCTTTGGCATAAGTATTCTTTCCGAATTGTTCACCATGAGCCGCTATCGCGCGTTTCATGTGGGGCGTCCGCAGCAAGTCCGCGATCGGCATCATGGCGTTGCTGGGCACCGGCATCGCCTGGCCGCAGGCAGCGTCGGCTCGGCCAGACGGCGTTTTCGGTCCGCAGGCTTTCGACGGCAGCATCGACTTGCGCGCGAGTGCCGTCGACGGCGAGATGTCATGGCTCGACGGCGGCTTCGGCAAGTTGCGTTATGGCGGCGACACCAACGATAGCGAGGCGCGAGGTCAGGTCGCTTCCGCCGACATCGCCTGGAAACCGCAGTTCTCGTTCGCCCTCTCGGGCCTCGTCAGCGTGACGCACCAGGCCGGGCAATCGACCGATATCGATCTCAACGAGGCCTTTCTCAGCTATCGCTCCGGCCCGGCGTCGACCCGTTTCTCGGCCCGGGCGGGCGTGTTCTGGCCGCCGATCTCGCAGGAGCACGGCGGCTCCACCTGGCAGGTAACCGACAGCATCACGCCCTCGGCGGCGAACAGCTGGGTCTCCGAGGAAGTGAAGGTCCTCGCCTTCGAAGCCAAGGTCGAGCACCGCTTCAGTAACCAGCAAATCGCGCTCACCGCCGCGGTGTTCGACCATGACGACACCTCGGGGACCTTGCTGACTTACAGAGGCTGGGCGCTGCACGACATGCGAGCGACCGTGTGGGGCCATTTCCCCTTGCCTCCGCTCAGCCCGGCGATCGCCCCGTACCAGAGCCAGATCACCAATTCCTTCTGGGAGCTCGATGGCCGGCCCGGTTACTATGCCCGTCTCGACTGGCAGACACCCTGGCCGGCCAGCGTCAACCTGTTTCGCTACGACAACCGCGGCGACCGCCGGTCCGGCCATGACTTGCAGACGGCCTGGCGCACGCGATTCTGGAATGCCGGGGCCATGGTTTCGCTCGGCCAGCGCACCGTGGCGAGGGCGCAAGTGCTGTGGGGTAACACGCAAGTCGGGCCAAGCACGCCGTTCGGCTATCCGGCCGATGTCGATTTCGCCGCCGCTTACCTGCTTTTCAGCCGCGAGCTAGCTGGCGGCAAGCTGACCGCCCGCGGCGACTGGTTCAGGACTCACGACAACTCCTTCGTCGCCAGCGACAACAACAACGAACACGGTTGGGCGGGCATGCTCGCGTACAAGCATCCGCTCACGCATTTCGCCGACGCGATCGTCGAACTCCTGCATGTCGAAAGCACAAGGCCCGCCCGATTGACCAACGGCTCGGTCGCCTCCTGGCAGAACCAGACTCAGCTGCAAACAGCACTAAGGCTTGGATTTTAGGCAATGACCGGTTCCGCCCGCCTCCTCTTCGCCATCGCCGCGCTCGCGCTGCCTGCCGGCTTGCATGCCCGCGACATTACGGTGATGGTCAAGGACGCCTCCGGTCACCCGGTCGAGGACGCGGTGGCGATCCTCGACGCGCCGGGACGCGCCCCGGCTCCCGGCCATTTTACGATCAACCAGAAGAACACGATGTTCGTGCCCTTCGTGCTGGTCGTTCCGGTCGGCTCGTCGATCGAGTTCACCAACCTCGATCCGTTCCGGCACCACGTCTACTCGTTCTCGCCGGCCAAGACTTTCGAGCTCAAGCTGTTTGGAAAGGGCGAGACCCGCTCCGTCACGTTCGACAAGACCGGCGTCGTCGCCCTCGGCTGCAACATCCACGACACGATGCAGGCGTTCGTGCGCGTCGTCGACACCCCGTTCGCCGTCAAGACCGGCAAGGATGGCCGGGCCGTGCTGCACGGCGCGCCCGACGGCGCGGTCGAGCTGCGGGTGTGGCATCCGCACCTGCGCGCGCCGGCCAACCAGCTGACCCTCACGGTTGCGGCCGGCGCCAGCGTCACCGTTCCGGTCGCCGTCAAGCTGCGCCATCCGGCGCCGATGAACCACGACTATTGAGGGCCTTCCGGGTGATCCGCTTCCGCTCGCTCGAATCGCGAATGACGGCGCTGTATTCGGCGACGTTCGGCCTCGTCATGCTGCTGGTCGCCGCGAGCCTGCAATGGGCGATCGCCACCAGCGCCGAGCACAAGGTGCGCTCCGAACTGATTTCGAGCGCCAAGGTGATCGACCGGATCTGGTCGATGCGCTCGCAGGAGCTCGACAGCGTCGCCCGCCCGCTGGCGCTCGATTTTGGCTTCCGCGAGGCCGTCGCCACCGACGATGACGCGACCATCCGTTCCGCCCTGACCAACATCGCCGGGCGCATCGACCTGCCGAACGCCTTCGTCGTCAAGTATGACGGCCGCGTCGTCGGTATGCGACCGGACCAGGATTCACCTTACGACGGCGAGCTGTGGGACGAGCTCGATTCCGGCTGGCATTCGGGCGCTCTCAGGATCAACGGCACGACCTACCAGGCCGTCGCGGCCGAGATCAGGGCCCCGGCCCTGATCGGTTGGCTCGTGCTCGGCCGCCGCATCGACAGCGGCGAGATGAAGGAACTGAGCGGCCTTTCCGCCGTCCCCCTGACGGCCTCTGTCGTCCGCCGCACGGACAGCGGGCAATGGATTTACGATCAGTCCGACCGCCGGGTGGCGGACAGCGGCGTGGTCGCCCTGCTCAAGCGCATGAAGCCCGCCGCAAACGGCAACCCGACGAACCTTTCCGGGCGGATGGCCGGCAACATGGTGCTGGCGCGGCCCCTGGGTTCATCGGACGGCGTTGCCACCACGGCCTTGCTGCTCAATTTCTCGATTGCCGATGCGCTTGCCGAGTATGACGCGCTGCGCCTGGCAGTCGTCATCGCAGGCCTGCTCGGCCTGCTGTTCGTCGCGTTCGCCAGCACGCGCGTCGCACGCCGCATCGTCCGTCCGATCGCGGCCCTCGAACAGGCGGCAAAAGCGCTCGAGCAAGGCGAGCGCACCACACTTCCGGTCGTCTCGCAGGACGAGATCGGCACCTTGACCGGAACCTTCAACGCGATGTCCGCCGAAATCGTCAGCCGCGAGAACCGCATACGCCACATGGCCTATCATGACGCGCTGACCGATCTTCCCAATCGCCTGCAGCTGCGCGTGGAGTTGGACCGGCGTCTCGCCGGTATCGCCGAAAACGGTCAGGCACTCGCCGTGCTGTGCATCGATCTCGACAACTTCAAGATGGTCAACGACACGCTCGGCCACAGTGTCGGCGACCAGCTGCTCAAATTGGCGTCGCAGCGGCTGGTCGAGAACGCGGCCGGGCGGTTCGTGGCGCGTACCGGCGGTGACGAATTCTGTGTGCTGGTCGCCGGAGATGGCGCCGCGGCGACCCGGCTGGCCCCGGCGCTCATCGAGGCCCTTGCCCAGCCCGCCTCGGTGGCCGGTCACTTCCTGCGGGCCGGCGCCAGCATCGGCATTGCCGAGGCGCCGGGCGACGCGCTCGATGCCGACGATCTCGTAAAGCATGCCGACCTCGCCCTTCACGCCGCCAAGGCGGCCGGCCGCGGGCTTTACCGCCGCTTCACGGCTGACCTCGATGCCGATGCCAACAATCGCCGCGCCATCGAGATGGACCTCCACTCCGCGCTCGCTCACGGCGAGTTCGAGCTCTATTTCCAGCCCCTGTTCAACCTTTCGAAGAACCGTATCTCGGCATTCGAGGCGCTGATCCGCTGGAACCACCCGACCAAGGGCCTGGTCTCGCCGCTCGATTTCATCCCGATCGCCGAGGAAAGCGGGCTCATCGTCCCGATCGGCGAGTGGGTTCTCAAGGAAGCGTGCCGCCATGCAATGACCTGGCCGGACGACATTCGCGTGGCCGTCAACTTTTCGACCGTGCAATTTGCGACGCCGGGGATCGTCAACCTCGTGTTTCAGACGCTCGCCACCTCGGGCCTCGCGCCTGATCGGCTCGAGGTCGAGATCACCGAGTCCCTGTTCCTGGAAAGCAGCGAGAGCGTCCGCGAAATTCTCCATGGGCTGAAGCAGATGGGCGTGCGCATCGCGCTCGATGACTTCGGCACCGGATTCTCCTCGCTCAGCTACCTGCGCAAATTCCCTTTCGACAAGATCAAGATCGATCGCTCGTTCATCATCGAGCTGCTCAGCGAACGCGAGGCGAGCGCGGTGGTCAAGGCGATCACCGACCTCGCCGCGGCGCTCGACATGGAAACGACAGCCGAGGGCGTCGAGGAACCCGAACAGGTCGAAGCCCTGCGCGCCCACGGCTGCACGACGGTGCAGGGCTACCTGTTCAGCAAGCCGGTCCCCGCAAGCCGGGTGCCTCGGCTTCTCGACCTCAAGTGGGAGCGCCGGGTGGCCTGACGGCCGACCCTACTTTTCCTTGCCGCCCACGCCGTACGTGATCGCCGCGTTGCGGGTCTTCTGGAAGTCCTCGACGCTCATGCCCTTCATCGCGGCGTAGATATGGATGTTGCCGACACCGGTCACCGCGCCGAGCTTTTCGAGCATGAAGAAGATCACGCCGTAGCGGATCATGCCGATCCAGTCGCGGCTGCGGATGAGCTCGCGCTCCTCGTCCGTAAGGTCGGCGGCGGCGAGGCAGGCTTCCTCGTCCTCGCGGAACGCCTTGCGCACCTCGGGGTCGGTCAGCGAGTGAAGGAAGTGGTTGATGCGAAAGCCCTTCACGCTGCGCTCGATGGTGAAGGGGTAGGTGCCCTCGAGCTCGGAGGCGCCTCGCCAGTCCCATTCCATCCGCTCGCGGAACGCCTCGTCGCTTTCCGGCGGCGCGGGCTCCGGCTTTTCCTCCAGGATCATGGTCGCGATCGGGGTCATCGAGGGCAGGAAATAGGTCTGGTGGGTGCACTCGACCTCTTCGCTGAGCGCACCGCGCATCATCAGCCACATGACCACTTCCGCCCCTTCCCAGCCGCCGAGCCGGGCGAGCTCATGGATCGGATAATCAAGCAGGCCTTCCGGGTGCGAGACCAAGCGGTCCATGAATTCCATGTCCCATTCGGTGTTGTTGAAGCCGTTCCGTTCGCCATGAACCTGGTGGCTGAGGCCGCCGGTGCCGGCAATCGCCACCTTGATGTCCTCGGGATAGCTCTGGATCGCGCGGCGCAAGGAACGGCCGAACTTCCAGAAACGGCGCGCCGAGGGCAGCGGCACGGTCAGCACGCCGCAGACGATCGGCAGCAGTTTGGTCGCCCAGCCGTGCTCGTGATCATGATCGACCATCACGCTGAGCGGCGAGAACGCGCCGTGATCGAGGTTGCGGCCCTGGAAGTAGGAGAGGTCGAACTCGTCGGCGACCATCGCCTTCGCGACGTGCTGGGCGAAGCGGGGGTCGCCCCTGATCGCCGGGATGTCGCGCGGCCCGCCGCCCTCGTCCGCCGGGCCGAACTGTTCGCCGACGCCGAGCGCGAAATGCGAATAGTGCTCGAAGAACGCGGTCATGTGGTCGTTGTAGATATAGACCAGCACGTCGGGCTTCTTGTCGCGGAACCACTGCTGGACCGGCTCATAGCCTTCGAAAATCGGCTTCCACACCGGGTCATCGAACTTGTTCGCGTCCTTGGCGAAGGCGATGGTGGGTGTGTGGGACGTGGCGATGCCGCCGACGATCTTTGCCATGAGTGCGAGGCCTCTCTTCTTGCGTAAGGCGCCGCCGCGCTGGGCGTGCCCCCGGTGTGCCGTGCATAATGGCACGCAGCCACGCCTTGCGACAAGTCAATTTCCAGATTCGTGAAGCCTTCACATATCCGAAAAGAGACGGGCGGAACTGCCTCCTGGCAGCCCGCCCGCTCGATCCCTGACGAAATGGCTTGCGTCAGCTCATGTGCTTGGAAACCGCACCGGTCATCTTGAACATCGAGATCTGGCTGTTGCCGACGACCTGGCCCAGCTTCGCGTCGGGATTGATCATCCGCTTGTCGGTCTTGTCCTGCAGCCCGTTCGCCTTGATGTGGTCCCACACCTTGCTGGTGACCTGGGCGCGGGTCAGCGGACCCTTGCCGACGACGGCTTCGAGCTGGGGCGAGAGATTTACAGGTTTTTGCAGTGCATTGTTCTTGGCCATGGGCCCATCCTTTCCAGGCTAGAGATTCGGTGCTTCCTCTTAATCGATATCGGCGCTTTCGTCCCACTCCTCTCCGAAGTCATCCCCATTTTCGTTTCGCTCGTATGTTGCCGTTATGACGGCGGCCGCAAGGACGTGTCCATCCATTTCGGAAACGAGTTCCTTCCTGCCCGCCCCCGGCATCAGCGCGATCGGCAAGTCGAGGGCGAAAATCTGGAACACGTAGTCGTGCGGCCCTTGCCCCGCCGGCGGGTCGGGCAGCAGCCACTCGGAGTTGCCGAACGAGTTCTTGCCCGCCCTCGGCGGAGTCTCCCCCTCGAGCAGCTTGCCGGCTTGTGGCGGCAGGCCCCACACGAGCCAATGGCAAAACGGCTCGGGGCCGGGAGCATCGGGGTCTTCGACGACAATGGCCAGCTCAACGGTGCCGGGCGGCGGCGCGGTCCATTCGAGCGGCGGGGCGACCGCGTCCTCCTCGTCGGCGGTGAAGGAGGGATCGAGCTCTTCGCCATCACCGAACGCCGGCGAGGTCAGGCGGAAGCCGCCCTTGTGCAACTCGTCCGCGCCGCCGAGCCGCGCGATCGTGAGCTTGCCGTGACCGGCGCGGGCATTCTTGAGTACCTTGCCGAGCCAGGCGGGGACGTGTTCGGGCATCGTTGGCGTCATCTCCTGCGGCAAGCCTAGGGGGGATGGCCGGCGTCCGCAACCGCTGCTCGCCCGGGAATGGCAGGTTCGCGCGACCGGATTTGGGGGCACCGATCGGCGTTGCCCCTTTCGGCGGCCCATCCTATCGCCACCCGTGAGCAAACCGAGGGAGAGCGGCAATGGCGGCAAAGGCGCGACGGGTGGTCACCGGTCACGATCCGCAGGGCCAATCGGTCAAACTGTCGGATGGCATCCCCGAGCAAGATCATCCGATGCAAGGTTCCGCTGTCGGCGCCGACTTCATCGAGATCTGGAATGCGCCCGAAGCGGTCCCCACGCTCGCTTCCGCGCCGGCGAGCGAACCCACCGCGCGGCCCTTCACCATCATGCCTGCAACCGGTCACCTGGTGCGCATCGTCGAGATCTACCCGCCGCACATGGGCGGCAGGCGGACCGTGATGCACCGCACGCGCACTCTCGACTACGCCGTCGTCATCGAAGGCGAGGTGGTCCTGATCCTGGACGACGGCGAGCACGTCCTCGGTCCCGGCTCGGTCGTCGTCCAGCGCGGCACCGATCACGCATGGGAGAACCGCACCGACGAGATCACCCGCATGGCGTTCTTTCACATCGCCGCGCAGTTCAGCCAGGAGCTTCTCGACAAGCTGCCGCAGCCCCTCGAGCTGATGGAATAAGTAGCGAATTCAGCGGTGGAAATGCAGGGGGAAAACTCAGAACCCTGCTTGCACGCTCGCGCCCCGGCCAGCACACTTCGTTGCGGAAGGGGGGAGACGACTTGGGAATCTCGCGATTTGGTCTTCGTTACGGGCGGCTGGCCCTCGCCCTCGGCTGCTTCGCCATGGTGGCATCGTGCGGCGGAGGCGGCGGCGGAGGCAGCACGTTCGCGCCGACCCCCACCCCTTCGCCCTCACCCACTCCGACACCGACAACCGCCGCCTGTTCCCTGTCGGCCCGCGAAGACTGGGCCCAGGCCCAGCTCAATGACTGGTACCTGTTCCCGAGCCTGATCGATACGTCGGTCAACAAGGCGAGTTATTCCGACCTGCAATCCTACATCGACGCCCTGGTGGCGCCGGCACGAGCCCAGGACAAGGACCGCTACTTCACCTATGTCACCTCGATTGCCGAGGAAGACGCGCTCATCAACTCCGGGCAGACGGCGGGATTCGGGTTCCGGCTGGGCTATGACTCGGCCGACAACCGGGTGTTCGTCATCGAGACTTTCGAGGGCACTCCCGCCTACGCGGCGAACTTCGCGCGCGGCGACGAACTGATTTCGATCGGCTCGCAAAGCGTCAGCCTGCTGATGTCGACGGGTGGTCCACAAGCCGTGATAAACGCCCTCGGCGCGGATACCGCCGGCGTTTCCCGGACACTGACGGTCCAGCACTTGAGCGGCGTGCAGACCAACGTGACGCTGACCAAGGCGACGTACAACATGAATCCGGTGTCCATGCAGGGCAACCACGTCATTACCTACGGCGGAACCCAGGTCGGCTACATCAATCTGCGAACGTTCATATCGCTCACGGCCGAGGACCAGCTCCGCTCGCGCATCCTCGAGTTCAAGAACCAGGGCATCGACAAGGTCATCGTCGACCTGCGCTACAACGGCGGCGGGCTCATCGAGGTCTCGCAGGTCCTCGGCAGCCTGCTCGCGGCAAACCAGGTCAACAATCCGTTCGCCTACATGACCTTCCGGCCTTCCCAGTCGGCCAACGACGAGACCCTGAACTTCCAGGCCGAGGCAAATGCGATCAGCGCGACGAAGATCGCCTTCATCGGCACGGGCGGGACCGCGTCGGCGAGCGAGCTCGCGATAAACGCCTTCGCCCCCTATCTCGGCAAGAATGTCGCCCTCGTCGGCAGCAACACTTTCGGCAAGCCGGTCGGCCAGATCGGCATCGACAACACCGCCTGCGACGACCGCTTCCGGATCATCGCCTTCGCGACCGAAAACGCCGACCACTACGGCGGCTATTTCGACGGGCTCGCGGTCGATGCGACCAACGATCCGAACAGCTTCCTCAACAAGGCATCGACGTGCCGGGCAATCGACGACATTTCCCACCAGCTGGGCGATCCCAACGAATCGTCGGTCGCGGCTGCGCTCAACTGGCTGAACGGGGGATCGTGCACGGCGATCGCCGGCACCGGGGTGCAGACGGCGCAGGCTCTCAGGAGCAAGTACAAGCCGCTGCAGCCGGCGCATCCCAGCGCCACGCAGGAGCGCCTGCCCGGGCTTTACTGAGCTCGCGAGAAATCAGGCGAAGCGGAAACCCGACACCGCACCGCTGAGCACCTCCTCGCCATAATCCTGCCGGCCGCGTCCGTCCGATGCGCCGGCCGCAACCATCAGCGGCAGGAGGTGCTCCTCACGCGGGTGGCACAGGCGGGCGAACGGGGCGGCCTGCCATTGCGCGAGAAGCTGCGCGCGCTCGGCGACCGGCGCCTCGGCGGCGTGGACCAGCCAGCGATCGAATGCGGCGGAAGGCTCGCGCACACGCGGGTCGCCATAGACGCGCAGGTTGTGAAAGCTCATGCCCGACCCGACGATGAGCACGCCTTCGTCCCTCAACGGCGCGAGCGCCTGCCCGGCCGCGAGATGCAGCGCCGCATCGAGCGAGGCGTGCAGGCTCATCTGCACGACGGGGATGTCCGCCTGCGGAAACGCCACCTTGAGCGGAACGAACACGCCGTGATCGAAGCCGCGCGTTGGATCGATCGCCGCCGGCAATCCTGCGAACTCGATCAGCTGCCGCCCGCGTTCGGCGAGCCACGGTGCGCCGGGCGCGGGCCACGTCAGGCGGTAGGTCTCGGGCGGAAAGCCGTAGTAGTCGAAGATGAGGCCCGGGTGATCCTCGGATCCGGTGAAGGTGAAGGCGCGCTCCTCCCAGTGGCCCGAGATGACCAGAATCGCCCGGGGCTTCGCCGGCAGGCTGGCGGCGAGGCCCTTCAGATAGGCCTCCATGGCGCGCCACGTGCCGCGCGGGTCGGGCATGAAGAAGCACGGGCCGCCACCGTGCGGGATGAACAGCGCCGGCTGGCGCACGGCGGTGACGGTCTCGCTCATGGCTGCTGCGCCCCTGTGAACGGATGCTTGTCGGTCCAGGCGCAGCCCTGGCGCTGCTCGCCCCTGACCTGCAGCGTCACGGCGAACGGATAGCTCCGGTCGCTCATCCCGTCGCTGCATTTGCCGGGAGTGATCGCGAGAACGAACGGTTGGCCGCCGAGATCACCGGAGTAGGACAGGCCGTTGCGCCCGGCGAGGCGCGAAACCGCGATCGTTTCGCCCGGCTGGTTGTCGGGCGTGCTGTATGTCAGCGATCCATCGGACGCTTGCCCGCCCCAGAACGGCTCGGTGCCGGTGAAATGAACCACCTCGCGCGGCCCGATGCCGGAATAAGGTTTCGTGTCGCTCGCATCGAAAGTGGTCGTCCCCGAACCGCCCGGCGCCGACGAACCGCTGCTGCAGGCCGCGAGCAAGAGGGCCGCTAAGGCTGCGAGGCGCTGGCCGATCATCACGTCGAACCGTCATCTAGGCCGACTGTCTGGCGCGCGAAAGCCCCGCGTGGTCCTGCCGGCTTGGAACGGCCGCCTTGGCTCGCGCGTATTTCCAGCATCGACCTTCTTGAAAGCGGTGCCCCTATGAAGGCTTGGGAACGACTGCTGATCATAATTCCCGCCGGTCTGGCGCTCGGCGCCGTCGGCGGGCACCTTGCAAGCCCGGTGCTGGTCCAGCGAGGCGATGACGGCTCGTGGCGGACAATGTTCGAAACGCGGGCGCAGCGCTATGGAACGACGACCCCGCAAGCGCCGCTGACGGATGCGACCTACTATTCCGACAGCTACAGCTATCCGCCCTATCTCGACGACACGGCCGACGATTCGAGATCGATAACCGGCTGGCAGGGACCGAGCTTCGATAACTGGCCGGGCTACACGCCGGCACCCATGCCGACGATAGCGGAGCTCAAGGCACAGGTCGCCGCGCGCAACGCCGTCATTGCGAGCGAGGCCATGAGCGCCGCCGACGCTCTTCCAAACGACGAGGCTGCCGACGACCTCGCAGCCAAGGGAGCGGGCGAGGCCGTCTCGAGCGATGAC
>Ga0207649_10001042_pt1 | contig 17031 bp, 17 predicted proteins | sample KBSC43metaG_FD_184317 | JGI IMG/M metagenome (GOLD analysis project Ga0207649, IMG submission 184317) | Corn rhizosphere microbial communities from Kellogg Biological Station, Michigan, USA - KBS C4-3 metaG (SPAdes) (version 2) | ecosystem: Host-associated > Plants > Roots > Rhizosphere > Soil ... | reverse complement strand
TCGCGGTCCGCGAGAAACGCGACGCGCTGGCCGTCGGCCGAGATCGATGCGTCGACCTCGGTACCGGGGAAGTCCGTGAGTCGTTCCACACGGGCGAGCGCCCATCGTGCCGACCAGGACGCGTTAGGCCCGGCAGCGCGCTGTCGCTCGATGAGGAAGGCGGCGGCCGCGGCGAGGGTCAGCACGGCGGTTGCGGTCAGCCAGCGGGAGCGGCGCGTCCGTGGCGCTGTGGCGGTTCGCCCGCGTCCTGCGATTCGCTCCAGCCGCTCGACGAGCTCGTTGGCCGTCTGCGGGCGGTCGCTCGGGTCCTTCGCCAGGCAGGCCATCACGAGCTCGGCGAGCGGCGCCGGCGCGTCGGCGCGATGGGTCGTCACCGGCGATGGCGCTCGCGACAGATGCCCCGCGAGCACCTCGTCGCGCGAGGTGCCGACGAATGGAGGGCGTCCCGCGAGCAGCTCGTACGCGAGAGCGCCGACTGCGTAAATGTCGGCCCGGTGATCGATCCGGGGATCGCCCACGATCTGTTCAGGCGCCATGTACGCGGGGGTCCCGAACGCCACGCCCTGCGTCGTCGTCGGCGCGGTGTCCGCTTCGGCTTTCGCCTCGACTGACACGTTAGGGTCGGTGTGTGCGAAGCGTTCTTCGGCGCTGCTGGCGACGATAGCCTTGGCGACGCCGAAGTCGGTGACCATGGCGTGGCGTCCGGACAGCATCACGTTGTCCGGCTTGATGTCGCGGTGTACGATGCCGTGCTCGTGCGCGTGCGCCAATGCGTCCGAGACATCGCGGAGGATTGTGACGGCGTCGGCGATCGGGAGTGGGCCGTCGCGGGCGAGCCGCTGGCGCAGCGACAATCCCGTCTCGAACGGCATCACGTAGTACGGCGCACCGCCGGCATTGCCCGAGTCGAAGAGCGGGACGATGTGCGGATGCCGCAGGTTCGCAACGATCTCGATCTCGCGCAGGAAGCGGTCGCCGCCTAACGCCGAGGCGAGCATGGGGGACACGACCTTGACTGCGACGTCGCGGCTGTGCCGGAGGTCGCGGGCGAGGTACACGGTTGCCATGCCCCCGCGGCCGATTTCCCGCGTGAGGCGGTAGCGGTCCGCCAACACCTCAGGGAATCCCGCGGCCGGGTCTTCGAGGAGTGCTCCGAAGCGCTCCACCACCGGCGCATCGATGAGCGGCGCCTCGCGACCCAACTCGGCCACGAGGCGCTCGAGCTCTGCCCGGCGTGCCGGATCGCCACTGCTCAGCTGCGTGATGACCTCCGCGCGTCGCTCCGGTGGCGTATCGAGCAGCGCGTCCAGCAACGACGAAAGTTGCGACCAGCGATCAGTCGGCTCGGGACCGGACGTCATGCTGCCTTCGACTCGTCGCCGTCAGGATTCGAGCACGTGGCGGAGCATCACGCGTGCCTTCACCCAGTCACGCCGCACCGTTCGCACGGTAACAGCGAGCGACTCCGCGATCTGGTCCTCGCTCAGGCCACCGAAGAACCGCAGCTCGACCACCTTTGCGAGCCGTGGCTCCTTCGCGGCGAGCCGCGCGAGCGCGTCGTCGAGCTGAAGCAGCGCGTCGGCCTGATCGTCCACGGCGATCGCATCGTCGTCGAGCGTGATCCGACGTCGTGTACCGCCACGCTTGAGCGTCATGCGCGCCTTCGCGAAATCCACGAGCACGTGCCGCATCGCGAGCGAGGCGACGGCGAAGAAGTGCGCGCGGTCGTGCCATTTCGACGGCGTTTGGCCAGCGAGCTTGAGGTAGGCCTCGTGAACGAGGGCGGTTGTCGAGAGCGTTCCGCCGGCGCCGCCCCACGCGAGGCGGGCGTGCGCGATTGCGCGAAGCTCCTCGTAAGCCGCAGCCACGAGGTCATCGAGCGACTCCTGTGCGTTCACGTGCGCGATGTCCTGTCCCATCGCGACTCCTCGTTAGCGCAGATGAACGACCCACCAGCCAAATTCGGCGGCTCCAACATACGGCCCTCCCGGGGAGGATTCCATGGACTTGCCTCGCGCTCGTTATGCCCGCGCTTTCGCGCTCGCTCTTGCCGTCCTCGCGTGCAGCGACGGATCGAGCTCCGTCGCACCATACGCTCGAAGCCTCGAGGCGCAAACACCTCTCGCCACGAAAGGGACGTCGCAGTCCACGGTGCTCGCTCGCGCTACGTTCCTGGACCCATCCGATCCGGTATTCAAGGTCAAGCGGATCTCGGATGACTGGCAGGTGGAGGTCAAGTCAAAGCCCGGGTTCGACCTCGCGGTGCAGAGCATCGTGTTCGAACCCGGTACGCACAGCGGATGGCACAGCCATCCGGGGCCGGTGTTCATCCTCGTCAAGACGGGCGAGATGACGTTCTACGAGTCGGACGATCCGCATTGCCAACCGATCCGACGAAAGGCAGGCGAAGGGTTTCTCGATGTCGGCGATCACGCACACATCGCGCGCAACGAGACCGATCAGCCCGCGGAGAACATCGTGACGTACTTCGCGCCTCCAGGCGCGACGCTGCGGAAGGATGAGCCGGCCCCGGGGAACTGTCCGTTCTGAACGTTGGATCAACGGGGTCAGAGTCGTTCGAATCCTCGAATTCAACGAATCTGACCCGACCAAACGATTCTGCCCCCGTTGATCTCCCCGGCTTGCGGGCTTGGTCGACGCGGACCAAGATCGGGAATGGCCTCGATGCGTCACGCGCTCCTCGTCGGCTCAGCTAGTCCGTGTGGCGTGTGTGGTTCCGTCGCCGCGGCCGCCTTTGGCTTCGCCGATGCAGCGTTAGGCGCCGGGCGAGTCAGGATGGTTCGGATTCCGGCCGCTCTCTCGCGGCTAGTTGAGCGAATCCGAGTTCAGGATCGCGTCGTGGTGGAGCGAAGTCTCTCGTGGGTGATGCAAGAACCACGAACGCTGTCTACGCTGACGGCGCACTGCGCCGCCCTCGTGTCCAGCGTTCGTAGTTGCTCCCGCCCGCGTGTTCAGCGTTCGCGGTTCCTCATGCGATCCGAAACTCTGTCTCGGTCTGCTAGTCGCACGGGACTTCAAGATGTTCTCTAGCATTGCTCGAGCGTCCCGCGCAGCCGACGCTGCAGTGATATACTGTAGCGGTAAACACCACCATGGGGTCAGGAGTCGTGAATGATTGACACGCCGCTGTCCGTGCGCGCCTCGTCCGCAGCCGAGTTCGAGATCCGGCGGATGGCAACCGAGTACGCGCAGGCGATCACCGCGGGAGACCGGAAGAAATTCCTCGGGTTCTTCGCTAACGACATCGTCATGATGCCGCCGGGGCAAACATCGACGCGAGGAGGCGAGGGTGTCGCCGCGCTCACGGATCAGTTGTTCGACCAGTTCACGATGCGCGAGGAGTTCGAGTACGACGAGCTGTCAGTGGCTGGCGATTGGGCGGCCGGCAGATTCACGTATTCGTTTTCGGTCACGCCGAAGTCCGGCGGCCCCGCGACGACCGAATTTGGAAAGGGCATGGCTTGGTTGCGGCGGACGTCAGCCGGGTCCTGGCAGTTCACTCACATGATCTGGAATCTGGATCAGGCGGCGGAATAGGAACGACTCTGCCCTGTCGCACTTCATGATTCGCGCGATTCCACTCCTGGTCATCTGGGTGGCACTGGCCTGTGCGAGTGGCTCCGAGGTCTCTCGCGTCCGTCCGCACTCGGCACCGACTGCGCGGATGACGCGTGTCGCTCCGGGCGTCACGCTCGAGGTGGTGGATTGGGGCGGGCAGGGTTCACCACTCGTGTTCCTTGCCGGTGGCGGGAATACCGCCCACGTGTTCGATGACTTCGCTCCGCAGTTCACGGACAGCTTTCACGTCATCGGCATCACCCGTCGCGGCTTCGGTGCGTCGGCCGGCGCACCACCGGCGGCCGATCTCGACACGCTCGTCGCCGACATTACCGCGACGCTCGATACATTGCGCCTCGGGCCGGTCATCCTCGTCGGTCACTCGATCGCCGGCGAGGAGATGACGCGATTTGCCGAGCTGCATCCTGCCCGATGCGGGGGCCTGGTGTACATCGACGCCGCCTACGACCGTTCGGCTATCGACTCGCTAGGCAAGGCCCAGCCGCGTGGCCCCGAGCCGCGCATCTCCCCGGCGGACACGGTCGACTTCAACAGCATACGCGCGGTCTACGCGAGAATTGAGGGGGTTCGCCAGCCGGACTCCGACATTCGAGCGACGGTCCGGTTCGACAGCGCCGACCGCTACCTGGGCGAGGTCACCGCCAACGCGCTCAAGGCGAGACTCGCGAGCGGCAGCCGTGTGGCGCGCTACGATCAAATCCATTGTCGCGCACTCGCGATCTACGCCGTCCCTGACTCGCTCGCCGACGTGGTTCCCTACTATGCGGAGCTGGACTCTGCGGGACAGGCACAGGGCGACTCGTTGCTGCGTTTCGTTGCCGCCGTCGTTGCGGACTCGCGCGCGAAGTTCGCGCGATTTCCGCAGAACACGGTCGTCGACCTGCACGGCAGCAACCATTTCGTGTTCCTGCAGCGACCGACGGAGGTTGCTCGGGCCATGCGTTCGTTTCTCCGTCGGTCGCCATGACACGACCAATCAGCTCAGCCGATGATGATCCCGAAGCTCGGCTGCAGCAGTTCATCGAAAAGTTCGAGCCAAACCATCAGACGCTGATTCGCGCGATCCGCCGGAAGCTCCGCAAACGCTTTCCGACCGGGACGGAGCTGGCGTACGACAACTACAACTTTTTCGTGATCGGCTACTCTCCGACCGAGCGGCCTTCTGACTCCATCGTGAGTATCGCGGCTGCCGCGAATGGCGTCGGCCTTTGCTTCATCAACGGCGCGCGCCTTCCGGACCCGCAAAAGGTGCTGGTCGGATCCGGCAAGCAGACGCGGTTCATCCGTCTGCCGTCGGCAGCGGTGCTGGACCGCCCGGAGGTGGAAGCGCTGCTCGCTGCTGCCGTGGCTGATCTGAAGACGCCGTTCCCGCCACGTGGGCGAGGCAAGTTGGTCATTCGATCCGTGTCGGCCAAGCAGCGGCCGCGTCGCAAATGATGAGATAGAGACCGATGAGCGACAGCGCACGCGACAGCGCACGCGACAGCGACGAGATCGCGGCGTTCTACGCCCGGGGGCTCGAGCGCGACAGACTCGCCGCCGGCCAGGGCGCTCTCGAGCTCGCGCGCACGCGCCTGGTGCTCGAGCGCTGTCTCCCGGCGCCGCCCGCCGTGATCGCAGACGTCGGTGGTGGTCCCGGACGGTATGCCATCTGGCTGGCCGACCGCGGCTACGACGTCCATCTCGTGGATCCGATTCCGCTGCACATCGAGCAGGCACGCACTGACGCCGAGCGCGCGGGAGTCGTGCTCGCCAGTGCCGCAGTCGGCGATGCGCGCTTACTCCGGCTGCCTGACGCGAGCGTCGACGCCGTGCTGCTCTTCGGCCCACTCTACCACCTGCCCGAGCGCGCCGATCGACTGCTGGCGCTCTCGGAAGCCGCTCGCGTGTGTCGATCTGGCGGTGTCATCATCGCGGCGGCGATCTCGCGATTCGCGTCGACGCTCGACGGTTTGCGCGGCGGTTATCTCGAGGACCCGGCGTTCGCGTCCGTCGTTGCCCAAGACCTGAGCGACGGACGGCATCGCAACCCAACACGCAATCCGGCGTACTTCACGACCGCTTACTTCCATCGCCCGGAAGAGCTTGCGCAGGAGTGCTCGGCCGCGGGCCTCACGCACGAAGCGACGCTTGGGGTCGAAGGGCCCGCATGGCTGTTGTCGGATCTCGATGCGCGACTTGCCGATGACCGGCGGCTGCGTGTGCTGTTCGCGGCGCTCGACGCGCTCGAGGCCGAGTCGACGTTGCTCGGTGTGAGCGCACACCTGCTTGCCGTCGCGCGTCGCTGAGATCAACGGAAACCTAACGAGATTCCATGCTCATCGTACAAGTCTTCATTCATGTGAAACCGGAAAGCGCCGACGCGTTCATCGCCGCGACGCTGGAGAACGCGCGCAACAGCGTTCGCGAACCCGGCATCGTACGCTTCGATCTCGTGCAGCAGCAGGACGACCCGACCCGGTTTCTTCTGGTCGAGATCTACCGGACACCGGCCGACCCCGCACGCCACAAGGAGACCGCGCATTACGCGACGTGGCGTGACGCCGTCGAGCCTATGATGGCCGAGCCGCGTCGCAGCGTGAAATACCGCGCGCTGTTTCCGGAGGCCGACGCCTGGGAGCGACCGCGGTGAGCTTCGAGTTCGCCGCGCCCACTCGCATCATCTTCGGCGAAGGGCGGCTGGCAGACGTCCCCAAGATCGTGTCGACGATGGGCGCGCGGGTGCTCGTCGTTGAAGGTCGGAGCGGGCGCGCCGAGCCGCTCGTGCGGCAGCTCAGCGACGCTGGGCTCGCGACGGCGACGATCCGCGTCGCGTCGGAACCGACCATTTCGCTCGTGGAAGCAGGACTCGCTCGAGCGCGCGTCGAACAATGCGACGTCGTCGTGGCGCTCGGCGGCGGGAGCGTGATCGACGCCGGGAAGGCGATCTCCGCGCTCCTCACGAATGACGCGCCGGTGCGCGACTACCTCGAGGTCATAGGCAAGGCACGACCTCTCACCAATCGCGCCGCGCCGTTCATCGCGATTCCGACGACTGCCGGCACCGGGGCCGAGGTGACGCGAAACGCCGTGTTGATGGCGGAGGAGGAGCAGGTGAAGGTGAGCCTCCGAAGTCCGCTGATGCTTCCGGTCGTCGCCCTCATCGACCCCGCGCTCACGTACTCGCTTCCGTCGTCGGTGACGGCCAGCACGGGGCTCGACGCGTTGACGCAATGCATCGAGCCACTCGTGTCCCCACACGCGAACCCGCTGACGGATGCTGTGGCACGCGAAGGAATTCGTCGGGCGAGCACGGCACTCCGGCGCGCGTTCCACGACGGCGGCGATCGCGATGCGCGACGGGACATGGCCGTCGCGAGTCTCTGCGGCGGGCTCGCGCTCGCGAACGCGAAGCTCGGCGCAGTGCACGGCTTTGCTTCGCCGCTCTGCGGGATGTTTCCCATCCCGCACGGCGTGGTGTGCGCGCGGCTTCTGCCGTTGGTTACCGAGATCAACGTCCGCGCCCTTCGCGCCAGATCGCCTAACGCTGAGGCGGTTGCTCGATACGACGAGGTTGCGCGCATTGTCACGGGAGACGCGAGCGCTCGTGCTGAAGACGCGGTGGTCTGGCTGCGCGAGCTCGTCACCGCGCTGTCGGTGCCAGGGTTCGCCACCTACGGTGTGGGCGACGAGGACATCCCGCGCGTGGTGGCGGCGGCGCGGCAGGCGAGCAGCATGCAGGGTAATCCGATCGTCCTGACCGACGCGGAGCTCCACGAGACCCTCGGCGCGGCGATTCCGGCGTAGCTGGGTGTCGTGACGCATCGCGACCTGTACGCCCTAAAAACAAGGAGACACAGATCACGCAGACCGGCGCTTCGCGCCGGACGCCGATTGCCGCTGTTGCTCCTTGGTCCATCCAGAGGTCCTCGCACCAGAGCCCTTTGAAAAGGGGGAACAGCCTCGGTCAGCTCATGCGTCCCGAGGCAGTCCCCTCAAAAACCGGCTCGTTGCGAGAGGAGTTCGATCGCGACGCGGAGCCCGCTGCGTCAATCGGCGTCCGCCCGCGCCAGCGGGCGGTCTGAGTCAATCTGTGTCTCCTTGCTGGTAAAGCCAGCCCTGTCGCGATGCGAGAATAGCGCGATGGTCAGCCGGTACGGCGCTTCGCGAACATCCACCTAACGAGCGATGGCTCGGTGTACGCCCACTGCCACACGTTGTGGCCCACACCGGCGTACTCGGTGGAGAGCGGGTGCCCACCGGCCTTGCGGAGCGCCGCGATCCGCTCGCGTGACACGGCGACCGGCACGGTATCGTCCGCCTCGCCGTGGAAGTTCCACAGCGGCGCCATTGCTGCGGTGGGGTCGTCCAGTGAACGGCTGCCGCAACAGATGACCGCGGCGGCAAAGAGTGAGGGCCGTTGCGCGAGCATGTGCCACGCTCCGGCGCCGCCCATCGACTGACCTGTGAGGTAGATTCGCTGGCGATCGATCGGGAGTTCCTTTACGAGGGCATCGATGAGCTCGAACGCGACGCGGGCGCCGTCTCCCAGACCGGGAACCACTCGCGCCACGCTGTCGCTGGGGCTCGGGTCTCCATAGCGGACCCACCCGCGGTCGGTCTGCGGCGCGACGACGTAACAGGGGAAAGCCGTCTGGTTCTCGGGCAACGCCCACACGCGCGTCCCGAAGATGTTCCCGAGCCCCATCTGCTTGACGTTGTCGGTGCCCAGGCCACCACTGCCGTGGAGATAGACCACGAGCGGCAGTCGTCCGGGCGCGTTAGGCCTGAAGAGCCGATACGGCATCGTCCAGTCGCTCTTGAGCGTTCGCGCCTCGAACTTGTCGGCGATGCCCTCGGACCTGGCTCGGAACGCGTCGATCAGCGCCGTTCGTTCTGGCGAGTCGGGAGCTCCCGGGGCGAGCGGCGGTGTGGCGTCGCCCTGAATGGCCGGCAGGCCCAACGTGCCGACGGCCATGGAGCCGAGGACCGCGAGCGCTTCCCGTCGGGTCATCATGGCTTCAATTCGTGGACGCGTGCGCCGGCCGTCTTGTACGAAATTGCACTTGACCTGCCGTTCCTACCGGTTGTACTCCGACAGCCAGTGGAATTGACGCTCGGCCAACTGGAAGTGGCGCGGGATGCGGACGAGATCCACGCGCACCGTGTCCCCGCGGATGGGCGCGATGAATCGCAGTGTGGTCGAGTCGGGCACCTCGTACCGCATGGTGAACATGAACGTGCTGTCGCCCGGAATCGTCGACGTCTTCCACACCGCGGCCGTGTGCGACGCCGTATCCGCCTTGTACCGGAAGTACCCTCGGCGATACCGCTGCCAGAACACCGGGTCGCGCGAGCCGACGCTCCCCGCCGCGTTGCTGTCGATGATCACGTCGCGCCAGCGGAGTGAGTCGGTGCTCGTGAGCGGGATCGTGTCGCGATTCACGACGTAGCTCCGCACGTCGTAGACGCCCGCAACGAACGGCCCGGGTGGCGGCGGCTGCTTCGCCAACTGATAACGCTTCCAACTGAACTGCAGCTGAGTGAACAGGATCTGATAGAGGATGAACAGCTTCACGCCGATGCTGGCCCAACGCTGCCACGGCTGACGGTAGACCGGGTCATAGGCGGTCGTGTTCGGAGTGGGGCGATTGAGGAACAGGAACCCGATGAGCCTCCTGCTGTCGAGCGCGAGCAGGAAGAGACACGCGAACAGCAGGTGCGACGCGTAGAGCTTCACCGGCACGTCGTACGCGAGGTTGATCATCACCACGTTCATGAACGCGCCGGTGGCCGCGAACAACCCGGCCGTTACCGTTCGGCGAGAGAGCAGCAGCAGCCCGGCGACCGTCTCCATCGCGCCCGAGAACATCTCGTATGGTGTGGAGTATCCGATGAACAGCCACGAGAAACGCATTGGCAGCAAATCGCCGAGTGGCGTGGCGAGCTGGCTCGTCGTCGGGAAGGACATCTGGAGCACGAACAGCTTGATGATCCCGTAGCTGAGCGCGGCGGCTGCGATGTAATAGCGCACCATCAAGCGGAGCCAGTACGCTGGCCGCTCGTAGTGCGCGCGCTTTCGGTCGAGCACCGTCCACACCACGCATCCGATCGCCGCGAGGCTGAGGAGCAGCCACAGCTGAGCCCACGCGTACGACGTGTCACCGCTGCCGTTCATCGGGATGAGCGTCTCGCGGACATGGAACACGTGCGCGTTGCTCGCTCGCACGGCCCAGTCCATGGCGGCGTCGTACGGACGGAGCAGGTACGACACACCGGGGATCAGACGGAAATAGTCCCAGGGCTCGATCCTGAGGAGCCAGTAGATGCAGAAGAACCGGAACGCCACGCTTTGCCAGAAGGGCCAGGCCGTGTGCTCCACGTATGGTGAGCCCGGTGAAGCGTTAGGTGTCACCGCGACGTCCGGTATGAGCGCGGGTCCTCGATGTGCGGCGGGCGTCAGGGTCTCCACTCGGATCTCCGGGGTCGCAATGCGACACTAGCCTACGGCCGGGTCCTGCGTCGCGCAACGCGGCGGGTGCGCGCCTCCGCCAGTCCACTTGCGGGTGGCCGAAACGGTGCCAGGTTAGGCCGTAGCTCGCCGATTCAGCGGCGAGCCACACCTCGCCACCCTCAAGGCGTGCCATCGTGAAACCGAACCGACCCGATGAGGTCCCCGCTGCCGGCATCACCATAACCAGACGCGACTTCGTCCAGACCGCGGCCATGGGCACCACCGCGCTCGCGTTAGGTGACCGCCTCACGGCCTTCCGCCTCGGCGACGACCGCGATGCGGTGATCGCCCAGATCACGGCCCAGCACGACACGACGGTCAAGATGCTGCAGGACTGGATCGCGCTCCCGTCCATCGCGGCCGAGAACCGCAACTATCCGCAAGGGCCGGAGTACATGGCGAAGCTGGCGCGCGACGCCGGTTTCACGCAGGTCAATGTGGTACCGACCGCGGGCAAGTCGGGTGTGTTCGCCACGCTCGACGCGGGCGCGAAGACGTGGCTCGCGATCTATATGATGTACGACGTCAAGCAGTTCGATCCGGCCGAGTGGAGCTCGCCGCCGCTCGAGGCGCGGATCGTGGACAAGCCAGGCGTCGGCAAGATCATGGTCGGCCGCGGGACGACGAACTCGAAAGGTCCCGAGATGGCGTGTCTCGCCGCGCTGCACGCGTTCAAGGCGGCGGGGGTGAAGCTCCCGGTGAACCTCGTGCTGGTGGCGGAAGGGGAGGAAGAGATCGCGTCGCCGAACTTCCGCCAGGTTGTCTTCAAACCGGAGGTGGAAGCGGCACTCCGCAAGTGCGTTGGCATCATCATCCCGTTAGGCAACCAGGGACTCGACGGCGCCGTGGAGGTGGACCTGGGCGCCAAGGGAGCGGTCGAGCTCGAGCTGGTGTCGTCGGGCGAGAAGTGGGGCAGGGGACCGAAGCTCGACATTCACTCGAGCTACGCGGCGCAGGTCGACAGCCCGGCGTGGCATCTGGTGCAGGCACTGAACACGCTCGTGAAGGCCGACGGCCACACGCCGGCAGTCGACGGGTTCTTCGACAAGGTGCGTCCGCTCACGGCGCAGCAGAAGAAGATTCTCGAGGAGGCGATCCCGAGGAAGAACGAAGCCCAGACGAAGAAGGCGTTAGGCGTCGAGCACTGGATCGGGGACGAGCCCTGGCACGACTCGCTCGTACGGCTCGTCTCACAGCCGACGATCAACATCGAGGGGCTCGTCGGCGGTTACACGGGCCCTGGTGGCAAGACGATCCTGCCGCACAAGGCGCTCGCGAAGATCGACATCCGGCTTGTGCCGGACATGACGGCGAAGGAAACGGTGGAGCTGGTCAAGCTGCATCTGCAGAAGAAGGGCTACGGCGACATCGAGGTGAACATGTCGGGCGGGTACGATCCGACCGAGACGCCCGCAGACTCGAAGCTCGTGCAGGCGATGGTGGCGACGTATCGAAAGGCGGGGATCGACCCGCTCGTGTGGCCGAGGCTCGCGGGGTCGTGGCCGGGCAGCACGTTCACGGGTGCCCCGCTCAAGCTACCGGCGGGGATCTTCGGGCTAGGGCATGGGGCGGGGGCGCACGCGCCTGACGAGTACTGGCTCGTGGAGTCGGCGAATCCGAAGGTGGCGGGGATGGACGGGTCGGCGCGGTCGTTCGTGGATCTGTTCTTTGCGCTCGGGTGAGACAGGCGGCGGACGCCGCGCATCGGAGGTTACATGAAGCGAGTCACTGGCATCGGCGGCATCTTCTTCAAGGCGAAGGACGCACCCGCACTCCGGGCGTGGTACAAGCAGCATCTCGGCATCGATGTCCAGGACTGGGGCGGCGCCGCGTTCACCTGGACCGACTCGGATGGCCACCCCTCGGGCGGAATGACTATTTGGTCCGTTTCGCCCATGGAGAGCAAACAGTTCGCTCCGAGCAGCGCGTCGTTCATGGTCAACTACCGCGTCGACGACGTGCACGCGTTGATCGCGGCGCTCAAGGCGGAGGGCTGCAACGCGCTCGACAAGATCGATGACTCCGAGTACGGCAAGTTTGGCTGGGTCATCGATCCCGAGGGAAACAAGATCGAGCTGTGGCAACCGCCTGCCGGGCAGTGAGCACCTAACGAGGCCTACGAGGTCAATCGGGCCATTGGCTGCAATGTCCTCAGCCCGTGGAGGCCTTCATCCGCATCACCAAGCGGTCTTTGCCCCGGTCCGTATGGTCTCCCTGTAGGTATCTCGGCGCCATGGTCTCAATTCCTACCAGTTGGTCCATGACCAGCACCGATTGGAGGTTTACGTCTTCGCCCTGCCAGTCTCTGAGCAGCGCCTTGAGCGCGATCGTGTCCGGCCGGTAGTGGCCGCTCAAGTTCGTGATCCCCATGAGCACGCCCTTCTTGATCGAGATCGTCCCCGCACATAGAACCTCGTTTCCGGCGAGGAGAGTGGAGTGGTTCAGTTGGATGCTGTTCCCGTTCTTGTCGTTCAGGTCATTCTTGACGAGAAAGAGACCGCCGTACCGATCGCACGCGTAGATCGCCGTGGCCTTCTCGCCGGCATCCCCCTGGCCGAGGTCGTCCGCGACCGTGGTCCCCGACATGTCGATCACCGAACCGTCGGTGGCTCGATAGAACCTGCCGTCCTCGATCGCGGCCATGTACGACAGGCGCTGCATCTTGCTCATGTAGAGGACCTGGTACTGGCTCGCCAGGAGACGGTCCAGCTCCATGAACTCCTCGAAGCTCAGATTTTTGAATTGTTTGTCCGCGGATGCGGCGCCCCGCGCCTGCTGGTCGGTCCGTCTACCGTGCATTAGGGTCGCTGACGGGGCGAACCTGGGTTGACTTGGATCGACGAACTGACCCTGGGCCTTGAGATTCTTGTACGCCGTGCCCTCATGGGCATACACGTCCTTGAGCCCCGTCCCCTGGCGCTTCGGGCCGCCGGCCTTTCTCCGCGCATATTGGTCGAGCGCCCTCATGATGAGAGGGTATTGGCGCAGCTCGAGTTGCGCCTCATTGTAGAGTGCTACGATGACGCGACGCCGGGCGGACGTATTGCCGCCCGTCTTGCCAGTCTTGAGTTGGCTCCAGGCGTTGCAGTTCTTGATGACCTGGTAGAGATACGCCGCGCGCTCGGCCTGCGCTTCGTTCTTGGCCGCGGATTCCTCGTACGCGCGCAGCGCCACAGCGATCGGAGCGGTTCTGCCAGGCCCCTTGAAGCTCGAGCCAATCCCTTTGCTCGTGGCCTTCTTGATCGCCCGTTCGAATTCGTCAGCGGAAGTCATCGTCGTTCCCGGCTGGTCGGACCACCGTAGCACTGAAGCGAAACATTCCGGTGTGCGGCGCGGAGAACGTTACTCCACCGTGACGCTACCGATGTTTCTGAAAAAACACCTCGGCCGGCGGGCGCGTGGCCGAGGTGCCTTGGCGGCTCGAAGATGAGGTGATATGTAAGCAGGCGCAGTTGCTATTCGTCACGCCCGCGAGCGTCATCGCATCAGAGACCCGCCCTGACAGGCGAACGGGAAGCGTTAGGCTTCAACCACCATGCCGCGACCACCATGACGTCAATCACGCGATCGGCGGTCGCTGCGATCATGCTGGTCGGGGCCGTGACCAGCCTCGCGGCGGCGCAGAACTCACGAGTCCCGCCCGCTCCGCCGTCGAGCGTGAGCCATCCACTGGACCGGCTGCCCATCGCGGCACGCGTGCGGGACGATTCCGAGCCTGACTGGATGGCTCCGGCGCCGGGCGCGCTGTGGGTGACGACGTACCGTCCTGGCGCGCTGCACCGCATCGATACGCGGACGAACAAGCTGGCGGCGACCGTGATTGTGGGCCGCGACCCGTGGCTGGGGCTCGCGCTCGTCGGCCGCGTGGTGTGGGTGCCCGTGCGGCTGGCCGCCGACGATTCGCTATCACGTGGCCTTGCCCGCGCGGACGCGGCAACGGGCCGGCTCGTCGCTACCATCGCGCGACACAGCGGGAGCACGACCGTCGCCGGCGGATTCGGGAGCGTCTGGGTGGCGGAGAGCGGCGTGGATTCGGTCGCACGCGTCGACCCAGGTACGAACAAGGTGGTGGCGCGCATCAAGGTCGGCGGCGCGCCAAGTTCCTCGCCGTGGGCTGTCGACGGCGCGCCGGTCATCCGCATCGATCCGACCACGAACCACGTGACGCACGCGTATGTCGGCGGCCGCGGCGCCGACGCGATCCGGGTTGGCGATGGCGCCATCTGGGTCGCGGACCATGAGCACCACTGGGTCTGGCGGATCCCGGTCGCTAGCTTCGGCGGCACAGCGGCCGGTCAGGACAAAACGCCGCCGGGGCATTGATGGGGCTCCCAGGCGGTCGCTCGCAGCTGCACTCCGCGTTAGGCCTCGGAGAACCCTCATTCGGACCGGCACATGTCGCAATCCAGCATGGTTGTCGCGCGTCTCTACGAGCATATCGGACCCATTGATCGAGGAACCCGCTACGAGGATCCGCTCGATGCGGCGCTCCGTGCTGCCAGCCTGGGTGAAGTCACCGGTGGCGGTTCGCAACTCGGGGCGCTTGGGGAAATCGAGTTCGCGGACGTCGAGATCCAGGCGGCCAACCTCGACGATGCGTTGCCGGTGATCGTCGACGTCCTGCAGCGATCGGGAGCGCCCGTCGGGTCGCAGCTGCTCGTCGCGGGCAGTGTGATTCGCGAGTTTGGTGAACAGCAATCGGTTGCCGTGTACCTCGATGGGACTACCCTGCCCGACGAGGTGTACGCCAACCTGGACTTCGATGACCTGGTCGCGCGGCTGACCGAAGCAGCAGGTCCCGACAGCTATCATGGCTATTGGGGTGGTCCAGAAGAAACGGGGCTGTTCTTCTTCGGCAGAGACGCCGAGTCGACCTTCTCGGCACTCGAAACCGTGCTGCGTCAGATGCCCATCGGCCAGAATGCACGAGTCGTGATCCGCGCGACGCGCAATCCTGTGCTCGATCGAACTCTGCGCATGCCGCGCCACTAACGGCGGAGCCAGCCAAATGAGAATCACGTCCATTCTCCCGACTCTCCTGTTCCTGACGGTCGCCGATCGTGGAATCCGATCGCAGGAGCCTCGTCGCGTCAGCGCCGATTCCAACATTCGCGTCGTTCTGCTCGGGACGGCCGGAGGTCCCACGGTCCATACACAACGATTGGGCATCGGCACGCTCGTTGAAGCCGGCTCGGAAAGACTGTTGTTCGACGCGGGGCGCGGCGTTACGACCGGAATGGCGAAATCGGGGGTCGATCCCACGGGAGTATCGAAGGTATTTCTGACCCACCTCCACTCGGATCACGTCATTTCATTGCCGGAGCTCTGGCTCTTTGCCTGGGCGCAGGGTCGGACGGTGCCGCTTCGCGTGTGGGGGCCAGAGGGCACTCGCGCGATGGCCATGCACCTGCAGGAAGCGTTTGCGTTCGATGTTCGCGTGAGGCGCGACTTGGATGAGAAATTTCCTGGGGATGGAGCCGAAATAGCCGCAACAGACATCCGCGAGGGTGTCGTCTACGAGGCGAACGGCGTACGAGTGACGGCATTCCTCGTGGATCACGGCCCCGTCAAGCCTGCGTTCGGCTACCGCGTTGATTACCGCGGGCGGTCAGTCGTGTTGTCCGGCGACACGAGGCCGACAGACAATTTGGTGAAATTCGCCTCAGGCGCTGATCTGCTGATTCACGAAGTAGGTCGGTGGAAGCAGGATCCAGCGCTAATCGGCGCACCAGACGAACGGCTTCCGAATTCGCGCCAGACTCGTCGCCAGGCACAAACGATCGCTGCGCATCACACGGATGGCGTCGAGGCCGGACGAATGTTTCAAGCGGCGAAGCCAAAACTCGCGGTGTTCTCCCATTTCAATGGCGATCCGCAGACCATCCTTTCGCTCGTGCGGCAGACCTATGCTGGCCCCGTCGAGGTCGGCGAAGACCTGATGACGATCGATGTCGGCGACACGGTCAGTGTGCGTCGGTTTGTTGCGCCGAGCAGATAGGGCGGTGGAGAGTCGGTCGGTTTGCTCATGCACCGACCTCAGAGGGCCGGCCGCACAGACGAAGGGAAACGGATGCGACGGAAGGGGCGGATCATCCGGATCGCTCAGGACGCGCCGTCGAGGCCGTCACGGCGCACGGAGCAAATCTGCGAACATTGGCGTAATCGCTGTTCGAAATCCGCGTTAGGTCTCTGCCGTTACACTTGACTAACGCTGATTCCGTTCAGACAGCACGTTATCGCGAGGAGAGTTGATATGGTGAACCCAGCCAAGAACACGATTTGCCTTTGGTACGATCGCGACGCGGAAGATGCAGCCCGATTCTACGCCAAGACATTTCCCGATTCGTCCGTCACCGCCGTCCACCGCGCGCCGGGTGACTTCCCGTCGGGGAAGAAGGGAGATGTATTAACCGTCGAGTTTACGGTGCTGGGCATTCCGTGCCTCGGACTCAACGGTGGCCCTATTTTCACGCATAACGAGGCGTTCTCGTTTCAGGTCGCGACCGTAGATCAGGCCGAAACAGACCGCTACTGGAACGCGATCGTCGGCAACGGCGGCCAGGAGAGCGCGTGCGGGTGGTGTAAGGACAAGTGGGGATTGTCCTGGCAGATAACCCCAATCGCGTTGACGCAGGCGATCACGGATCCCGACCCGGCGGCTGCCAAGCGCGCGTTCGACGCGATGATGCAGATGCAGAAGATCGATATCGCGACGATCGAGGCGGCACGGCACGGTTGACTTCGAGCCGGGTATACGCGTGGCCAGTGTCACGCACGAACGCCTAACGCCCGCCATCGAATGAGGGAGGGCCGTGGCCAACTGGTATGAGATCTGGATTCTCGAGGTAGCGCCCAACTACCGGCGCGGTTGGGTGCTCTCGCGTGGCGACCACTATGCCGCGGATGCGGCGCGCTTGCCGGGCGGAGCCCGTCTGGTA
>Ga0207649_10001034_pt1 | contig 17105 bp, 16 predicted proteins | sample KBSC43metaG_FD_184317 | JGI IMG/M metagenome (GOLD analysis project Ga0207649, IMG submission 184317) | Corn rhizosphere microbial communities from Kellogg Biological Station, Michigan, USA - KBS C4-3 metaG (SPAdes) (version 2) | ecosystem: Host-associated > Plants > Roots > Rhizosphere > Soil ... | reverse complement strand
TGTTGGGGTCAACACCCGCATGTCCGTAACGGTCATAAGCTTCGCGCTTGGCCGGTTCGGACAGCATCTCGTAGGCCTCCTTGGCCTCCTTGAATTTTTCTTCCGCCCCTTTGCTATCCGGATTGCGGTCCGGATGGTATTTCATTGCAAGCTTGCGATACGCCTTCTTGATCTCGTCCTCGGATGCGTTTTTCGCGACGCCCAGTATCTCGTAATAATCCCGCTTTGCCATCTTCTCGGCACCCTGTCATCTACGCACGAACGCCGAGCCGTCGATCAGTAGGATCGCTGCGGCTCGGCGGACCGACCATCGCAATACAGCCGCGATGGAAAGTTGTTTACATCTATTACTTGTCTTTGACTTCCTTGAAGTCGGCGTCGACGACGTCTTCTTCCTTCGCCTTGGACTCGGTAGCACCGCCTGCAGCATCAGCGCCCGCTGCACCCGCAGCTTGCTGCCCCTGCATGTCGGCGTACATCTTTTCACCGAGCTTCTGCGCGGAGGCCGACAACGCGGCGACCTTGGCGTCGATCTCGGACTTGTCGTTGCCCTTCAGGGCTTCTTCCAGATCCTTGATCGCGGCTTCGATCTTTTCCTTCTCGCCGCCGTCCAGCTTGTCGCCGTATTCAGAGAGTGCCTTGCGGGTCGAGTGGACCAGCGCATCGCCCTGGTTGCGCGCGTCGGCCAGCTCCTTCAGCTTCTTGTCTTCATCCGCATACAGCTCGGCGTCTTTCACCATCTTCTGGATTTCCTCTTCGGACAAACCGGAGTTGGCCTTGATGGTGATCTTGTTTTCCTTGCTGGTGGCCTTATCCTTCGCGCCCACATGCAAAATGCCGTTGGCGTCGATGTCGAAAGTCACTTCGATCTGCGGCACACCACGCGGTGCCGGGGGGATGCCTTCGAGATTGAACTCGCCCAGCATCTTGTTGCCGGTCGCCATTTCGCGCTCGCCTTGATAGACCTTGATGGTCACGGCCGGCTGGTTGTCGTCGGCAGTCGAGAACACCTGGCTGAATTTGGTCGGGATCGTGGTGTTCTTCTGGATCATCTTGGTCATCACGCCGCCCAGAGTCTCGATACCGAGCGACAACGGAGTCACGTCCAGCAGCAGCAGGTCCTTGCGGTCGCCCGACAGCACTGCACCCTGAATCGCTGCGCCGACGGCCACAGCCTCATCCGGGTTGACATCCTTGCGCGGCTCCTTGCCGAAGAATTCCTTGACCTTTTCCTGCACCTTCGGCATGCGAGTCATGCCGCCGACCAGGATCACGTCGTCAATGTCGGAGACCTTCACGCCGGCATCCTTGATCGCAATGCGGCAAGGCTCGATGGTGCGCTCGATCAGTTCTTCCACCAACGATTCCAGCTTGGCGCGGGTGATTTTCATCGTCAGGTGCATCGGTGCGCCATTGGCCATGGCGATGTACGGCTCGTTGATCTCGGTCTGCTGCGAGGACGACAGTTCGATCTTTGCGCGCTCGGCGGAAGCCTTGATACGCTGCAGGGCGATCGCGTCCTTCGACAAGTCGACGCCGTTGATCTTCTTGAATTCGTCGATGATGTAATCGATCAGGCGCTGGTCGAAGTCTTCGCCACCGAGGAAGGTGTCACCGTTGGTGGACAACACTTCGAACTGTTTCTCGCCATCGACGTCCGCGATCTCGATGATGGAAATGTCGAAAGTACCGCCGCCCAGGTCATACACGGCGATCTTGCGGTCACCCTTGCCGGTCTTGTCCAAACCGAACGCCAGCGCCGCTGCGGTGGGTTCGTTGATGATGCGCTTCACATCCAGGCCGGCGATGCGGCCTGCGTCCTTGGTCGCCTGGCGCTGTGCGTCGTTGAAGTAGGCCGGCACCGTAATGACGGCTTCGGTCACCTCCTCACCGAGATAGTCTTCGGCGGTCTTCTTCATCTTGCGCAGAACTTCAGCGGAAACCTGAGGAGGCGCCAGCTTCTTGCTGCGCACTTCGACCCAGGCGTCGCCGTTGTCGGCCTTGACGATCTGATAAGGCATCAGGTTGATGTCCTTCTGCACTTCTTTTTCAGTGAACTTGCGGCCGATCAGGCGCTTCACTGCGTAGAGAGTGTTCTTCGGGTTGGTTACTGCCTGGCGCTTGGCCGGTGCGCCGACGAGAATCTCGCCGTCTTCCTGATAAGCGATGACGGAAGGCGTGGTGCGGGAGCCTTCGGAGTTTTCAATGACTTTCGGCTGACCGCCTTCCATAATCGCAACGCAGGAGTTGGTCGTACCCAAGTCAATGCCAATGATCTTGCCCATGATTGTGTTCCTTTAAGAAAACTGAATTTTTGATGTGTTGTATATGCGGAACAAGGCACCTGTTTTCAAGCGCCTCTCAAGCAATTTTTACTGTGCCACCGTCACAAGCGCCGGGCGCAAAAGGCGGTCGGCGATCATGTAGCCCTTCTGCAGTACCGTCACAATCGTGTTGGCATCCTGCTCGGCAGGCACCATGGAGATGGCTTGGTGCTTCATCGGATCGAGCTTTTCACCCGGCACCGGGTTGATCTCAACCAGTCGGTTCTTCTCGAAAGCCGATGACAACTGCTTGAGCGTCATTTCCACCCCCTCCTTCAGCGATTCGACGGAAGGCGTATCAAGCTTGAGCGCCATTTCGAGGCTGTCCTTCACTGGCACCAGCGCCTCGGCAAAACTCTCGATGGCGAATTTGTGTGCCTTTGCAATATCTTCCTGCGCACGCCGGCGAATATTTTCCGCGTCCGCTTTTGCACGCAGGTAGGCATCCTGCATTTCTCCCGCTTTCGCTTCGGCCGCTGCCAGTCGTTCAGCAAGGCTCGAAACCGCTTCCTGCTTGGTACCAGTCTCGACAGTGGTCGGCCGTGCTTGCGCTTCAGTTTCAGCCGTGGCGGTTTGGGCCTGCACACCCTGTTCGGCTTGCTCTTGCATTTTCTCTTGGTCTTGCATCACGAAAAATCCCCCGAACAATCAATAACTTAGTGAGTAACACACGACCTAAATGGAGCCGAGTCTCCCTTTTTCAAGGGGATCTTGGAAATTTATTGCCGGAGCAAAATATTCCCAAACGGACAAGGCGTAACCCGCCGTTACACAGCTTACGTATTCACAAAATCCAATTTTGTGTGACGGTATTAAGATGCCGATGAACCGGACGTTTTTCCATACGTCTAATGGCAAGGAGAACATCATGATGAAGCTACAGCTGATCTCGGCTGCGATTGTTGCCTATGCCTTGCTTGCCACTGCCTGGATCTGCCAGGCGAATCTGCTACCGCTCCTTTAAAGAACGTTGCAAGGCTACAAGGACTGAAGCCTTTTTAGGATTTACGCAAAATTGTCCCAGCAAGGTGCGCCGACGCAGACAGTGCGAGTTTATACGGCAAGGCGGCGCAACGCCGCTGGGGCGGTTTTGGGTAAGTCCTACTTTTAATTCGCTGCTCCCATCGCCCTGGCTCGGGAACGGGCGATTTCCTCTTCCCTTTTCATTTCCTCATGCATCGACGGCGTCGGCATGGTAGGCCAGCCAGTCAGATGCTGCTCGGAGATTTCAGCCAGCGCCGTAATCCAGTATGGTGCGTCGTTCAGGCATGGAATGTAATGAAATTCCTTGCCACCGGCGGTCAGGAATTCATTCTTGCCTTCCATCGCAATTTCCTCCAGGGTTTCCAGGCAATCGCTGATAAAGCCTGGACAAACAACATCAACCCGACGGATGCTCTCATTGGCCAACCTCTGCAGAGTCGGCGCTGTATAAGGCTGCAGCCATTCGGCACGGCCGAAGCGTGACTGGAAGGTGACCACGTACTGCTCCGGTGTCAATCCGAGTGCGCCAGCCAAAAGACGTGCGGTTTTTTGGCATTCGCAGTGATACGGATCGCCCAATAGCAAGGTACGCTTGGGCACACCATGAAAACTCATGACGAGCTTGTCCGGACGGCCATTGACATCCCAATACGCCAGCACCGATTTGCGCAATGCCTGCACATAAGCACCATGGTCGTGATAATGCTTAACGAAGCGCAGCTCCGGCACGTTGCGCACCCTTGCATAGTGATCAAACACGGCATCGAAAACGGAGGCCGTGGTCGTTCCCGAATACTGCGGATACGCTGGCAACACGAGGATGCGATCGCATCCCTCGGCTTTCAGATTGTCGAGTACCTTGGACAAGCCCGGCTCGCCGTAACGCATGGCATACGCCACCGCCACTTGATGACCGCGTTCGCCAAGGTAGCCGCGCAGCAGAGTAGCCTGCTTTGCCGTGTAAATCTTGAGCGGTGAACCTTCCCGGGTCCAGATCGACGCGTACTTCGCAGCCGACTTGCGGGAACGAAAAGGCAGGATGAGACCGTACAGGATCAATGCCCATAACGGCTTCGGTATCTCGACCACACGCGGATCGGACAAAAACTGTTTCAGGTAGCGGCGCAAGGCGGATGGTGTAGGCGCATCCGGCGTGCCAAGGTTGACCAGCACGATGCCGGTACGCGACGTAGTACCGTGGGTATAAGAAGGTTCCGGATTGAAACGCATCGCCGGGCGCTTTTCTCTTTGAATACGTCAGGAAGCAAGCAATTCGCGTGCATGCTTGCGCGTGGTGGCCGTGATTTCCAGACCGCCAAGCATGCGCGCGATTTCCTCGATCCGAGCCTTGGAGTCCAGTGCATCGATGCTCGATACCGTCTTGCCGTCCAGACTGCGCTTGCTGACCTGAAAATGCTGGTTGGCTTGACTGGCGACTTGCGGCAGATGAGTGACGCACAGCACCTGCCTGTCCTGCCCCAGGCGCTTGAGCAAGCGGCCGACGACTTCCGCCACGCCGCCGCCAATGCCGGTATCAACCTCGTCGAAGATCAGGGTCGGCGTGGCGGTCGCGCTCGATGTGATGACAGAAATCGCGAGCGAGATGCGCGCCAGTTCTCCGCCGGAAGCGACTTTCGCCAAAGGGCGCAAAGAAGTACCGGCATGTCCAGCCACCATGAATTCGATTTGTTCCAAACCATATGCGGCAGGATCGCAAGCATTGAGTTCGACCACGAAACGCCCCCCCTCCATGCTCAGGCTCTGCATCGCCGTCGTGACGGCTTTGCTCAAGACTTTGGCCGCTTCAGCACGCGCCTGCGAAAGCTTTTGCGCTGCAGCCATATAAGCACCCTTGAGTTTCCCTTCCTGCGCGCGCAAGGCATCGAGGTCGCTCGCATCGGCCAATTGCTGCAGTTGTGCCGACAATTGCACCAATTCCTGCGGCAACTCTTCCGGCTGAACATGAAACTTCCGCGCGGTGGAATGGAGGGCATCGAGCCGCGCTTCCACGTGCTGCAGGCGCTCGGGATCGAGTTCGATGCGGCCGAGATAGTCGTTGAGCGCATACACGGCTTCCTGCAACTGGATGCGGGCGGGCTCCAGTGCGTCGAGCACGGGCTTCAAGCCGGCATCGACATCGGCCAACTTGCCGAGTTTCTGGGTGAGCGACGACAGCCGCGACAGAATGGGATCGTCGGATTCGGAAATCGCGCCAAGCGCTTCCTGCGCCCCCTCGATCAGATTGGCCGCATGCGACAACCGGCTGTGCTCGTTGCTGATCTCCGTCCATTCGCCAGGCTTGACCGCGAGCTTTTCGAGTTCACCGACCTGCCATTCAAGGCGTTCCCGTTCGAGCAGAACGTTCCTGGCATTGATTTCAAATTCTTCGCGCTGCCTCGCCAATGCACGCCAAGCCCTGTAAGCGGCAGCGACCGCCTTTGTCTCGTCCAGGAGACCGGCCTGACTGTCGAGCAGCACGCGTTGTGCATCAGTCTTGAGCAACGATTGGTGAGCATGCTGACCGTGTATGTCGACCAGCATCTCGCCCAACTCGCGCAATTGCGTTGCAGTGGCGGTAACGCCGTTGATGTAAGCCTTGGAACGGCCGGCGTTGTCGATAACACGCCGCAAGAGCACGCCGCCATTGTCATCGTTGTTGAATTCATGCTCGGCCAGCCAGGCATCGACCTCGCTGCTGGTGGCGAATTCGGCGGTGATGTCGGTTTTTGTCGCACCCTCGCGCACCACGCTGGCATCGCCTCGGCCGCCCAGAGTCAGCGCGAGAGCATCGATCAGGATGGATTTACCGGCGCCGGTTTCGCCAGTGAAGACGGTAAAACCGGACGCGAACTCGAGTTCGATTGCGTCGACAATGACGAAATCGCGAATGGAAAGTGTGCGCAGCATCGGAATGATTGTTTTTGACCGAAACAAGCGGATTATTTTAACTGTCCCGCCACGGATGGATATTCGTTCCAATGCAGCTTTTCGCGCAAGGTATCGTAATAACTCCACCCGTGCGGATGCAGGAAGGTAATAGTGTGCGCGGAACGCTGAATCATGATGCGGTCGTGATGCTGCAAGCTGGCAAGCGACTGCATATCAAAATTGACGCTGATGTCACGCCCGCCCTTGATTTCGATCACGATAGTGCTGGAGTCCGGCACCACGATCGGCCGGTTGGACAAGGCGTGCGGCGCAATCGGCACCAGCACAAGGCCAGCCAGGCGTGGATGCAACAGCGGACCGCCGGCCGACAGCGAATAGGCCGTGGACCCGGTCGGCGTGGCAACGATCAGGCCGTCGGAACGCTGGTTATACATGAAACGACCATCAACCTCGACCTGCAGTTCCACCATGCCGGCGGTCGAACCGCGGGAGACAACCACATCGTTGAAAGCCAATGCATGGAAAATTGTTTCGCCGTCGCGCAGCACCGAACCTTCAAGCAGGGAACGCTGCTCCGACTCCAGATTACCCTCCAACATCTCGGTCAGAGCGGCAATCATTGCCTCCTGCGGAATGTCGGTCATGAAGCCGAGCCGGCCTTGGTTGATGCCGATCAGTGGCACGCTATAGGGAGCAAGCTTGCGAGCGATGCCGAGCATGGTGCCATCGCCGCCAACGACAATGGCAACATCAGCATGCTCGCCGATCTCGGCCGGCGTCATTGTGAGCACATTGCCAAGGCCGACGTTTTGCGCGGTCTCCGCCTCGAATATAACCGTGCGCCCAGTGCCGGCAAGGAAAAGGGCAAGTTCCGACAAAGACTCGGTAATACCTGCCGCCATGTACTTGCCGATGATGGCGACGGTCTTGAATGTGAGTGGTTTGACAAGGGAGGTGGAAAGCGACATGCTGCAGATTAGACCATAATTTGGGGGCTGTTTCACATTGGCAGCATGATGCACTATCCTGCGACAGTTGAAATGGTTCACACTCCACCTGTCTGAATTTTATGTTGCCTGTCAAAGCCGTCCTGTTCGACCTCGACGATACATTATGGCCGATCGAGCCTGTCATCGAACGTGCCGAAAACCTGCTGTTCGACTGGCTGGCACGACACGCGCCTGCAGTGGCCGAACGGTTTTCGATCGAATCGCTGCGACAGCGGCGCCAGGAATTGATGACAACCGATCCGATCTACCAACTCGACCTGCGGGTATTGCGGCGTGCAGGCCTCCAGGAAGCATTTGCATCGGCCGGCGAAGATCCTGCACTGGTCGATCATGCAATGGAAGTATTTTCGCGAGCGCGTAACGAAGTTACGCTGTTCGCCGATGTGCGGCCCGCCTTGACACGTTTGCAAGGCCAGGTATTACTGGGATCGGTATCGAACGGTGTGGCAGACCTGGAGGCCATTGGCATGGCCCATTTCTTTCAAGCTTCGGTGGCGGCCCATCGCTGCGGCTGCGCCAAACCGGATACGGCGATTTTTCATGCGGGATGCGAAGCCCTCGGCGTTGCTCCGCACGAAACGGTCTATGTCGGCGATGATCCCCTGCTGGACGTCGATGGTGCGCAAAAAGCCGGACTGCGGGCAGCCTGGCTTCGCCGTCCCGAGTTGCAACCGGCGCGGACGTTGCCGATGCATGTCAAGCCGGATATTGTCTGCTCGACATTGTACGAGCTGGAACAATGGTTACAGGAAGTGCCATAAAACTCTGATAACAATCAATTTTTTGGAGAGACTAACCACAGCAAGCGTTGGCAGTCCCGGCAACGGCTCGCTAAAATACTCTCATGCAACTCGATAATCGCGCACAAACGCTGCTCAAAGCCCTGGTCGAACGATATATCGCTGACGGTCAGCCGGTCGGCTCTCGCGCACTATCGAAGATTTCCGGACTCGACCTCTCTCCAGCGACAATTCGCAACATCATGTCGGACTTGGAGGAAATGGGTTTTGTGGTCAGTCCACATACGTCCGCCGGGCGCATTCCCACGCCGCGTGGCTACCGGATATTCGTCGATACGCTGCTGACGGTGCAGCCGATCGATGAAATGACAGTCGAATCCAAACTGCACCCTCAGCCGTTCGCACCGCACAAGATCATCGCCAGCGCCGCCCAAGTATTGTCGTCGCTGTCGCAATTCGCCGGTGTGGTAATGACACCGCGGCATGAATCGGTATTCCAGCAAATCGAATTCCTGCGCCTGTCGGAAAAACGCATTTTGCTGGTCATCGTTTCTCCCAACGGCGACGTGCAGAACCGTCTGCTTCTGACCGACGTCGATTACACGCCGTCGCAACTGGTGCAAGCCGCCAACTATATCAACCAGCACTATGCCGGCATGAGCTTCGACGACGTACGCTCGCGCCTGCAGTCGGAACTACGACAACTGCGTGACGACATGACGCGCCTGATGCAGGCTGCAGTGGAGGCTGGCAGTGATGCAATGGCGGAAAATACCGATGACGTGGTGATCTCGGGCGAAAAAAACTTGTTGAGCGTGACCGATCTTGCCTCGAACATGAATTCACTACGCAAGCTGTTCGAACTGTTCGAGCAGAAAACCGGCCTGATGCAATTGCTCGACATGTCCAGCAAGGCCAGCGGCGTGCAGATTTTTATCGGCGGCGAGTCGCAATTGGTGCCTGTGGAAGACATGAGCATCGTAACCGCGCCTTACGAAGTGCGTGGCAAGATCGTCGGCACGCTTGGTGTGATTGGCCCGACCCGCATGGCGTACGAACGCGTGATCCCGATCGTCGACATCACAGCCAAGCTGTTGTCCAACGCGCTTAGCCAAAATTAAAATGCTTGCCAATCAGATCATCAGTGTCGCCAAGGTCCTGTTGTTTTCCGCATCGAGTTGAGTGAACTGAAATCCGATACGAAATCCATCGGAACCACTCAAAACGCTATAAACCACCTTCGCGCTAGCCACGATACGGCATCCCCTGCCATTGATCTGAGGTTCTAAAGCAATTTTGCATTGCAAACCCACCCGCAACTGTTCGGGCAGCATGATCGACACACCGCCTAGCGAAACGTCAACTGTACGGCCTCGCAGGATAGGTGCATTTGGTAAAGCGACCAAAGCTGGGCAACGCACAATCTTGCGTGGATGACTTCTTATTTCTTCGAACATTTGTTGTCAGCAGGAATATAGAGTTGTAGACACGAGCACCGAAGGCAATGCCGGCAAAGGCATCGACTGGATCAACTGGAATCGCCGTTAGCGATCGCGATGCGGACAATTCGTCTTCGTACAATGCCCATAAAGCGCTAATGCGTGCTCGGCGATGTCGAAACCGCGCTCGTGCGCTATTTTTTGCTGGCGCCGTTCGATTTCGTCGTCGAAGAATTCCTCGACCCGTCCACAATCGAGGCAAACGAGGTGGTCATGATGCGATCCCTCATTGAGTTCGAACACTGCTTTGCCGGTTTCGAAATGATTTCGATGCAATAATCCGGCCTGCTCGAACTGTGTCAGCACACGATAAACCGTCGCCAAACCAACATCCATATTGTCTGCCAGGAGGATTTTGTAGACGTCTTCGGCACTGAGATGACGCACCGTACTGTTTTGGAAAATGTCGAGAATCTTCAGCCGCGGCAGGGTGGCTTTCAGGCCGCTGGCTTTCAATTCGGAAGGATTGCTTGGCATGTTGCTGCTCTGTTTGCGGTTATCTGCTTTATCATATAGCGTTTTGGCCCACTTGCTCAACGAATTGAAACCGGTTACAAGAATGTCATTCTGCGATCGCATCCCGGCTGTGGCCGGCGCACTTACGCTTGCCGCGAGCACCTGCCTGGTTGGCTGCGCATCGAAAAATCCGCTGATCGATGACGAGCCCGCGCCTGTTGCCGCCAAGCCTGCGGAAACCAAGGCCGACGGCGTCCATGTTTCGGAAGCGCCAACCGGTATTCGCCGTCTACTCCACTTCCTGACGCCCTACCGGATCGACATACAGCAGGGTAATTTCATTTCCCGCGAAATGGTGGATCAACTGAAGGAAAGCATGCAGCACAAGGAAGGCGTGACTCGCGAGCAAGTCCGTTTCGCACTCGGCACACCGCTCCTGACGGATATATTCCATGATGACCGCTGGGACTACATCTTCCGTCTGAAGAAAGGCAGCGGCGAGGTCATTTCCAGCCGCGTGACCGTGTTCTTCAAGGGCAACCGCCTGGTGGGCATCGACGGCGACCAGTTGCCGACCGAGAAAGAATACCTTACCTATATCGCCGGCTCCGCCCCGGCTTCGAAACCGGAAAAGTAAACACCAGACCATGAACAACAAGATGAAAATCGCCGTCGCAGGCGCATCCGGCCGCATGGGCCACATGCTGATCGAAGCAATCCAGAATGCCGACGATACCGTGCTGGCCGGTGCACTCGCACGTGCCGATTCACCCATCATCGGCAGCGATGCCGGCGCCTTCCTCGGCAAGCCGACCGGCGTGGCCATCGAGTCCGATTTGGCAAAGGGCTTGGCCAATGCCGAATTCCTGATCGACTTCACCCGCCCTGAAGGCACGTTGAAGCATCTCGAATACTGCGCCGCGCATGGCATCAAGATGGTGATCGGCACCACCGGCTTCGACGAAGCCGGCAAGGCTGCAATCGCTGCCGCGGCACAGCGCACCGCCATCGTTTTCGCACCCAACATGAGCGTGGGCGTCAACGTGACGATGAAGCTGCTCGAAATGGCGGCAAAGAGCTTCTCGCACGGTTACGACATCGAGATCATCGAGGCCCATCACCGCCACAAGGTCGATGCGCCGTCCGGCACCGCGCTCAAGATGGGTGAAGTGGTCGCCAACGCGCTTGGCCGCGACCTGAATGATGTCGCCGTCTATGCACGCGAAGGCGTGACCGGCGAACGCGATCCCTCTTCCATCGGTTTCGCCACCATCCGTGGCGGCGATATCGTCGGTGACCATACTGTGCTGTTCGCCGGCATCGGAGAACGCATCGAAATCACGCACAAATCCTCCAGCCGCGTGACATACGCACATGGCAGCCTGCGTGCAGCGCGCTTCCTCGCAACGAAGCAGACCGGGTTGTACGACATGCACGATGTGCTCGGCTTGAAGTAAAAAATACACTGTGACCACTGCGCCCATGCGCAGTGGTGTGCGATCCGTATTACACTTCGCACACGATCATCCCTGTCACAGTCATGAACCCCACCATCGGTTTTTCCCACTACTGGTCACAGGGCGACACCGTTGCACATGCCGTCGCCTATATCCTGATCACGATGTCGATCGTCAGCTGGTTTTACATTTTCTCGAAAACCTGGAGCACCTGGCGCATCCGCCGCAGCGCCAGTGCGCTGGACGTCTTCTGGAAAGCGCCGACGCTCGATGATGCAACCGCAGTGCTCAAAAGCGCCGATCCCGAAAACGTCTATACACCGCTGGCCGCCCAGAGCACGCAGGCCGCCAGTCTCGGCACGCAAGCCGGTTCGCTGAACGCAAGCGTCGATCCCGGCGACCTGATCACACGCACCTTGCGGCGAGAGATCAACCGCGTCTCGGCCCGTCTCGAAAGCGGCCTGACCTTGCTTGCCTCAATCGGCTCAACCGCGCCCTTCGTCGGCCTGTTCGGTACGGTGTGGGGCATTTATCACGCCCTCGGCGCTGTCTCGGAAACAGGCACCGTGCAGATCGACAAAGTCGCCGGACCGGTCGGAGAAGCCTTGGTCATGACAGCGCTCGGCCTGGTGGTCGCCATTCCCGCCGTGCTCGCCTACAACGCCTTCACGCGAGTCAATCGTCTGACGCTGGCCGAACTCGACGGCTTCGCCCACGACCTGCATGCCTTTCTCACCACTGGCACGCGCGTCGGCAAATCTTCCTGAGGCTGACCATGGCATTCGGCGGATTCAACGACAACCAGCAGCCTGCCCCCATGTCGGAGATCAATGTCACGCCGATGGTGGACGTGATGCTGGTGCTGCTGGTGATCTTCATCATTACTGCACCTCTGCTGACGCATGCGGTCAAGATCGATCTGCCGAATGCGAAGTCGGCACCTGCCCCGGAAAAGCCCGAGACCATTGCGCTCTCGATCGACGGTGCCGGAAAGCTGTTCTGGAACAATACCCCGATCAATGCAGCCGAGCTCGACACCAAGCTGTCGAAAGCGGCTCAACAGCAACCTCAGCCCGAGGTGCAACTGCGCGCGGACAAGGCGACCCGCTACGAACTCATCGCCGAAGTCATGTCTGCCGCACAGGGCAACGGCATCACGAAACTGGGCTTCGTTACCGAACCGAAGGCGGCGGCAAAGCGGTAGAACTCCGGCGCGCTTGCAAACACAGGTTTTTTCGCTGAAAGGCCGGATCGCTCCCGGTTTTTCCGCGATTTTTCGCCGGATTGCCCCTCTCCCTGCGCCGCTACTCAAGCAGCCGAGCAAGTATAATGGCGGGTTCAGTCACTTTCCGCCTCACCCGTCATGCAAGAGAAATATTTCCCCGCCGACGTCGAGAAATCCGCCCAAAACCACTGGAAGGCCATCGACGCCTACAAGACCGTCGAACACGCGAAAGACAAAAACGGCCAGGACAAGAAAAAATTCTATGCTTGCTCGATGCTGCCCTACCCCTCGGGCAAGCTGCACATGGGCCATGTGCGCAACTACACCATCAACGACATGCTGGCGCGCTTTCTGCGCATGAACGGGTACAACGTACTGATGCCGATGGGCTGGGATGCCTTCGGCCTGCCAGCAGAGAATGCGGCGCTGAAAAACGGCGTACCGCCCGCGCAGTGGACCTACGACAACATCGCCTACATGAAGAAGCAGATGCAGGCGATGGGACTGGCGATCGACTGGTCGCGCGAAGTCGCGACCTGCGATCCGAGCTACTACAAGTGGAACCAGTGGCTGTTCCTGAAGATGCTGGAGAAAGGCATCGCCTACCGCAAGACCCAGGTGGTGAACTGGGATCCGGTCGACCAAACCGTGCTCGCCAACGAACAGGTGATCGACGGTCGCGGCTGGCGCACCGGCGCGCTGGTGGAAAAGCGCGAGATTCCCGGCTACTACCTGAAGATCACCGATTACGCGGAAGAATTGCTTGACCACGTCGTCAACAACCTGCCCGGCTGGCCGGAACGCGTGCGCGTGATGCAGGAGAACTGGATCGGCAAAAGCGAGGGCGTGCGCTTCGCCTTCTCACATGACATTCACGATGCGCAAGGCAAGCTGATCCAGGACGGCAAGCTGTTCGTCTTCACCACGCGCGCCGATACCATCATGGGCGTGACCTTCTGCGCCGTCGCCCCGGAACATCCGCTGGCAACGCATGCAGCAGCATCGAATCCGAAACTCGCCGCTTTCATCGAAGAATGCAAGCGCGGCGGCACCACCGAAGCCGAACTCGCGCTGAAGGAGAAGGAAGGCCTGCCCACCAGCCTGTTCGTCACGCATCCCCTGACCGGCGAAAAGGTCGAGGTCTGGGTCGGCAATTACGTGCTGATGAGCTACGGCGACGGCGCAGTAATGGGCGTGCCGGCGCACGACGAGCGCGACTTCGCGTTTGCGAAGAAATACGGCCTGCCGATCAAGCAGGTCATCGCCGTCGAAGGCGAAGCCTATTCCACCGACGCATGGAAGGAATGGTATGGCGACAAGCAGCGCGGCGTGACGATTAATTCCGGCGCTTACGACGGACTGAACTACAAGGCGGCAGTCGATAAAGTCGCCGCCGACTTGGCTGCCAAAGGCATCGGCGAAAAGAAAGTCACCTGGCGCCTGCGCGACTGGGGCATTTCCCGCCAGCGCTACTGGGGCACGCCGATTCCCATCATCCATTGCGAATCCTGCGGTCCCGTGCCTGTGCCCGAGAAGGATTTGCCGGTCGTGCTACCGCAGGATTGCGTGCCCGACGGCACCGGCAATCCGCTCAACAAGCGCGAAGACTTTCTGCGTTGCGATTGCCCGCAATGCGGCAAGTCGGCGAGGCGCGAAACCGACACCATGGACACCTTCGTCGATTCGTCTTGGTACTTCATGCGCTATTGCGACCCGAAGAACGACGAAAAGATGGTAGACGGCGGCGCCGACTACTGGATGCCGATGGACCAGTACATCGGCGGCATCGAGCATGCGATTCTGCACTTGCTGTACGCACGCTTCTGGACGAAGGTCATGCGCGACCTCGGCCTGGTGAAGATCGACGAGCCTTTCACCAATCTGCTGACACAGGGCATGGTGCTGAACCATATCTATTCGCGCCGCACGGCTCAAGGCGGTATCGAATACTTCTGGCCACATGAAGTCGAGAACATCTATGACGACAGCGGCCGCATCGTCGGCGCCAAGTTGAAGAGCGACGGCTCGGCCGTGACCTACGAAGGTGTGGGCACGATGTCGAAGTCGAAGAACAACGGCGTGGACCCGCAAGAGCTGATCAACGAATACGGCGCCGATACCGCCCGTCTGTTCGTGATGTTCGCCGCGCCGCCGGAGCAAACGCTGGAGTGGAACGACGCCGGTGTGGAAGGAGCCAACCGCTTCCTGCGCCGCGTCTGGACCTATGCCTACGCCCAGGCAGAGCGTGCGAAGGCTTCGTCCGCTGTCGATTTCGGTACGTTGCCTGAGTCGCACAAGGCGCTGCGCCGCGAGGTCCACAAGATCCTGCAGCAGGCCGATCATGACTTCCGCCGTCTGCAATACAACACCGTCGTGTCCGCCTGCATGAAGATGCTGAACACGCTCGAAGGCGCCAAGCTCGACGATTCCGCAGCCACAAATGCCGTCATCGCCGAAGGGTTGGCTATCTTCCTGCGCGTGCTGAACCCGGTCGCGCCGCACATCACTCATGTGTTGTGGCAGGAGCTGGGCTTTGCCGACACCCACGGCGACATCCTCGATGCGCCATGGCCGCAGGTCGATGCAGCTGCGCTGGAACAGGCTGAGATCGAACTGATGGTGCAGGTCAACGGCAAGCTGCGCGGCAGCGTGAAGGTGCCTAAAGAAGCCGACAAGGCCGCAATCGAAGCAGCCGCGCTGGCCAATGAAAACGTGAAGAAGTTTGTCGAAGGCACGCCGAAGAAAGTCATCATCGTGCCAGGCAAACTGGTCAACATTGTTGCCTGATTTCAGGGGGAACCGGATGAAACGCCGTGTCTTTGTCGCCGCATTTGCCGCGGCCATGCTGTCAGCCTGCGGCTTTCAACTGCGCGGCGCCAACGGCAGTGGAGCAATTCCGTTCAAGACGATTTACCTCGGCGTCAACGAAAACTCGCCGCTCGGTGTCGAGTTGCGGCGCAATCTTCTCGCACGCGATGCGAAGATCGTAACTAACCCGAAAGCGGCGGAGGCGATCGTCGATGTGTTGTCCGAATCGCGCGACAAATCCACCCCGATCTTGAACGCACAAGGCCGCATCCGGGTATACCCGCTGATCTACCGCCTGCGCTTTCGCGTCGCCACTCCTGGTGGCAAGGAGCTGATCGCGCCAACTGAGATTTCGCTCAAGCGCGACATCAGCTACAACGAATCGCAGGCGATCGCCAAGGAAAAGGAAGAAGACATGCTGTATCGCGACATGCAGTCCGACAGCGTACAGCAGATCCTGCGCCGTCTGGCAGCGCTGGGTTCAGCCTGAGACAAGCAAGATGCAGCTTCGCCACGACGCCCTCGATGCCCATCTGTCCAAATCGCTGGCGCCGCTTTACGTCATCGCCAGCGACGAACACCTGCTGGCGCTGGAAACGGCGGACAAGATCCGCAAGGCGGCGCGCACGCAAGGACTGTCGGAGCGCGAAGTGCTGGTGGTGGAACGCCACTTCAAGTGGGGCGAGCTGCTGGCCGCCAATCAATCGCAATCGCTGTTCGGCGACCGCAAGCTGATCGAATTGCGTATCCCGTCCGGCAAGCCGGGCAAGGATGGCGGGCAAGTGTTGCAGGAATATGTCGGGTCGCTGAATCCCGACAACGTTACCCTGATCACCCTGCCCAAACTCGATTGGCAAACCGCGAAGACGGCATGGGTTGCGGCCCTGCAGCAAGCGGGGGTGTATATCGACATTCCGTTGGTCGAACGTACTCAACTGCCAGCCTGGATAGGCATGCGGCTGGCAGCGCAGAAGCAGAGCGCGGATAAACAAAGCGTGGAATTCATTGCCGATCGCGTCGAAGGCAACCTGCTGGCGGCACACCAGGAAATCCAGAAGCTGGCCCTGCTCTATCCTGAAGGCAAGTTGAACTTCGAGCAGGTGCAGGATGCCGTGCTGAACGTGGCCCGCTACGATGTCTTCAAGCTGAACGAAGCAATGCTGGCCGGCGACCCGGCACGGCTGGTGCGCATGATCGAAGGATTGAAGGGCGAAGGCGAGGCTTTACCGCTGGTGTTGTGGGCGATGGCGGAAGAAATACGCACACTCCTGAAGCTGCGTGCCGGAGTGGCGCAAGGCAAACCACTGGGCGCGCTGATGAAGGAATACCGGATCTGGGGACCGCGTGAACGGTTGATGGAACCGGCGCTGCGCCGACTGAAGCTGTCGCAACTAGAAGCGGCGCTGCAAGAAGCGGCGCAAATCGATAAGATGGTCAAGGGTTTGCGGGCGAAGGCGTTTGCAGGCGATGCGTGGGATGCGTTGCTGCAGCTTGGGTTGAAAATCGCGCGCGGTTAAACATCTAAAAGACAGGCTCCTTCCCCCTTTTAGGGGGAAGGTTGGGATGGGGGTGAGAAGGTGAAATCATCGACTTCGTACACTCAACCACTCTACCCCCACCCTACCCCTCCCCCTGCAAGGGGGAGGGAACAGGCAGTCAAAATTTTCAATTCTTCCCCAAATTGCTCCTCATACAACATGGACATCAAACACT
>Ga0207649_10001033_pt1 | contig 17123 bp, 17 predicted proteins | sample KBSC43metaG_FD_184317 | JGI IMG/M metagenome (GOLD analysis project Ga0207649, IMG submission 184317) | Corn rhizosphere microbial communities from Kellogg Biological Station, Michigan, USA - KBS C4-3 metaG (SPAdes) (version 2) | ecosystem: Host-associated > Plants > Roots > Rhizosphere > Soil ... | reverse complement strand
GGATCATTGAAACGCACACCCGCGTGGGAGGGGACCGCATCGTCGATCTCGTCAGGCACGCCACCGGCGTGGACCTGTACGGGCTCGTCGCCAAGCAAAGCCTGGGGTTCGATGTCACGGCGGATGTGCCCACGAAAGTGACCTGCCTGCAAAGCGCTGCCGTGTGGTACGCCAATCCGAGCGTTGCCGAAGACTTGCTTCTCGATGACATCCGTGGGGCGGACAACGTCAGAAAGCAGGCTCACATCAAGACGCTTGACCTGTTGAAGAAACCGGGCAGCCGGGGCGCCCGGGTTCGTCACAGCTTCGACCGTTCGGCCTTGGCCATTGCCGTGGGGCACACACCGGCCGAAGCGGTGGATCGCGCGAAGGATGCCATCCGCAGGCTCCATTTCATCTATCGCGGCAGATCGGATCCCGATCTCGCTGTGACCTGAACCTGCCCAGCCGGTACTGGGCGCGCAGGGAAGGGCGGAGAAAGCGCCGCTCGCTTCCGGAACGCGCCGGGCATCCACGTCCCCATCGATCCCTTGAACGGCACCGCTCGGTCGCCGGAGCGAGCCCGCGCGGTCTTGCAGCTCAAGTGGTGGTCATGACGCATCGAGGAACTGGAAATGACATCGTCATCCGAATGCAGTGTCGTGCTCGCGTTTCACGATCACGGCGAAATTCCTTATGACCGCTGGTTCGACGACCGGCAGTTCATCTACATCGCCCACGCAGGCAATGCCGAGAGCTTTCGCGGCTGCAGGGCCACCGTCCATGTGCTGGCCGACTATGCCGACACCGGCGAGCTGTTCGCGCTGGTCGACCGTCTGGGGCGGCATCACACGATCACCCACATCTGCGCCCGCGCCGAGCGCGACGTGATCCGGGCTGGGGTGTTGCGCATGCGCCTGGGGATTGCGGGGCTCGATGTCGACGAGGTCTGCGCGTTCCGTGACAAGCATCTGATGTACGAGCGGGCGTCAGCCGGCGGCGTTCCCGTGGCGCCGTATGCACGCGTGACGTCGCATGCCCAGGCGCTCGAGTTCATCGCTCGGCACGGCAGGTCGGTCGTCAAGCCCAGCTTCGGCAGCGGTTCGATCGGTGTCAAGGTGGTGGACGGAGCGAGGGATCTTCATGAAGTGTTCCGGGAGTTCGGCTCGGAGGAACTGTTGATCCAGCAGTTCTGCCGAGGCGAGATGCATCACCTCGATGGCCTGTGGGACGGCACCGCGGTGCATCACCTCACGGCATCGCGCTACATCAACACCTGCATTTCGTTCCAGGAGGGCGCGTTTCTCGGCTCCGCCATCGAAGCGATCAGCGCCGACGGGCTCGACCATGCGCATGTGGCCAGGCGCGTGCTGGGCTCGCTCAAGGTGGTCAAGCCCCTGGTCTTCCACCTGGAGATCTTCGTCGACGGTCCCCGTTGGACCTTTTGTGAAGTGGCGTGCCGCCCCGGCGGCGTCCGTGTGGTCAAGTCGGCCGAGATCGCCACCGGCATCAATCTGGATCGCGCGTTGTACGCCGCCGAACTCTCCCTGCCGAAGCCATCGCTGGAAGGCGGCCTGTCGCCCGTTTTTCAGCCCGCGGGCTGGCTGGTGATCCCGCCGCGCCGCGGGCGCGTCAAAGCCATCGACGTGCCGCGAGGCCATGACTGGATTGCCGAGCTGCGTGAGTCTCCCAGCCTCTATGGCCTGAATGACGCGGCCCGGAAATCGGGCGACTACCTGCTCACCTACATCGTCACCGGCGAGGACACGGGCACGGTGCGGCAGCGCATCGACATGCTGGGCAGGCGCATCGTCGAATCCATGGTGATGGAGCAGGACTGATGGACGTATTCCAAGACATCCGTCGACAGCTGTCGCAGTTGCAGGGCGACGTCTACCACTTGCACCAGGGCAAGCTCTACAGCAACCCGAACCCCTTGCGTGACATGCGGGACGGCTTCAAGCCGATCATCGAGCCGCAGGTGCATTCGAACGAGGGTGGCGAAGCACCGTTGCTGGCACGCATTGGCGAGCTTTTCCTCGGGGCCGGCTCGCACGGCGGCGAGATCGCTCTCGCCAACGGCGGCACCAATGCGCTCTGGCTCGCGTTGAAGGAAGCGATCCGCGCCGGCCGGCCCAAGGTGCATGCGCTGTCGCCCTATTGGATGTACCTGCCCGGCGTGGTCGAGCACAGCGGCGGCGAGCTCGATGAAGTTCCCACGCTCGATCGGGAGGGTGTCTTCAGCGAGGACCGCATGCTCGATGCGGTGCGCCAGCGGCTGGGCGCCGCGTCGTCGGTGATCTACCTCGCCAACCCGGCCAACCCGGCTGGCAACCTGTTCTCGCCTGCGTTCGTGGCGTCGCTCGTGCGCCTGTGCGACGCGTGGGACTGCACCTTGGTCGTGGATCACGCGTACTTCGGATTCACCCGCGACGACGTGCCCGGCGCCGGCATTCCAGGCCTGCCTGCCGTCTACCGGGGCCCCCGCGTGCTCAATGCCTTCACCTTCAGCAAGCTCCTGGGCGTGCCGGGGCTCCGGCTGGGCTTCGTGCACGGCCAGCCCGAGCGCATCGGCCGCATCAGCGAGCTCTACCGCTACTCCAGCTACACGCTCAACAGCTATTCCCAGGCGATCGTGCATGAGTACCTGAGCACGCCCTCGCTCATTGGCGAGCGGCAGAGCAGGTACGCGGAGAACCGCGAGATCTACCGCTCGGTCCTCGACGGCATCGGCACCTCCCCGGACGGTGGCTTCTTCGCCTTCCTGCCGCCTGTTTCGGGCGTCACGCCTCACCAGATCATCGATGCCGGCATCGGTGTCGTCGAAGGCAGTTATTTCGGAGCGGCCTACAAGAACTGGTTCCGGCTGTGCTTCACGGCAGAGCCGCCACAGCGCCTGACCGCTTCGCTCATCCACCTCGAAAGACTTCTGAGGAGCTAGGAAATGACCATCGAACGCTACATCCAGGCCCGTTTCGCCAATCCCTTCCGACCCGGCATCAAAGTCAACCTCTATCGGGACTATGAGTACCGTGCGACGGCCCGGTGCATCGCGGAGACGGCCACCGATGCGGTCGAATGCGTCATGGTGGGTGATTCCTACTTCATGACCCACCTGGGCCATGACTCGACCCAATTGAACGAAGAAACCGCCGCCCAGGCCCTGGACCTCCTGCCCCGGCTGATCGCCGAACTGCGCGCCGAGATGGACCGGAACGAGCACGGCATCGTCCCGCCGATGCTGATGGCCGACATCCCCGATGGGCTGTCCACCGATCAGGTGCACGACGTCATCGACCGCTACAAGGCCAACGGCGCCGAGATCGTCAAGCTCGAATTCGGCTCGCTGGATGACCTGTGGATGGTGGACGTCATCGGCGACGCCGGTCTCGTGCCGGCCATCCACCTCGGGTACATGCCGCAAAAGAACAGCAACCAGACCTATGGCGTGAGCGCGCTGGAGGTCGCGTCATACCGCCGGATGATCGACGCGGCCCACGAGGCCGGCGCCCGCTGCGTGATTTTCGAACGTCTCACGGAGGTGGCCAACGTGCTTCTGACCAAGTACTGCCTGGCCCTGGGCATGCTGCCGTATTCCATTTTCTCGGGCCGTGCACCGCTGGGAGGCCAGTCCATCAACGCCTGGGACTCCACGGTGATCGCCCCGGTGAAGTCGATCTTCTTCCCGCCCACGGCGCTCATCACCCGGGAGCAGGTGGCCGAGCACTACAAGGAGCCCTTGATCGCCGAGCGCCTGGGCAAACTCCTGAAGATGGCGCTGGTCAACGTGTTCCCGCCTTCGCCGCGCAACAGCATCGATCTGGACGACTGCATCGAGCTGATCGAGGAGGCCGCGCCATGAGCGCCCCTGTCGAGCGCATCGTGGAGGCCTGGCCGCGGGTGGCTTCCGTGGTTCACTGGGCGCCTGCCTTCGAGGACGGGCCCGGCCACGACTACCCCCTCTCGGCCTTGCCCGTCTCTCCGGAAAGCCTCTCCGCATTGAATGAAGAGGAGCGCGCCGAGCTCGCCCTCAGTCTGTGGATTCAATACAACCGCCGCACCATCGATGCCGAGGAGTACATCGCCAACCCCGCCATCGACTGGCTCTGCCGGGACGGTGACCTGCCACTCACGATGGAACTGGCGCTGATGCAGACCGCGGTGGACGAGCGATACCACACCTACTTCCACCGATTGGCGCTCAAGGAGGCGCTGGGCCGCAGCTTTGTCGAAGCACCGTTCGTGCGCTCCATCACCGTGCGCGAACTGCTTGCCCGCCAGGCTGAATGCGGGGCGGAATGGCAACGCCGGCTGGTCCAGCTGGCCTATGCCGCTGTGGCCGAGGTCAGCGTGAACGCCTTCCTCGAGGTGTTGTCGAAGTCATCGGAGATCCGCGCCAGCAACCGTGAGCTCGTGCACATGCACAACGCGGACGAAAGCCTGCATTCGGTCATCTTCGTGGAGGTGGTGGCCCATCTGCTGAAGAGCCTGCCGCCGGAAGAGGCCGCTTTCCTGGTGGCCGAGATGGAGCGCGCGCGGGACTCCTTTCTCAAGCACGACTTCTCCATGTACCGCGAAGTCTTCGATGCCCACGGCTTTTCGCTGGAACTCATCACCACCCACCAGATGATGAGCCGCGACATGTCTGGCGTGGATGAGCTGATGGCGAGTGTGGCGCGATGATGAACACCGCCTTGTTCCTTCTTGCGGCGATCCTGGCGCTTCGAGCCATTGAATGGGCGCGCTACCGCAACCAGGTCGAGGCTGCGCGATGCATCGCGCAGCGGGACATTGCTGCATTGGTGCGTCCTTCCGACCCCTGGTTCCAAGTGATCGCGATGGCCTGCGCCTGGCTCGAAATCGGCCTGGGTCTCGTGCTCGCAGACGGGCTGCCGCCTGCCCTCGGCGCCGTGCTCGCGGCACCCTTCATCGCCGGGCGCTTTCGAGCCTTGCAGGAAATCGGGCACACGGCGCTGCACCTCGGATTCGGTCACCGCAAGCAGTTGCAATGGCGGATCGCCGACTGGCTGGGAAACTTCTGGCTGTTCAAGGGCAATTCGCGCACGCGCTTCCAGGGGCATTGCGTTGAACATCATCCCCAAGCCAACACGGAAGACGACCCCAACATCCAGCGGCTGCGCGCCATTGGATTCGTGCCGGGTCTCCCACGCCAGCGATTTCGGGCGTTCCTGCTGCATCCGGTCACGCCGGCCGGTCTGGCGGAGACCGCCCGGCTCTACCGCCATGCCCTGGGCCACGGCGCCGAGCCGCTCATTCGCTTGGCGTTGCAGGGCATGGCCCTGGCTGCGCTTGGTACCGGGTTCGGCGGGTGGGCCTGCGTGGCATGGCTGCTCGCACTGGGCGTCGTGTACCCGCTGTTCTCATGGTGGTCCCTGCTGGCCGAGCACCGCTGGTTCGCCGAAGGCGACAGGCACTCCCGCCTGCTGCACGATTGCGCGGTCACGCCGCGAACCACCTACAGCGGCCTTGCGGCGGTCTTGATGCGCTACTTCATCAGCCCGTGCACCGACTCGCGTCATCTGGCCCATCACGTCTATCCACGCCTGCACTGGCATTACCTGCACCTCGCCGACCGCCACCTCGAGCAGCACGAACCGGCGTACCGCGTGCACACCAGGACCTCGTTGTTCGGACGGGGTGCGCTGTCGATCCTCGCCGAACTGGAGAGCCGATTCGTCGTTCCGACCGTGGAGGCGGTGAACCATGTCGACTGAATCCCGCGTCAACGTCTATGGGAGCGCCCTGGGCAAGGTGCTCACCACCGCACGAGGTGCGGTTCTCACCGACCAGGAGGGCAGGGCGCATGTTGATCTGTTTTCCTCAGCCGGCGTCGCGAACTTCGGGCACAACCATCCCGTTCTCAAACGCCAGCTGATGGCGTACCTGGAGGCGGACGGCCTGGTGCACGGCCTCGACTACCACACCGAAAGCAAGCAGCGGTTCATCGAACGCATGGAGCAGCGCCTGCTGCCCGACGCGGTGCGCGGACGCTATCGCTACTATTTCAGCCCACCTGCCGGCACGCTGGCGATGGAAGCTGCGATCAAATACGCCCGCCGTGCCACGGGCCGGCGCGAGTTGGCCGCCTTCACCAACGCGTTCCACGGCCTGACACAGAACGCCCTGTCGATCACCGGCAACCTCGCCAAGCGCCGGTCGGCCTATGCCGACCTGCCCAACGTCACGCGGCTGTTCTACGACGGCTACCTCGGCGCCGACTTCGACTACCTGACGCTCTACCGCAAGCAGTTCGAAGATGCGAGCGGCGGTGCGGCGCTGCCTGCCGCATTGGTGTTCGAGACGATCCAGGCCGAGGGCGGCTGCCACCATTGCACGCCGGCCTGGTACGAAGGGGTCCTGGCGCTTTGCCACGAATTCGGCATTGTCAGCATCGTCGACGAGATCCAGGCCGGCGTCGGCCGCACCGGCGAATACTTCAGTTTTCCTGCACTCGGCCACAGCTGGCCCGACATCATCTGCCTGTCCAAAAGCCTCTCGGGCATGGGGCTGCCGCTGTCGCTCGTGATGGTGCGAAAAGAGCTCGATGTGCTCGACCCGGGTGAGAACAGCGGCACCTTCCGCGGCAACTGCCTCGGCGTGGCGTCGGCGGCCAATGCCATCGATTTGTTCTGCGATGCCGAGTTTCAACGCCGGATCGCCGAGAACCGGGCGGAGCTCGACAGCTTCTGCCTGCAACTGCAGGAAGACCTGGGCCTGCAGGTTCGTGGTCGAGGTCTGCTGCGTGGCATGGTGATGAAAAGCAGGGACGCCGCGTGTGCCGTGCTCGATCGGTGTCGCGAGCGCGGCATCCTGATCGAAGCCTGCGGGGGCGACGCCCGCACGCTCAAGCTCATGCCCCCGCTGCCCATCGAGACCGAGTTGCTCTCGCAGAGCTTGCGCACGGTTCGGGACGTGATTCGGGCCGGCTGACGACCGATCTCGCGTGCCGTCCTTTCACTCCATCTTCCGCAGGAGCGCCACATGTTTTCCCTGATCGACAGCATCGTCAAGGCAAAGATCGAAGTCAGCCCCTTCATCCACATCGTGGTCCCCCACGCCTTGGAGGAAGCCGCCTATGCCCGTCTCTCCGACGCCTTCCCTCCGGCGGCCGACTTCACTGCAGGCAAGAACCGATACGAGAACTTCCGCTACAACCGCTTCGCCTCGGAAGTGCTGGCCGGCGACTACGCACCGGCCGCCAAGGAGTTCGCCCGCATCCATGCATCGCAAGCGTTCTACATGGCCGTTCTCGACAAGTTCCGGGACTACTACATCAATACGCTGGGCGAAGCCGTCTTTGAATCGTTGCGCGATCCCCGCAACGTGGGCCTGCGCAAGGTCGACAGCTTTGCCAGTCACGACGTCCTGCTCGATGCGACGTTCGTCATCAACTCCGGCAACCGCCAAGGCAATTCCACGGTGCGCGGGCCGCACATCGACAAGCTCTTCAAACTCTATGCCGGCCTCTACTACATGCGCAGGCCGGACGACGCATCACGCGGCGGCGACCTCGTGCTGTACCGCTACAAGCGACAGCGGTACCTGATCGGCATGAACGATGAATCATCAACCAGCGCAGGCCTCCGCTACGACATCGACCCCGAGCACGTCGAGCCGGTGAAGGTGGTTCCCTACCGGCCCAACACCCTGGTGCTCTACCCGAACAGTGTCGATGCCATCCATGGCGTCAGCATCCGCTCCGAGACGGACATCGAGCGGCGCCTCATCACCCTCGTGGCCGACTACAAGGAAGACATCCTCGATGTCGCCACGGCCTGATGGCGAGGGCTGCCGCCATGGGTCCCGCAAACCCCACTTCGGGCATGACCGGTGTCGTCGGTCACTACTTCATGACGAGCGTGGGCTATTTCGGCATGCTCTCGTCACTCGTTGTCATCCTCGACACCCAGGGTTTCAGCGCAGGGCAGATCGCCCTCCTGGTGAGCGCCTTCACCTGTGCCAGCAAGGTGGCCAAGGTTCCGTTGGCCCCGTGGCTCGACCGCATCTCGCCGCGGTGGTCTGTGCTGCTCGGCTGCGGCCTTGCCGCGCTGGGTTTCATCGGCCTGCATGCCGGGCACGGCCTCTTCCTCACGGTCGCGGCATTGCTGCTCGCCGGTGTCGGCATCTCCGTCAACGCGCTTGCGAGCAAGCAGCTGGCGGCGTTCGCGAGTGACCATGTCGAAAGCCGGGCCACCATGTTCTCCGTCTTGAATGTGGCCGTCAACGTTTCTTCGGCGGTGGGCGCGCCGTTGGCGCTGTGGCTGGTTGACCGCCATCTGTACCCCTGTGTCACGTACGGGGTGGCGGCCGTGTACCTGATCGCCGGCCTGGTCACGGGCATGACATTCTGGAAGAGCATTACGCCGCCCGCCGTGCGGGCGGCGCCCTCCTGGCGCACGTATTGGCACGTCTTCAAACTGCCCGGGATGCGGCCGTTCCTCCTCGTGAACTACTTCGGCTGGTTCTTGTACGGGCAGCTGTTCAACGTGCTGGCCCTGCATGTGTCCGGCACACTGCAATCTCCCGGCCGGCTCGGCTGGCTCTACACGCTCAACGCGTTGCTGGTGATCACGCTGCAACTCGGCGTCACGCGGGTGTCGGAGCGCCTGCACGCGGGCCGTCCCTTTCTTGCGGTGCAGATGTCCTATGCGATTTACCTGATCGCCTTTGTGGCCGCCTACCTGGTGCCTGGCTACGAAGGGGCCATCGTCTTCGTCGTCTTGTTCTCGCTTGCCGAAATGATTTTCGTGCCGCGTGTCGACGTTCTGCTGCTGGGCCTGATCGGGCAGGACAACCGCGCCGTGGCCTACAGCGTGCTGTCGATCAGCACCGCCCTGGGTGAAGCTTCGGGCGGTGGCTTCGGCTTGATGAGCTACCGGTGGCTGAGCAACCTCGGCCACCACGATGCGTTCTGGCTGCTGGCCGCCGGCCTGGCCTTGCTCTTTGCCATCGCGACGCGCCGCATGACCGGTGGCGCCCATCCACCTGCGCTGGCACCTGCGTTCCGCTGAGCGCGCAAGCAGGTGGAGCGCCGCACCACATCCTCGCTGGAGAACCTGCCCGTGACCGCCATCGACGAACGCGCCATCCTGCGCGTGCTCAACCGATTCGCCAATTGTTTCGACACCAAGCAATGGCACGTGATGACGGACTGCCTGGCCGCGGACATCTACACCGACTACTCGGACCTGCGCGGCACCCCGCCTGAGACGATGAGCCGTACCCGCTTCTTGGAATTGCGGCGAGAGGCGCTCGGGCCGCTCGAAACCCACCATCTCTTTGCCAACCACGAAGTCGAATGGTGCGGTGATGCGGCCAAGGCCAAGGTCTCGGCCGTCATCTTCCGACGCGCGGCCGACGGCCAGACCTTGCACACCCATTGCCTCTACCTGTTCGAGCTGCGCCGGGAGCCGCAGGGTTGGAAGATCTGTGCCATCACACAGAAAGTGCTCTGGAGCGAAGGCAACCCGGGCATCCATGCCGGCATTGCCCAGCGCCGATGAGGCATGTCTTCCATGCCGGCGTCGAATCTGTGGATTTCGTCTCCAGGATCGATCCGCTGACCCGCTCCGGGCAGTGAGTGCAAGCGCCTGGGCGCTTGGCGGTCGAACGATCTCGTTGGCCTGAAGTGGTTCAGGGACGGATGGCTCGCCGGTATATCCAAGGGGCCGGCCACTGCGGAGGAAATACGCAAATGCGTAGTCCTGCGCGTGCTTCGAACTACGCATCTACGTACTAGCCGGCTCACCAGTCGCAGTTCTAAAGTTGCGTGCATCGCATCGATTGAGTTCAATCACCCGCTCTCTCAGGTACCGACGATGGCCGCAACTCCTTCGTGCCATCGCGCTTGTCTCGAATTGGCTTGTATCGAGAAAGCAAATGCCATCTTGCCGTGCCTGGCATGCGGAACACAGGGAATGGTCATGATTTCGTTTGATATTGATTCAATGCCGTGTCAAGACCTTATTGAAGCAGACATGATGGCGAAGATTGTTCGGGTCGAATCTTCGGGTAATCCATATGCCATTGGCGTGGTGGGAGGGCGGCTTCAACGGCAGCCGGTAGACCTCCAGGAGGCGGTTCGCACCGCGGATTACCTGGAGAAGGCGGGCTACAACTATTCGATTGGCTTGAGCCAGGTGAACCGGGTCCATTTCAAGCAGTTGGCGTGGAACGGGGACGTCCAGAAGGGTTTTGACGTGTGCCAGAACCTTCGGGCCGGGGCTCGCATTTATTCGCGATGCAAGGAAAGTGCGGCGCGTTCGTTGAAAACCAGCGATGCCATATCGGTGAGCCGCGCTGCGCTGTCGTGTTACTACTCCGGGAACTTTGTCACCGGAGAGAAGCATGGCTATGTAGACAAGGTATTGGCGGGTGCAGCTCCCGCAAAAGTCGGTGTTTCTCGCGCCGTCTCCGTCAGTAAATCCATGTTCGATTGATTCAAAGAGAGCCAATGATGCAAAACAAATTTTCGAACTCCCATGCGCGGGTGTTGGTCATCGCCGCAGCCATGCTTTTGTCGTCGCACCCTGCATTCGCGCAGATCAGCAGTACCGCACAAGGTCTGCTCAGCAACGTCAACAGCTGGATGCTGGGTATTGGAGGAATCATCGTGACGTGCGCGTTGATGTTCGTGGGTTTCCGGATGGTGTTCCAGGCTGCCGAATGGAAAGACGTTGCGCCGGTGTTCTGGGGGGGGGTGCTGATCGGGTCTGCGGCCGCGGTCGGGCCGCAATTGATCAATTGATCGGCACCGGCTGACCACTCCGTCCTCCTTCGAAACCTCATCAAGATCTCCATGAACTACCGCGACACGATCTTCAAAGGCGCAACCCGCCCGGCCATGATGGCGGGGGTGCCTGTGGTGCCATTCATCCTCGTGGTCGGCGCCCACATCCTGGCCGGCATGTGGGGCATGATCTTGCTGGGCTTCTTCATGGCGGCGGCCGTCGCGCTGTCGTGCGTGACCTGCGTGCTCGTCATGCGGTACATCAGCTCGCAGGATGATCAGCGCCTGCTCCAGCACATGCTGGTCATCCGCGGCTTTCCGGCCAAGCGCAACCTGCTTCATTGGGGCGCCAAGAGCTATTCGGCGAGCAAGTACAGCCGGCGCAGCCCGATGGTCGAGGAGGGCACGCGGTGATGACGTCCTCGCAACGGCTGGCCAACCAGGACGACACCCTGAGCCGGCACATTCCCATGTCTGCTCGCATCACGAGCACCATCGTGTCGACCCGCAGCGGGGACTACATGTCCACCTGGCAGATCGATGGCCTGGCGTTCGACGGCCTCTCCTTGGCCGAAGCCTACGCCAAGATGGAGGCGTTCAATGTCCTGGTGCGCAGCCTGTCCAACGGGAAGTACGCGTTCTGGGTGCACCGGCTGCGGCGATTCACGGGAGCAGAGCTCACGGCGCCCACCGAAACGTTCGCCCAGCACGTGGTGGAGAAGTACTACGCGCTGCTGAACGACGAAGGCCTGATGGCCACGGAGATCTACCTGACGATCCTGTACCGGCCCTTTCCGCAGAAGGCCGGCCGGCTGAGCGCCCGCACGGCCAGCACCATCGAGGAGCGGCGCCACGAAGAGCAGGAGATCATCGAGCGGATGGGCGACCTGCAGAAGCAGGTGACAACGTCGCTGTCGGCCTACGGGCCCACGCTGTTGACCGACTACGAGCACGACGGGGTGACGTACAGCCGGCAACAGGAGTTCTACGCCTACCTGATCAACGGCCTCTGGCGGCCCATCCCGGTCAAGGACGTGCCGCTCTACCACTACCTCTCGCTGTCGCGGGTGTTGTTCGGCAACGAGATCGTGGAAACGCGCGGAGTGGCCGGAACCCACTACTCGACCTTCATCGACATCAAGGACTACGCCGAGTATTCCGAGCCCGGCATCCTGAACACGATGATCGCGTTGCCGTTCGAATACATCGAGACGCAATCGTTTTCGCCCAAGCACACGATGGATGCGTTGGCCGCGTTGCGCATCCAGCGCAAGCGCCTGGCCAGTGCGGACGACGGAGCCGTGAGCCAGATCGTGGAGCTGGATGCGGCCATCGACGGTGTCATCAGCGGATCCTTCGCCTTTGGCGAATACCACTACGTGATGCAGATCATCGGTGACAGCGTCAAGGACGTGAAGGAATGCCGCGCCCTGGCGCTGGAGCGCATGCAGTCCATCGGGTTCCTGGGCGTGCCGGTCGATCTCGTGGTGGACCAGGCCTACCTCTCCCAGTTTCCCGGCAACTGGCGCGCGCGTCCGCGTTCGGCCCATCTCAGTTCGCGCAACTTCACGGGCCTGTGCTCGCTGCACAACTTCCAGTCCGGCAAGCGGGACGGCAACCCCTGGGGCGAGGCCGTCACGATCTTCCGGACCCCGGCGGCGCAGCCCTACTACTTCAACTTCCATGCGACGCCGCTGCATGAGGATTCCACCGGCCAGTCGGCGCTCGGGAACTGCCAGATCATCGGCCAGTCCGGCTCGGGCAAGACGGTGCTGGCGTTGTACCTGCTGCTGAACCTGCGCAAGTACGGCACCCAGGTGGTGTACTTCGACAAGGACCGCGGCGCCGAGATCGCGATTCGCGCGGCAGGCGGCAAGTACCTCTCACTGAGGAAGGGCCAGCCCACGCAGTTCAACCCGTTCAAGATGGAGCCCACCGAGGCGAACCTGCTGTTCTGGGACGATCTGGTGCGCTTTTGCACCTACCGGCCGGAGATGCCGCATTCACCGCGGGAGGAGGCGGAGATCACGCACGCGGTGCGTGCCGTGGCCCTGCTGCCGAAGGAGTTGCGCGGCTTCCAGGCGGTGATCCAGAACCTCCCGAACGTGGACCAGAACAGCGTGGCCGAGCGGCTCAAGCGCTGGACCTCGTCGGGCCCCTTGGGATGGGCGCTGGACTGCGGTGAGGACGCGCTCGAGTTCGACGACGGGGGCATCTTCGGCTTCGACTACACCGAGCTGCTGGACGATCCGGCCACCTGCCCGGCCATCATGATCTACCTGATGTACCGGGTCGAAGCGATGATCGACGGCCGCCGGTTCGCGTTTTTCATGGACGAATACTGGAAGGCCCTTTCGGTGTCGTACTTCGAGGACTTCGCGAAGAACAAGCAAAAGACCATCCGGAAGCAGAACGGGTTCGGCGTCTACATGACGCAGAGCCCGGCGGACACGCTGCGCAGCCCGATTGCGCGGGCCCTGATCGAGCAGACGGCCACCTTCATTTTCCTGCCCAACCCCACGGCCGACGCCGAGGACTACGTGGACGGCTTCAAGCTCACCGAGACCGAATTCGAGCTGCTCAAGGACCTGGGCGAAGGGTCTCGCGCCTTCCTGATCAAGCAGGGCGACACGGTGTCGCTGGGCAGCTTCAACCTCACCGGTTTCGAAGAAGAGTTGAAGGTGCTGTCGGGCACCACGGCCAACGTCCAGAAGCTGGACCGCCTGCGGGCGATCCATGGCGAGGACCCGGCCGACTGGATGCCGCACTTCCTGGGATGACCGATGGCATTCACTGCGTTCACTGAAATCAACGCGTGGTTGGAAACGGTCTTCGAGCCGTTGGCAACCAACTTGCCCAGGCAGCTCGCGGAAGGTGTCATCCCGCTCGTGGCCGCCGGCGTCAGCCTTCAGGTGGCCTTCCACGGGTTCGCGGTCATTCGCGGCGGCGGAGGCTCCAACCATTTCCTCGATGTGTTCGCCAAGGCCATGCGGGCGTTCCTGGTGTTCGCGCTGTGCCTGACCGGCAACGCCTATGTCAACGAGGTACGACCCATCTTCGAGGACCTGCAGGCGAGCCTGACGACGTATGTGAGCGGGGGCAGCGGTGACATGTATGCCGAGCTCGACAGAGTGATGCAATCAGGCATCTCGACGTTCGTGGACATGTACGACGTGCTGAACAAGCGAGAGCACTTGTTGATCGAATTCTGGGGGGACATCTGCCTGGACGGTGTGCCAGTCCTCATCGTGCAGGCGATTGTCAGCATCTTCATCCTGGCCTTCGGGATCTTCGCATTCATTGATGTCCAGCTCATCAGCCAGTCGATCGTGATCGTGCTCGCGTTCGGACCGCTGTTCCTGGCCGGCTTTGCGTTCGAGCCCACGGCCAAATGGGCGGAGGGCTGGTTGACATCGACGGTCAAGTACGTGATGACGGCCATCGTGCTGTTGGTCGTGGTGCTGGCCGCCAAACAGCAGGCCGAGCACTTCGTCTCGCTGATGAAAGACAAGGTCAACGGGCTGATCACCAACGGGTGCAGCATCGGCCTGGGCCTGTATGAGGAGCAGGGCAAGCTCATCGCCATCATGATCGTGCTGGTCGCCATGCTCTCCAAGGCGAACAGCATCGCAGCCGACATGGTGGGGTCCATGGGGATCGGGAGCTCGGCCGTCGGGATGTTCCGCGCTGCAAAAGGGGGGGCCGTCGGTGCCGCCAAAGGCATGGCGCTGGGCGTAATGGGAGGGGGGGGCCTCGGCGGTGCCATGAAGGGCATGGCCTATGGCGCCGCCGGCATGCCGCTGTCGGAGGGCATGGGCCGCGGCAACAAGCCGGTCGGTCGTGGCTCTGGCTCTGGCTCTGGCTCTGGCTCTGGCTCTGGCTCTGGCTCCGGCTCCGGCTCCCGCTCTTCGGCCGGTACCCCTGATGCATCGAAGTCGCTCGCCCGCCGGGCCAAGCAGCGGGCCGCGAACATGGCCACGTATGCCCTCGGCCATGTTGCCGGCAGGACCGTCGGGCGGACGCCGCTGCCGGCGATGGCCAAAGGGGGTGTCGCGAAGGCAAAGCAAAGTGTCGCCAGGGCGAAGCAAAGTGTTGCCAAGGCGTTCCGCGGCCCGGAGAGGCGCCAAGCGATGCTCGCCAGTACGCATTCGTCGAAGCGTGCCTCCTCTTCGTTCAAAGACGCCTGGCAACGGGGAAAGGTAGGAAAGAAGCCATGACCCGCACCACGCCGCCGCATCCTTCATCCTGCAATCGAACCATGCACAAAACCACCTTTTCTCTTTTCGCAGCCCTGCTCAGTATCGCGCTCTTCTCAGCTTGCTCCCATCCCGTGGCGGAACTGGCGTACCCGGACGGCAGCGTGCGCACTCCCATCAACCCGCAGAAGGACACGCCCAAACGCAGTGATCAGCCCGGAGGCCGCTCATGATCAAGTTGCGCAAGAACAAGGAACCTCTGGAGCGCAGCGTGCCGCCCAAACTGACCTGGGAAGAGGACGTGGTTCTGCATGAGCGCAAATCCAGGATCCTGGCGTGGCGGGTGGCAACGGCCTCAGGTGTGCTGCTGGTGATCATGACCATTTGCCTGGCCTTGCTCATCCCGTTGAAGCAGGCCATTCCCTATGTGATCACCGTGGACAAGCTCACGGGGGAGGCGCAGCTGGCGTCCACCGCGCGCAAGTTCGTGGGCCAGAGCGAGCTGACCCACAAGTACTGGATCCGTGAGTACGTGGTGGCACGGGAGCGCTACATCTACAAGCTGCTGCAGCGCGACTACGACACCGTTCGGGTGCTGGCCGACGCGGGGCTGTGGAAGGAGTACGCCGCCCAGTTCAGCGGCGCCAATGCGCTGGACAAGAAGGTCGGCGATTCGATCGAGGTCATCCCCACGATTCTCAGCATCGTGCTGCATGCCGACAACACGGCCACGGTGCGCTATGACCTGGTCAAGCGCGACACCAAGCAGGGGAGCGCGAGCACCTCCACACGTCGCATCGCCACGCTGAAATTCGCTTACGAGCCGAAGACCTTCGCGAAGGAAGTGGACCTGATTGCCAACCCGCTGGGCTTCACCGTCGTGGCGTACCACACGGACCAAGAGTACTCAACAGAAACATCCACCCCCCCCGGAGCGGCGCAATGAATCATGTCGGTGTTGGTCTCATCCTCAGCGTGGGCCTGTGTGCCTCCGCATTGTCGGCGCCCATGTTGAAGGGCGACGATGCGCGCGCCCGAATCTCGCGCGTCAAGTACGAACCCAGCGACGTGACGCGTGTGCTCGGCGCGATCGATCATCCGGTGCTGGTGGAGTTCAGTCCGGGCGAACCCATCGAGGACGTCGCAGGCGGCGGCATTTCCGGCTGGGAGGTGCAAAAGCGCGGCCACCGCCTGTTCGTGCGTGCATTGAGCAATGCCTCGACGGCCACCATGCTGGTGACCACCCGCACGCGCTCCTACGTGTTCGACCTCGTGCCCCTGCGGCCCGGCAAGGGAGGGGTGAGCGGACGGATGTCCAAGCTCATTTTCGAATACGACACCCCGGCGCCGGCAGCACTGCCTGGTGCCGACGCGCCGGAAAAAGCCGCGCCGAAAGCCAAGGGCCTGGAGTCCATGCCGATGGGCTACTCCAGCCACTACCCCTATCGGAACGCCAACTACACGATGCAGGTGGTCACGGAAACCGTCGACATCCGCCCCCGAGAGGCGTTCGACGATGGACGCTTCACATGGCTCCTCTTTCCACGCAATCAGGAAGTGCCCACCGTCTACAAGAGCGTGCCCGGCACCAAGGAGGAAGTGATCGTGAACTCCCACATGGAAGGTGACTACCTCGTGCTGCATGCCGTGGCCCCCCTTTGGAACCTGCGCCTGGCCGGCTCGACGGTCGGTGTGTTCAACGAGGCCTATGACGCCATGGGGGCGTCGAGCGAGAACAAGACGGTGTTCCCGAACGTGGTGCGGGTGGACAAGTCATGAATGAGAACCGGACACCGGTCGCGGGCGAGGCCTACGACCCGCACCGATTCGAGGTGGAGCGGTCACGGCCGAAGTCGAATGTTTTTCCGAAGATCGTGCTGGCGTTCGTGATGACGCTGGGCGTCATCGGGGGTACCGCCTATTTCATCAAGACGAAGGTCTCCGAATTCATGCGCGCCCGAAGCGAACCTTCGACGGTCGAGAAGCAGTTGCGGGTGGACGAGAAGGCGCCGGAGACGCGCAAGTTCGAGGATGTGGTGCGAACGGCGCTGACCCCGCAGGTGGCCTCCGTTCCACCCATCCCCGTGGTCGGCGCCGCGAGTGGAGCACGCGGCGGTGCCGCGCCCAAGCCGGAGCCGCCCAACATGATGCTGGGCGGGTCCACGGTCAGCGAGCAGGCCGCGTCGGAGCCGCCCCGC
>Ga0207649_10001031_pt1 | contig 17152 bp, 17 predicted proteins | sample KBSC43metaG_FD_184317 | JGI IMG/M metagenome (GOLD analysis project Ga0207649, IMG submission 184317) | Corn rhizosphere microbial communities from Kellogg Biological Station, Michigan, USA - KBS C4-3 metaG (SPAdes) (version 2) | ecosystem: Host-associated > Plants > Roots > Rhizosphere > Soil ... | reverse complement strand
CGAAATCGACCGGCTGCGGCGCAAGTCGGAGGCCAAGGTGCTGATCGACAAGATGCCCATCCGCTCGGCGGAAGCGGCCTTTCTGGCCAAATTATTCCCCGAACGCCGCTTCATTTTCTCGATCCGGCATCCGTTCGACGTCGTCCTGAGCTGCTTCAAGCAATCGTTCGTGCGCAATGTCGCAATGGAGCATTTCCGCACCTTTGAAGGCGCCGTCAAACTCTATGACTTCACCATGCGCCAGTGGTTCTCGATTCACTCGATGACCGACCCGAAGGTCCACTATTTGCGCTACGACGACCTCGTCACCAAATTCGAGGACTCGATGCGCGGCGTCCTCGATTTCCTCGGGCTCGGCTGGGACGACAAGGTGCTGGGTTTCGCGACACTTGCCGAGACCCGCGGGGCCCGAACACCCAGCTACCAGAAGGTCCGCCAGGGCCTCGGCATCGGCGTGCAATCGAGCTGGCGGAACTATGGATTCCTGTTCCAGTCCGAGACGGCCAGACCCCTGCGCAAATGGGTGGAGCATTTCGGGTACGAGCTTCAGTGACCTCGACGTGACCGACCTTCCCACTGAAATCGCCGCGCTGCGCGTCGTCGCCAATGCCCGCTCGAGCGTGCTCGACTATTTCGTGCCGCTGCTCGGCGACGCGGATGACGTCGTGCGGGTTGCGGCGTGCATCGCCTTGATCGAGCGCAACGCGCTGCGCTGGACGGAGTACGAGGCTGTCCTCGCGCTGACGACCCATGGAGCGGTCAAAACAGCCGCATTCCGATACTTTCAGTCCATCTGGGAACACGCACTGGCCGGGAGGGCGTTGGCCGGCAAATCGGAACCGGAGACCGCTGCCGAAAACGAGCTGATGCAGGCCCGTCTTCGGGCCGACGACGCCAGCTGCGCGCAGGCTTGGCGGCGCCTGTATCTGGCCACCGGGACGCCGCAGGCGTTGGTCCGTGAGTATGAGCACCTCTACAAGGCCGGGGGTGCCCAGCTTGCCTTGCCCGTCGCGGTCCGCAATCTGCTGATCAACCCGCATGATCCGCTCAACGCCTACCGCCTGCTCCATGATTGCATCGACATGCGGCGGACGGACCTCATCGCGGAGATTGGCCGCCTGCTCACCGCCGCCGATCTCCATCCGCGGATTCTTGCGGTCTTCTCCGCCTGGGCCAGCCTTGTCGACGGCAACCCTGCCGAAGCTCAGCAGCGGCTTCGGCGCGCCGCCGCCATGCGCCCCGCACCAGCGTCGATCGCGCCGCGGCTGATTGAAACGGCCCAGCGCCTCAACGCCGATATCCTCGATGCCCTCGGCGAATATCGCGCGGCCTATGCGGCCTATCTCGATCTGACCAAACTGGCGCGCACTGATCTTCCGGACCTCGGCTCGCTCAAGCGGCGCATGACAAGCGTCGCCAACATCGATGTCCCCGCCCTGCCCCCGGAGGACCGGCGAAACTGGATCACCATGACGGGTTTCCCGCGATCGGGAACGACTCTGCTCGAGAACGCACTGGCGCGCCATCCGATGATCGAGACCTTCGAGGAAATGCCGACGCGCGCGGCCATGCAGCTCTATCTCGATCGCGAGCTGCCCCATGCGGGCAAGGGGGCTGATCGGGTTGGGCTGTTCGTCGAAGCCCGCAAGCGTTATTTCGGCGAGATGGAGCGGCGGCGCAGGAAGGTGGGCGCGTCAGTCTTCATCGACAAGTCTCCGCTGCGGTCGGCCGATGCCGGGTTCATGGTCAAGGCATTCCCCGACCAGCGCTATATTTTTTCGATCCGCCATCCGTATGACGTGGTGCTCAGCTGCTTCAAGCAGGCGTTCGCCCCCAACATGTCGATGGAGATTTTTCGCACATTCGAGAATGCGGTCGGCTTTTACGATTTCACCATGACGCAATGGTTCGGCGCCTACCGGATGGACGATCCAAACATTCACTACCTGCGCTACGATGACCTGGTCACCGATTTCGAAGCCCGCATGAAGGCCGCGCTGAATTTCCTTGGGCTGGGCTGGGATCGGGCCGTGCTCGACTTCGCCGATGCCGCCAAGACGCGGGCCAGCGCAACCCCGAGCTACCAGAAGGTGCGCCAAGGCCTGTCGATCGGGGTGCAGTCGAGCTGGCGGAATTATGGATTCCTGTTCCAATCCGACGCCGCCCGCCCGCTGCGCCAGTGGGTCGAGCGCTTCGGCTACGGCCTGGAGTAACAAGTGCGTGAGGCAGCGGACGCAGGACGGCGCCACGGATAGTGTGCCGCGCCGGCCCGATCCGGCCGAGAAGCCATTGATATGACTGAAATTCTTCCCGAGCTTGAGCATCTCGCGCGGGCTCGCGCGAGCGCCGCCGAATACTATGCGCCGCTCCTCGGTTCCGACAGTGAGATCGTCCGCGTCGGTGCCTGGTGTGCGCTGCTCGATCGGGAGGCGGTGGTGCCCGCGCAGCACGAAGCGGTCCTGAAGTTGTGCTCCTATGGCGCCATCCAAGGCCGCGCATTTCGGTTCTTCGAGAGCAATTGGGATCATGAACTCGCAGCAGAGGCGGCGGCCATGCTCGCCTCAACTGAAGCAGAGGCCGATGACCTCGCCCGCAAGGCGGAACTCGCCTGCGACGAGGAAATGGCAGCCGAGGCCGAGCGCCATCGCTTTCTCGCCACGGGCCGGTTCGACGCGCTTAGTCGGCTCGTCGAGAAGTCGGAACAGGCGGGTGGATGGCGGGCTGCGCTTGCCGTGGCCGCAGATGTCCTGGTTCTCACCCCGCACGAACCTGTAGCCGCCGACATGCTGCTGCGGGTGCTCGACAATGCGCACCAGACCGACACTCTCGCCCAGGTCATCGGCCGCCTGAAGGCGGCTGGACTTCATCCCTATCTGGTCTTGTTCTACGAGGCCGCGCTGAGCCTATATTCGGGTGATGCGCGCAAGTGCCAGCAGCTCCTCCGCCAGCTCGACACAACGCGACCGCCTCGACCTGATATTGTCCAACGAATTCGTCCCCGGGCGCTGAGGCTCAACGCGGAGGCGTTCGAAATGCTCGGCGACTTCAAGGCATCATTTTCGGCCTTTGCTGAGCTCAAGAAGAGCGAGCAGACCGGCGCCCCCAACGACGACTATTATCGCGCGATCCGATACGCCGCAGCCCAGAACATTCCTCCGCTGCCGGAGGATGCGAAAAGCAATCATGTCGTGATGACCGGATTTCCGAGGTCAGGCACGACATTGCTTGAGAACGTACTGGCCGCTCACCCACGCATCGAGACTTATGAGGAAATCCCGGCGGTTACGAGCATGCAACTGCTGCTCGATCGTGAGCTCAGCACTGCATCAACCGACGCGGAAGCCGTCGAAATCTGCCTCAGAGCCCGCGAGCGCTATTACGACGAGGAGCGGCGGCGCCATCGCAAGAATGGGGCGGACATCTTCATCGACAAAATGCCTATGCGTTCGTCCGAGGCGGGGCTGCTCATCAAATTGTTCCCGCAAAAGCGCTACATATTTTCGATCCGGCATCCTTTCGACGTCGTGCTCAGCTGCTTCAAACAACGATTCAGCCGCAACATGGCGATGCAGCAGTTCGATACCTTCGAGGGTACCGTGAGGCTCTATGATTTCTCGATGCGCCAGTGGTTTGCCGTGTATGGCCTGGATGATCCTCGCGTGCACTACCTCCGCTATGACGATCTCGTCACCTCGTTCGAGTCTTCGGTTCGCGGCGTTCTGGACTTCCTCGGTGCGGACTGGGATCCGGCAGTTAACGACTTCGCGGAGCTCGCGGACAAGCGCTTCGCCCGCACGCCCAGCTATCAGAAGGTCCGGCGGGGACTGTCGATTGGCGTGCAGTCGAGCTGGCGCAACTATGGCTTCGTCTTCGGCACGGCGGCGGCCGCCCCATTGAAGAAATGGGCCGAATTTTTTGGCTACTCGACCAATCCGGCGGCCTAGGCCTCCATCACCGCGATATTGAAGATCGCGTTGTTGCCCAGGGCCGAATAGAGCCGCACCCACAACGGCAGCAGCTGCTCGGCGGCGCGGGCGCTGGTGATGTCACCGAGATCGATGATCGACTGCCAGCCGAGGCTGCGCAGGAAATCCATCACCTTGCCCTTGGCCTTCTGGTCGTTCCCCGAAACGAAGACCGTGTGTGGACCCGGCACGCGCGAGGGTTCGATCATGACCGCGGCGTTGACGGTATTGAGGGATTTGACGACGAAGGTCTCGGGCAGCGCGCGCTGGATCTGCTCGGCCAGCGAATCCGTGTTCGAGACCGTCAGGTGCGGCGGAAAGCCCTGCGAGAAGTCCAGAGGATTGGCGACGTCGATCAGCACCTTGCCGCGAAGTTCGGCCGCAAGCCCACTCAGCATGGCGAGCGACGTGTCGCCGCGCGTGCAGTTGATGACCATCTCGCCATGGGCCGAGGCGTCGGCGAATGTCCCGGCCCTGCCGCCGGTTCGCTGCGCAAAACCGAGGACCTTCTCGTTGTCGGCCGAGCGCGCGCCCATCATCACGTCGTGACCCAAAGCGATGAGCTTTTCCGCGACCGTCTGGCCCGCGGCACCGGTTCCCAATACGCCGATCTTCATGGCAGGCACCTCGCTTACGCCGTCCAGCCACCGTCGATCACATAAACCTGGCCGGTCGTGAAGGTTGCCGTCGCGAGGTAAAGCGCCAAGTCCGCGATTTCTTCGGGGCGTCCGATGCGGCCCATGGGCTGGCGGGCGACAAAGGCCTGGAGCGCCGCTTCCGGATTTTCAGTGCCGGCCCAGCGCTGGCGCAGCGACGGACTGTCGACCGTACCGGGCGCGATGGCGTTCACGCGAACGCCCTTGGTGGTGTAGTCGGCGGCGATCGCTTTGGTGAGCCCGATCACGGCGGCCTTGCTGATCGAATAGGCGGCACGATTTGGAACGGCCTTCCAGGACGAGGCCACCGTCGCCATATTGATGATACAGCCATCCTCGCGCTCGAGCATCTGGGGCAGAACCCCCTTGATGGTGCGGATCTGGGTCTTGAGGTTCAAGTCGAGGGCGAATTCGAGGTCCTCGTCGCTCATCTCGAGCAGCGCGCCGCTGTGCACGACGCCTGCGCAGTTGAACAGGATGTCGATGCGGCCGATGTCCTTGATGGCGACATTGACGGCAGTCGCGTCGAGTACGTCTAGCACCCGCGTCTCGATATTTTTGGTCCCATCGAGTTCCGCGAGCTTTGCAGCATTGATATCGGTTGCGATAACGCGGGCGCCCGCCCTGGCAAAGGCCTCAGCTGTCGCGCGGCCTATCCCTTGTGCCGCCGCGGTGATGAGGGCGATTTTTCCGTCGAGACTGGCCATGAGCGTTCCCAAACCCGTGGGCTACGGGCGTTGGGTCCTGCTAACGCATCGCCCGAGCGGCGCGCAAGGCATCCCTTCGCCTAAGGGGCAGCGACCTTGACCTGGCCGCGGCCGGCGGCCTTGGCAGCATAACAGGCGCCGTCGGCCTCGATCAGGGGATCGCGGGCGGGGTCGGCCGTGATCGGGGCAACGCCGGCGGAGGCACCGATCTGGTGATGGACGCCGCTCCAGCTGAAGGCCAGCTCGGCGATGGCAAGGACCACCTTGTTGGCAACCGCGAGCGCGTTCTGCAGCGGGCAATCCGACAGCAGCAGCACGAATTCGTCGCCGCCGATGCGTGCTGCGATGTCGTGGCTGCGGCAGCTGCGGCGGATGACGCGCGCGACCGACTGCAGCAGGGCATCGCCGGCGGCATGGCCGGCCTTGTCGTTGACCGGCTTGAAGCAATCCAGGTCGATGTAACAAAGGGTATGGGTCCGCCCGTCCTCGACGACTTCGCGCCGCGCCTCGGTGAGCGCCCGCGAGAACGCCGCACGATTGAGCAGCCCGGTCAGCGCGTCGTAATTCGCCGAGTGTGCAAGCTTGCGCTGCAATTCCTGCGTGCTGGTGACGTCCTTGAAGACCAGCACGGCGCCGATCAGCCGCCCGTCCTCGGCGCGAACGGGCGATGCGGTGCCACCCACCTCGATCCCGGTCCCCTGACGTGACACGAGCACGACGTCGGGCTCGATCTGGCCTGGCTCGCCTGTGGCGAGGCTCACCGCGACCGGGTTGGCGGCCGGCTCTCCCGTCGACTCCGATTTGGCGATAAACACCTCGCTCAGCAGGCGCCCTGCGGCATCGCCTTCGAGCCAGCCGGTCATCGTCTCGGCCGGCGGATTCATGAACATGACCCGGCCCTGCGCGTCGGTCGAAATGACGCCGTCGGCGATGGCTTCCAACGTTGTGCGGAAGCGTTCCTTTTCGTCCGCCAGCTGGGTTTCGATGGTCTTGAGGAACGTAATGTCCGTGTCCGTGCCGACCGCCCGGGTGCGGTTGCCGTCTTCGTCCCGCTCGACCGGACGCCCGCGGCTCAGGATCCAGATGTAGTGACCGTCGCGATGCCGCTCGCGATATTCCATGCGGTCGAAGCCGGCGTCGCCGCGCTCCTGCCGATCCACGATCGAGCGCACGCGATCGAGATCGTCGGGATGGATGCGCGAGAACCAGTTTTCGCGCGAGGAGTCCACATACTCGTCGGGCCCAAACCCGCGCATCGTGCGCCAGGAGGGCGAATGAAAGATTTCGTCGCGCCGGGCGTCGTAGTCCCAGACCCCCTGCCCGGCGGCGTCGAGCGCAAATCGCAGGCGGCTCTCGCTGCGCTCCAGGGCCTCCTCGGCCGATTTGCGTTGGTCGATATCGGCGAACTGCAGGATGCAGGACGGCATGGCATCCGGGTCATCGTCGTGTAGCGGCGATCCGGTGACCATGACCCAGAACGGAGCCGCGTCGGCCCACGCCAGGCAGCAGTCGAGCGTGAACTTGCTGGTCTCGCCGCGCAGCACCTGATCGATGCGCAGCAACAGCGGCTGGCGGTCCTGCTCGCGCAAAAAAGTCGCTAATGCCTGGCCGACGGCGCCGCCGACCTCGAGCCCAAGCATATGATCGAGTGCGGCATTGGCGTAGCTCAGATGCGAATCGGCTCCCACCAGCGCCATCCCCATGGGGGCGCCGTCGAGGAGTTGCCGCGGCAGGGTTTCGCCCGAGCTGGCGCGAAACGGAGCGGCACCCCGAATTTTGGCATGGTCGCCGGACATCCTGACAGGCTCGCATCGGAACCTTAATGGCGGACTTACCACCCGGGCCAAGGCCGCATTCCGCTCGGGATGATGAACAGGATGCAAACGGCAAGCCCGCCCAGCCGCCGCCGCGGGCCGTTCCGGCTTGCTTTGAAGGGGCAAAGCAGCTTTAAGCGCCCCGTGGGAGAGGTGGCCGAGTGGTCGAAGGCACGCCCCTGCTAAGGGCGCAGACCCCTAAAGGGTCTCGTGGGTTCGAATCCCATCCTCTCCGCCATTTCCGGGAACGCCACCATGAACAGCTATGACCTCACGGACCGCGTGGCGATCGTCACGGGGGGCGGCCAGGGCATCGGCCTTGCCATCACCGAGCGACTGCTTGCGAGCGGGGCGAAACTGGCGGTCTGGGACCGCGACCAGAAGCTGCTCGACGGCCTTGGGCCCAAATTCGGCAGCGCCGTCTATCCGATCCGGGCCGACATCGGAGACCTGGGCTCGGTGGAAGCTGCAACCAAGGCCGTGCTCGAGCGGTTCGGCAAGATCGATATCCTGGTCAACAACGCGGCCCTGATCGGCCCGCAGGTTTCGACCATCGACTACGCCCCCGAGGATTTCATCGAGGTCGTCCATGTCGGGCTCGTCGGCACCTTCTTTTGCTGCCGCACCATCGTGCCGCACATGATCGCCGCCAATTACGGCCGGATCGTCAACATCGCCTCGATCGCCGGCAAGGAGGGCAACCCCAACGCGGTCGCCTACTCGTCGATGAAGGCCGGCGTGATCGCCCTCACCAAATCGCTGGGCAAGGAACTCGCGACCAAGAACATCGCGGTCAACGCCATCACCCCGGCGATCGCGGCCACCCCCGGGGCCATGGCGCAGACCAAGGAAGCGATCGCCTACATGCTCCAGAAGATCCCACGCGGCCGGATGCTGGAGCTTGGGGAGGCGGCGTCGATGGTTGCCTGGCTCGCGAGCGAGGAAAATTCCTTCACCACCGCGGCGGTCTTCGACCTTTCGGGCGGACGAGCGACCTACTGACTCGCGCCGTCGCGCCTGATGCAAAATTGCCGCTTCCGGCGTCTCATGGACAGGAAACCCGGGCCACGGCGGCGCTGCCGTCGCCTTTCCCATGCCATAATGATAATTCGAATCGTGGGGGCCGAAACGGGCGATTTGGCCCGCGGCTGAGGTTACCAGGCGAGGGTGACGTCGTGCGGCTTAAATCTATGCTTCCGAAGGCCTTTCGGCTGACTGCTCTCATGGCGGTTGCGGCCACGCTGGCGACCCCCGGCGCGGCACTGGCGCAGACGGCCTCGATCGAGGGCACCTGGCAGACCCAGCAGGGGACCGAGGTCACTGTCGCGCCCTGCGCGTCGGGCTATTGCGGGATTCTCAGCTGGATCGTGATCCCCAAGGAGCACAGCGCCGAATGCACGGCCGACAAACTCGGCTTTGAAGCCAAGATGCTGGACTACCAGAACCCCGACAAATCGCTCCGCACGCGCTCGCTTATCGGCCTCCAGATGATGTCGATGCGGCCGACGGGAAATCCCAACCGCTACGACGTCCACATCTACGATTCCGAGCACGGCAAATATTACGACGGCGCGGTCGAGGTCGATGGCAACACGCTCAACCTTCAGCAATGCCTCGGCATCTGCGTGACCGTGCAGTCCTGGCCGCGCGTCGCCACGCGTCCGCTCATCCCTGACGTCAGCTGCGGCTAGCCGCGTCCGAGAAGTTTGAGGTGCGCGGCGATGGCTGCGCCCGGATCGGGGACCGGATCGGGATTGCGGAGCGCCAGCGCCCGCTGCACCGCGGGGCGGGCATTGATCATTTCTCGCCAGCGGTAGACGGCGGGGAACTCGTCCACCCCCATCGTCAGCTCTTTCCATTTTCGCGCCCAGCCGAAGATGGCGAAATCGGCGATCGAGAGCCCCTCGCCTGCGACGAACTCAACGCCCCGCGCGTCCTGCCGCTTGAGCTGGCCTTCGAGGACGCCATAGAGCCGGCGCGTCTCGTCGACATAGCGCTTGGTGGCATAGGGGTTGGGCTCGCGTTCGGGCGAGAGGAAATGCTCCGCTTGGCCGGGCAACGGCCCGAACCCCCCGACCTGCCAGAACAGCCACTCGTCGATCTGGACACGCTCGGCCCAGCTCGACCCGTAAAACCGCTGATGCTTTTCGGCGAGATATTTGAGGATCGCCCCGGATTCGAACACCGAGATGGGCTTTCCCTCCGGCCCCTCGGGATCGACGATCACCGGCATCTTCTGGCTCGGCGCGAGCTTCATGTAGTCCTCGCGCTTGGGGTCGCCGCGCGACATGATGATCGGCACGAGCGCGTAGGGCACGCCCAGTTCTTCAAGCATGATGGTGATCTTCCGGCTATTGGGAGAGCCGAAATAGTAAAGCGAAATCGGTGCGGTCGAAGCCATCCTGTCCCCGGAAAAAAGCGGCGCGTCACAGGTCAGTGACACGCCGCTCGGGAGGTCTGCGCCAACTATAGGCGCAAGCGCGAAGCCGAGACAATCGCCCGGGCCGGATCAAGTTTCCGCTACTCGCGGCGGACGCGCATATGCGGTTCGCCGTCGGAGGTGCGGGCAGGAGAAACCCCATGCACGTCAACGGTGGCGGTAACGCGCTGGCGCTCGTGTACCATCGAGGCGAAGTTGCTTACGTTGACCGGCTTGTCGAATTTCACCGTCACCTCGAAGTGCGCCATATCCGGCAGAAGTCGCATGGCGATCACCATGCCGGTGAAGGGGCGGCTGAGATAGGTGCCCTTGACCCGCTGGCCGATCTGCACCGGCACGGCCACGCGCTCGGGCAGCGCGGCGCTCGCCGTATTCCAGTCGCGATAGCCATGCCGGCGGGCGACCTCCTCGAGCGCTGCTCCCTGGCTGAGCGGATTGGGTGACAGCGCGCGCTCTTCACGCAGCGCTTTGGCTTCGGTCTTGAGCGTCTGGATGGATGGAGTGTCGAGAGAATAGCTCATGGTCGATCCTTCGGATCGAGGCGTTCAGTCACGGGTGCCCGCCTTGCCATGATCGCCTCGATGAGGATGCGCCATGCGAATATTGTCCCACACCAAGCGGGGCTGGGCTTCACCATCGGGACAAGCCCGGCGAGCGGCAGGTGCCAGCAACCAGCCGCGGAGATAGAAATCGCGATGCGGGAAGTCAAGCGGCGGGCTGCGCCCGCTCACTCCTCGGCGCGGATCCGGGCCAGCTCCGACTGGAACAGGCGCAAGGCGAGGAAGATCGCGAAGGCAAAGCAGACGATCCCGGTGATATTGGTGAGCGGCAGGACGCTCAGCAGCGGGATGTGCTTGGCAATGATCAGAAGGAGCACCAGCAGGAGGACAGAGGCCACTTCGGGCACGCGGACGAGCATGGTTTGCCTTTCAACAAACCGCACGGGCCGACGCCTCCCGGTGCGAACGCGGGAAAAGCCCCCGCGTCCAGATGCTTACGCGAAACCCGGAAAGGTTCCATTAATTTCCACGATGCGCGAAGAAATGCCGCGGGCCGCGTTGCCGGCCCGCAACAGCACTCTTACCAGCCGCGATAGGCGGGACGGCGGAAACGACCGCGATCGATCTCGCGCATGCGCATCTCGAGATCCTGCTGCGAGGTCGAGCCATTGAGGTAGGCCAACTCGACTTCCTCAATCGAGGGAGCCCGAAGACGCTTCCTGAGGTTCTGAATCAGACCCATGTCGGTTCTCCTTTCAGCCCTGAAGATGGGCTGCTTGGGAGGGTCCGACAACCGGCGCGTGCGCATGGCAGGCTTGAGCGTACGGCGCACGCGCCCCAATCCCGCCGCAGGTGTTACGCCGTCCTAGATTTCGTCGAAGGGCACGCCGCCGCGCGACTTGTCGGCCTTGGCGCTCTCGACGATCTGCACCACAACCCGATCCGGCGCGACGCCGAGGTTCCTGACCACGGCGTCGGTAATCTCACGCATCAGCGCCTTCTTCTGCTCGGTGCTGCGGCCCGCCGCGAGATGGACGACGATCTCGGGCATTGTGCTCCCCTAACCGACGATTTCGGCGTCGGTGAAGAAGAACTTGATTTCGGTCTTGGCGTTTTCCGGCGAGTCCGAGCCGTGGACCGAGTTCTCACCCATGTTGAGCGCGAACTCCTTGCGGATGGTGCCCGGCACGGCCTTTTCGGGGTTCGTCGCGCCCATAACTTCGCGGTACTTGATGATGGCGTTCTCGCCCTCAAGGACCTGCACCACGACCGGCCCGCCGATCATCTGCTCGACAAGTTCGCCGTAGAACGGGCGCTCCTTATGAACGGCGTAGAAGCCCTCGGCCTGCTGACGGGTCATCCTGATGCGCTTTGACGCCACCACGCGCAGGCCATTGGCCTCGATCAGCGCGATGATCTTGCCCGTGATATTGCGGCGGGTGGCATCGGGCTTGATGATCGAGAAAGTACGTTCGAGCGCCATTGGTGATCCCTGAAGGCTTCTGAAAAGGTCGCGCCTTTTATCCAAGGGGGGTGACGAGGGCAAGACGGGCGATGCGGGCGGCGAAGCGCTAAAGTGTTGGCATTTCCTTGACCAGCCCTGCCCATCGGGCGAGGACGCTGACGACCCAGGCTGCAAGGACTCCGCCAAGGGGCGCGAACAGCAACATGTTCCTGAAGCTAGCCGGACCCGGCGCGGAGCTTGCCCACGCTGCCGGAAGGCAGGAGAGAAGTCCCGCTGCTATCAATACAAAGACGAACGAAACCGAGTTCACACGTGACTTCACGATGGACGCGACAACCGTAATCGCGGCCGGGACGAGACCGAGCGCGCTTCCAATAAATATGCCGCCCAGCGCGATCATCGGCAGCCACGCCCACTGCCCACTCGATTCCAGCGTAGAGTCATATGCGAACCACGCGAGTGCGGTGGTCAGCCCTCCGATCGGGGGGCCAAGAATAATCGCCACAAACGACAGACCTATCGGCCTTACGATTCTATAGCGACGCATCCCACGCCCCCGGCGGACGCATTGTCATACGCCGCTCTCCCGTTGCCAAGGCTCTGCTAAGGCCATATCTCCCGCGCCATGCTCACCATCACGAACCTCACCTACCGCATCCAGGGGCGGCCTCTGTTCGAGGGCGCGTCCTTGGTGCTGCCCGATGGGGCCAAGGCCGGGTTCGTGGGCAAGAACGGCGCAGGCAAGACGACGCTGTTCAATCTCATCCAGGGCCACATCTCGCTCGATGCCGGCTCGATCGAGGTCAACCGCCGCGCGCGCATCGGTGCCGTCGCGCAGGAAGCACCGGGCAACGATGTCTCCGTGCTCGAAACCGTCATGGCCGCCGACACCGAGCGTGCGAAACTCATGGCGGAATCCGAGACTGCGACCGATCCGCATCGCATTGCCGAGATCCACACGCGCCTTGCCGACATCGATGCGCACACCGCCGAAGCGCGCGCCTCGACAATCCTCAAAGGGCTCGGCTTCGACTATGACCGCCAGCTCGGCCCAACCTCGGAGCTGTCGGGCGGCTGGCGCATGCGCGTGGCGCTCGCCGCAGTCCTGTTCTCCGAGCCTGACCTGCTCCTCCTCGACGAACCCACCAACTATCTCGATCTCGAAGGCACGCTCTGGCTCGAGAAATATCTCGCGACCTATCCCTACACCGTCTTCATGATCAGCCACGACCGCGACCTCCTAAATAAGGCCGTGACCTCGATCGTTCACCTCGAGCGCGGCAAGCTCACGCTCTACGCCGGCGGTTACGACACGTTTGAAGAAACGCGCCGCATGCAGATGGAGCTCAACAACAAGTCGCGCGAAAAGACGCTCGAGCAGATCGCGCACATGCAGGCCTATGTCGACCGCTTCCGTTACAAGGCGAGCAAGGCCAAGCAGGCGCAGGCGCGCATCAAGATGATCGCGAAGCTCAAGCCGCCGGCTGCGCTGTTCGACGAATACGCTGCGCCCTTCAAGTTCGAGAATCCGAAGAAGAGTCCTGCCTCACCGATGATGACCTTCGACAATGTCTCGACCGGCTATGGCGACCACGTGGTGCTGAGCCACATCAGCAACCGCATCGATCCCGATGACCGCATCGCGCTGGTCGGCGTCAACGGCAACGGCAAGTCGACCTTCGCCAAGCTGCTCGCCGGCGATCTCAAGGCAATGGGCGGCGAGATGCGCCGCAGCAAGGGGCTCGAGATCGCCTATTTCGCCCAGCACCAGATGGACAAGCTCAAGCCCGATCACACGCCGCTCGAGCATGTCATTTCGCTGATGCCCTATGACAGCGAGGCGAAGCGCCGCTCGCGCATCGCGCAGATGGGGCTCACCACGTCGCGCATGGACACGCTGGTCAAGAATTTGAGCGGCGGCGAGCGGGCGCGGCTGCTGCTCGGGCTTATCACCTTCGGTGGGCCGGGGATGCTCATTCTCGACGAGCCCACCAACCATCTCGACATCGACAGCCGCGACGCGCTGACCCAGGCGCTTAACGACTACACCGGCGCGGTGCTGATCATCTCGCACGACCGGCATCTCATCGAAGCCACGGTCGACAAACTCTGGATCGCGCAGAACGGCACGATCGAAGAGTTCGACGAAGACCTTGACTCCTACCAGCGCATGCTGACCTCGGGCAAAGACAAGCCTGCGAAATCCGCTGTTCCCTCGCCGGCTCCGGTCGTCGACAAGAAGGCCGCCCGGCAGGATGCCGCCGCGCGACGCGCCGAAGTCGCGCCATTGCGCAAATCGATCAAGGATGCGGAGCAGAAGCTCACCCGCCTGAAGACCGAGCTCGAAAAGGTCGAGGCGATCCTCGCCAACCCCAAGACCTATGACGGCGCCCCCGAACGCGTGGCGCTGCTGGGCAAGGACAAGGCGCGGTTCACAGCAGAGATTGCGGCGGTCGAAGAGAAATGGCTGGCGCTGAGCGCGGAACTCGAAGCCGCAGTAACCGCCTAGCCCAGCAAGACGCCTCCGAAACGCGCCGACTTTCCTGACGACACCCATACGCCCGCTTGACGCCGCGCGGCGGCTCCCTGAAAGTCAACGCGGGGGGCATAATTTGGGCACGCAAAGTCCAGAACGAGTAGTGCGCCTGACTGCACTGGACGGCCTGCGTGGCTGGGCGGCTCTCTCAGTAATCATCTTTCACATGCACTGGGAGATATTCGGGATCAAGTTCCCGGTCTTTAGAAATCCTGTCTCGTCGCTTCTGGGCAATGGCTCGCTGGCGGTCGCGATCTTCTTCACGCTGTCGGGCTACGTGCTGACGATTGGGCGCTGGCGGAACCCTGACAATGGGAATCTGCTGCTGACCCTCGTCCGGCGCTACCTACGGCTTGAGATACCCATCATGGGCGCCGTGTTGATCGTCTATTTCCTGATGGAGTTTCACCTCATCTACTCGGTGCCGGCTGGTCCGCTCGTCGATCGTGGGGATTGGCTCGGCCAGTTCGCCGACTTTGAGCCAAACTTCCTCGATGCATTGAACTTCGCAACCCTAAGGGCATTCGGCTATTCGCCGGTGAACAATTACGGGCCGTTCCTGTGGACCATGGCGGTCGAGTTGCTGGGGTCCGTCGCGGTTCTCAGCATTTCGCAGAGAGCGCGTTCCGGACGCTGGCCGTATGTGGCGCTCGTGCTTTTTGGAGCGCTGTTCGTCCCCGTGTTACCGATTGCCGCCTGCGTACCAGCAGGGGCGTTGATCGCGCTGCTGCAGAGGGATGGACTCCTGTTTCGAAGCGAGCCGAGCGAGCAGCAGGGGCGTGCAGCAACTGCAATTGCCCTGCTTGCCTGGGCGCTGGCGGCCTGCCTGCAGTTCGTATTCCGCAACGCCTTGCCCGTCTCGATCACCGGCATCGTGATCTTCCTGTGCGTCCTTCGCAGCCATCGCCTGCAGGCCTTCTTCGATCTGCCTCTGTCCCGTTGGCTGGGGCGTGTTTCCTTCCCGCTCTACCTTATTCAGGTCGCCGTAATCGGCAGTCTCACTTCGTGGCTCATCGTGTGGCTCGCGAGCCAAGATCAACTGACAGCGTGGAGCGCCTGGGCGGTGGCACTCGCCGGAACCGCCGCCTGCCTGCTCGCGGCGTGGGCCTATTCTCCGGTCGAGCGGTTCACCCTCAAGGTCACACAGGCGATCGGCCGGCGGTCGAGGCGCGCTCAGCCGGCGCGGCAGGCGATCTAGCCCTTCTTCACCCAGCGGCCGTTCGGGTCCTGCTGCCAATAGGTGAGCTCGTTGCCGGCCTGTAGGGCCTTCCACGCCACGCGCGCTTCGGTCACCGCTTCCGGATCGTGGCCCGAGAACAGGTAGACGATACGCGTATATCCTTCGGCCGATTGCGGCACCGCGCGGTCGACGAAAAAGCGCACCTGCGCTGCGTTGGGATTCTCCGTTCCGGTGGCGATCAGCACGGGCTGGTCGGGGTCGGTCGCCTCACCCATGATGCCGTGCGGCACGAAGCTGTCGTCGCGATAGGTCCAGAGCACCGTATCGATCGCCTCGGCGCGGTCGCGGCTCGAGGTTTCGATCACCGCCCGCCAGCCTCGCTCGAGGGTCTTTTCGACAAGCTGCGGCAGCACCCGCTCCAGCGGCTGACCCTCTAGGTGGTAGAACAGGATTTCACTCATTTGGCTTCGTAGTTGTCGGCAACGAAGCGTTCGAGCAGCGCGACGCCAAACCCGGATGCCCACCCGGCATTGGTTTCGGTCGGGGGGCTGTTGAGCGCGACGCCCGCGATATCGAGATGGGCCCACGGCACATTGCCGACAAACCGCGCGAGGAACTGCGCTGCGGTGATCGAACCCGCTAGCCGGCCGCCGGAATTCTTGATGTCGGCGAAGCGGCTCTCGATCAGCTTGTCGTAGGCCGCGCCCATCGGCATGCGCCAGAGCTTCTCGCCGGTGGCGAGGCCCGCTGCTGCGAGCTTCATCGCGAGATCATCATTATTGGAGAAGAGTCCCGCATGGTCGTTGCCGAGCGCGACGCCGATCGCGCCGGTGAGTGTTGCCAGATCGATGATCGCGGCAGGCTTCAGCTTTTCCTGCACGTACCAGAGCAGATCGGCGAGCACCAGCCGGCCCTCGGCGTCGGTGTTGACGATCTCGATCGTCGTGCCGCTGGCCGCGCGGACGATATCGCCCGGGCGCATGGCGGTGCCGCTTGGCATGTTTTCGACGAGACCGATGATACCGATCGCGTTCACCCTCGCCTTGCGCGAGGCGAGCGCATGCATCAGCCCGACCACCGCGGCCGCGCCGCCCATGTCGCCCTTCATGTCTTCCATGTTCGCCGCCGGCTTGATCGAGATGCCGCCAGAGTCGAACACGACACCCTTGCCGAGGAAGGCGACGGGCGCTTCGTTGCCTCCGCTAGCCCAGCGCATCACCACCATACGCGGCGGACGGATCGAGCCCTGCGACACGGACAGCATCGAAGTCATGCCAAGGGCGCGCAGGGCGGGTTCATCGAGAATTTCGATCGTGAGGCCGAGCCCCGCGAGCGCAGCGGCCCGCTCCGCGAACTCCTCCGTCCCCAGCACATTGGGCGGCTCGTTGATGAGATCGCGCGCCACGATCGCGCCCTCCGCCACGGCCATCCGCCCCGCGATCGCCGCGTCCGTCGCGGACGGATCGGCCACGTAGAGCGTGACGGCCAGATCGGACTGCGCCTCGTCGGCCTTGCGCGCCTTGTATTTGTCGAACCGGTACTGCCTGAGCTTCACGCCGGCCGCCAGTTGCGCGACGCCGGCCGGCATCGCTTCGTGGCCATCGAGGATGACCGCCGCGGCCTCGGTCCCGCTGGCCATCAGCTTGGCGGCGAGGGAGCCGCCGCGATCGGCCCACGCTGATCCGGACGCCGGTTTTTGCGGGTCCTGCCGGCCGGCGCCGAGGACCAGCAGCCGCTTCGCCGCAATGCCGGACGGCGCCGCGATATCCAGCACCTGGCCGGGCTTGCCCTTGAAGCCGGCCGCAGCCGCGATTTCCGCGAAATCGAGGCCAGTGGCGGTCCAGGCCTGCCCTCCGGCGCCCTGCGGCGGTTGGCCTTCATCGGCGTAA
>Ga0207649_10001029_pt1 | contig 17165 bp, 14 predicted proteins | sample KBSC43metaG_FD_184317 | JGI IMG/M metagenome (GOLD analysis project Ga0207649, IMG submission 184317) | Corn rhizosphere microbial communities from Kellogg Biological Station, Michigan, USA - KBS C4-3 metaG (SPAdes) (version 2) | ecosystem: Host-associated > Plants > Roots > Rhizosphere > Soil ... | reverse complement strand
GCCAGCCTGACAGGCGTGTCCAGGCAACCGGCGGCCAGGGCTTGGGCTGCGGTTGCGGCACCAGCATCTGGAAACGGCCGGCCTGCAGGGCTTCCACCACCCATTCGCTGCCCGCGGACAAATCGATCGATTCACCCGGCTGCAGGCAGATGTCCTCGGCAGGCGCGTCCCGGCGGCCCTGCGTCGTCAACCACAACACGCCTTCGACGACATGCAATTGGCGCGGGCTCCGGCCCACGGCGAGCCGGGTCGTCTGCCCGCTCACGAGCGTCCACAGCGCATCTCGTTGTTGCCGATTGATCATCAGTTGCCTGCTCATGGCCGCCTCCATCTACACTTCAATGAAGCAAATGTTAGAGAGGGGGACGCAATGCGTCCAATGAATTGCCGGCACCTGATTATCGCGCTGCACGCATGAATACCGCCCGCCGCCGCCCCCTTGCCGTGGGCCCCATCCGGGCGTTCGAAGCCGTCGCGCGCCACCTCAGTTTCCGCGCCGCGGCCGAGGAGCTGTACCTGACCCAATCGGCCATCAGCCGCCAGATTCAATCCCTGGAGGAAGACCTGGGTGCCCCGGTGTTCCTCCGTGGCACCCGCAAGGTGGAGCTCACCCAGGCCGGCGCGACCCTGCTGCGCACCGTCGAACCGCTGCTCGACCGCCTCGACACGTCGGTGCGGCAGATCCGCCAGGCGCGCGGCCGGCGCGTGGTCGCCGTGAGCACGTTCGCATCATTCGCATCGCTGTGGCTCATTCCAAGGCTGGAAGCCTTCGAGCGCGAGCAACCGCAGATCGACATCCGCGTCAGCGCCAGCGATCACTTCATCGACCCGGAAGGCAACGACGCTGGCGAGTTCGACGTGGCCTTGCGTTATGGCCTCCCCGAAGACGCCACGCCCCATTCGGTGAAGCTGTTCGATGAAGTGGTCACGCCGATGGTGAGCCCGCTTTTGCTCGAACGGGCGCAGTCCGTCGGCCCGCCGCTGCGCACCCCCGCCGATCTGGCCGCCCACACGCTGATGGAGGAAGACAGCCCGCGTGGCAGCGCCGAGTTCGTCAGCTGGACGCGGTGGCTGCACCTGCATGCAACACGTGACCTGCAACCCGCACGCTGGCTGTACTTCAACTACACGCACCAGCAAGTGCAGGCCGCGCTGGCGGGGCAAGGCGTGGCCATGGCCCGGCTGGCGCTGACCGTCGAGGCGGCCTCGCAGGGCGAGCTGATCGAGGTGTTCCCGGGCTGCCGGCTCGAATCGCCATACAGCTACTGGTTGGTCAAACCACCCGAGGCGCGGATGACAGAAGACGCGAAGCGGTTCTGTGAATGGGTGGAGGCGCAGGCGGCAGCCACCCGCCAGGCCATGGCCGCGCTCAGTTGAAGTGACATTCGGATCGCGCTCATCCCGCCGCCGCCAGGCGCCGCATTGCATTCACCTTCTGAATTTCTCGTCTTCGCTGATGATGGAAATGTCCGTATAGACGAGGCCCGTGTGGTCAGTGGGGCTGAAGCTCAGCTCCATGCCGCCCAGATCCACCTTCTGCATCCCGTTGAGCGCGGCGATCAGGCCCTGGCGCGTGGGTTTCGGCCCAGCGCGCTTGAGGCCCTCGACGAGCACCTTGGCCGCGACGAAGCCTTCCATGTGCGCAGGCGAGACGCCATCCATGCCCTTGGCACGTGCGAGGTCCGCGGCCTCCTTCACGAGGGGTGCGGCGATGGAGCGCTCGTATGGAAACACCTGCGTGACGATGACGCCGCGGTGATGCACCCCCATCTGCTTGATGAACCCCACGGATGCGTTGTTCGACATCGTCACAATCGTGGCCCTTGACCCGAGTGCCCGGATGGCCTTCGTGGCCTCCGCGACGGCCGTCGACGAGCCGATGATGAGCACCGATTGCGCGTCGGCCTTAACGATGGCGGGGGCGGCCTGGGTGAAGTCCGGCTTCGCGCGGTCGAACAGGAGCTTGACGACCGGTTTCTTGCCCACGCTTGCGAATCCCGCATCGGCACCGGCGGCCACATCGGCGCCGAACGAATCGTCGGTTTGCAGCACCGCGATGCGGTCCTGGCCGATCAGGCTCAGATGGCGCACGGCGCGCTCCGCCTCACGCTGGTACGTGGCGCGCACATTGAAGATGTACGGGTTGACGGGTTTGTGGAGCGCCATGGCACCCGAACTCGGTGCCACGAGCGGCAGTTTGTATTCAGCAAGCAGCGGTGCAATGGCTTCCGTGTGGGGCGTGCCCCGGCTGAGGAACAGCGCCACCACATGCTTGTCCACGATCAGCGAGCGGGCGTTCTCGGCGGCAAGCTTCGGTTCGAACTGGTCATCGAGGCTGATGAGGGTGACCTTCTGGCCGTTCACGCCACCGGCGGCATTGATGGCGTCCAAGTAGAGGTGTGCGCCGTCGGTCAGCTCTTTGACCGGGATGGCGGCCGCTCCCGTGAATCCGCAGGTCTGGCCCACATAGATGTCGGCGACGGCAGGGCAGGGAGCGAGCACCAGGGCGACGGCGGCCAGCAGGCCGGAAAAAAAACATTTCACGGAAAGACTCCTGTCGGGGACGGCCCGCCCCTGGGAAAGGGCGGGATCATTTCATGTACCGTTTACGACAAGTATCCACGAGCCATCGCTGCTGCCGGCTCCGGGTAAAACGTCACGGTTTTGGTGCATTGCCGATGCGCTCAGGCGACGAAGCGCTGGCGCCGTGCGATCCAGCGGAACAACCCGCCACGGATGACTGACGCACGGTTCACGGGCCTGACGACGGCAATGCGTTACCTGTGGCAACGCCTGAAGCCCCGCTGCACGGGCAGGCCCGTGCCCAAGGCTCACCGCCGGTTACACCGGCCGCGCTGGTTGGCGGTACACCGCTGCCTGGCGGCGGCATGGCGTGTGTCGAGGGGATGCACGACGCCTCGCCAACGGATGTATGTATGACCGAGGGGAATTGAATGACCGACCTTGTTGCTGCTTCGAACACGGAACCTGCCACGCCACGCCGCAAACTGCCCGTCTGGGCCATCGCGGGCATCGTCGGCGTGTTGGGGGCCGTCGGTGGAGGTGCGTTGTCCACCGCGCTCGTGAAGCGCCAGGCGCCACAGGAGGTTGCCGCTGAAAGCCCCGCAGCACCGCCCTCCGGGGACAACGGCGCGGAGCGGCATGCCGCCGGCAAGTCTTCCTCCGACGAGGTTGCCGAATGCCGCAACTGCGGGGTCGTCGAGAAGGTGGTGGCGGTGAAGCACAAGGGCGAAGGCACCGGCGTGGGCGCCGTGGCCGGCGGGGTCGTCGGCGGCCTGCTGGGGCACCAGGTGGGCGGAGGCAATGGCAAGAAGGCCATGACGGTGGTGGGCGCGGTGGGTGGCGGCCTGGCCGGCCACGAAATCGAGAAACACGCCCGAGCCACCACCACCTACCGCGTTCGGGTGCGCATGGACGACGGCACCATCCGCACCATCACGCAGGCCTCGGCCCCCGCCGTGGGCTCGCGCATTCAGCTCTGACGAGAGGGGTCCCCGCAGCCCGGAGGATCCGTGCCGCTGCAAAGGCGCGGGGATGACGTGGAGAAGGACAGCCAAAAGCAGTACGCTTGGGTCTGTCACCTTCACACGTGACCACCCCGTGAACCTGCTGCACCTCGCCGTCGTCGACGACGAATCCGACATCACCCAGCTGCTGGCCACCTACCTGCAAGGCCACGGTTTCCGGGTCACGCAGCTGTGCACGGGTCATGGGCTGATGCAGTTGATGGCCTCCGACCCTCCTGCCCTGGTGCTGCTGGACCTGGGCCTGCCCGGCGAAGATGGCCTGGCCCTCGCCCGAAGGCTCCATGAACACTGGCATTGCGGCCTGGTCATCATCTCGGGTCGCGGCGACGCGATCGACAAGGTGGTGGGCCTCGAAGTGGGTGCCGACGACTACGTCACCAAACCATTCGACCTGCGTGAACTGGTGGCACGGATCAAGGCGGTGCTGCGCCGCATTGATCCCGCCATGCCGCCCGCCCCCGGGTGCGGTCGATGGCGGTTCGCCGGCTGGACGCTGGACGTGGCCGCCCGGGAACTGCGGGATCCCGAAGGCCTGCCCGCCACGCTGACCGCAGGTGAATTCGATCTGCTGTGCGTGCTCGTTCAGCATGCAGGCCGCGTCCTGTCGCGCGATTTCCTGCTCGAGCACACCCGAGGTCGTGCCGCCGGCCCATTCGACCGCACGATCGACGTGCAGGTGGGGCGGCTGCGACGCAAGATCGAACGCGACGCCGACCACCCCGCCCTGATCAAATCCGTGCGCAGCGCGGGGTACGTGCTGGTGCCAGCCGTGGAGCCGGCATGAGGAGGCCGTTCCCGGTGCTTCTTTCTCACTGAAGCGTGGTTGCCACGTCTCCAAGCGCGCCGGGATCGGGGATGCGGATGTCGCGCCGGCCATGGCCGCAGAACTGGATCACGCCCTCGCGCGCCAGGCGTGACAGCGCCCGGCTGACCGTCTCCAGCTTCATGCCCAGATGGCTGCCGATCTCGGCGCGGGTCATCCGCAGCGTGATCTGGTCGGTCCGCATGCCCCGCTCGGCCAGCGACCCCGCCCACCACTGCAGAAAGCCCGCCACCCGCGCATCGGCGGGCAAGGTGCAAAGCGACATCAGCGCCTCGCGATCACGAACGATTTCGCGGCTCATCGCCTGATGCAGCAGCCGGGCCAATTCGGGCTGGCGCGCCGATGCCCGGAGGAGATCCTCATAACGAATGGCCCACACTTCGCTCGTGTCCATCGCGATCGCTGCACCCCCGTGGTGCCCCGAAGCCATGCCGTCGAACCCCAGCCAGTCGCCCCGGAACTGCAGGCCAACGACATGCTCGCGCCCATCTGCAGCGCAGTTGACGAGCTTGAAGGCCCCGGCGTGCACGAGGTGCAGGCACTGGAACGGATCCCCCGGCTCGTACACGCTGCAACCGACATGCAGCACCCGGCGGGCGAGCGGCACCGAATCCCGCACCAGGGCCAGCGAGGCGGCGATCTGCTCGCAGGTTCCCGCGCCTTTCCATGCGGTGGGGGGGCGAGACGGCGGCAACACACGCGCCACGCCGACGGGAGACCCCGGAGCGGGTTTCAGTTCCATCCTTCGAGCGTATGCAGCCCGGGCCATCGGTCAACGAACGCGCCGTGGCGTTCGGTAACGCTGTGTGAATGCCTGGTGACATTCGTCGGCCCCCATGGCCGGCTTGACTGGAGGCAAAGGGCGCTGCTGCTTCAAGCCCTCGCGTTGAGGCCCGAACCGCAGAGGTTCGTACAGTGGACGGTCCAGTTGTGCTTTCGGGCGCCGGGGGCTAATCTGGTCTTTTCGTTCTGACGAGGAGATCACCATGCCAGTGCTCGAGCCGTACCTGTTCTTCAACGGCAATTGTTCAGAGGCGATGCATTTCTATGCCCGCACCCTTGGCGGAAAAATCGAATTCGAACAGAAGTTCAAAGGATCCCCGGGCTGCGAAGACATGCCCCCCGACATGGCGGAGCAGACCATGCACATTCTCATGAGTCTCGGTGACCGCAAATTGATGGCGTCTGACACCGGCGGCAAGCCGCATCAAGGCCACCAGGGCTTCTCGCTGTCGCTGGCCTACACGGATCTGGCCGAAGCGCGGCGCCATTTCGACGCGCTGGCGGCCGGCGGCAAGGTCGTCATGCCCCTCGGAGAAACCTTCTGGGCCGAAGCCTTCGGCATGCTCGAGGACAAGTACGGCGTGGCGTGGATGATCAACGCCGGCACCAAGCCCATGTGAACGCCGGGCGGTATCTCAAACCGTGACGGCGCGCCGGCGACGCTGCCCGGGCCCCACTCCTCCGCAGGGTGACGGGCTTTGCAGCGTCGCGGCCGGCAGTTAGCATGCGGCCCCTCGTCCTGACCCGCTGGAGACCCCATGTTCAAGATGATCGCCATGGTCGTCGTGGTGCTGATCGCCGCCGTGCTGGGCCTGGCTGCCACCAAGCCCGATACCTTCCGGGTGGAGCGTTCCGCCACGATCAAGGCCCCGCCAGAGAAGGTGTACCTGCTGCTCAATGACTTCCACCAATGGGCCCAATGGTCACCCTGGGAGCGCCTGGACCCTGCCATGCAACGCAGCCATGGTGGAGCACCCAGCGGCATCGGCGCCACCTATGCCTGGGAAGGCAACAAGAAGGTCGGCAAGGGTCGCATGGAAATCATCGATTCGGTGGCACCGTCGAAGGTGACGATCAAGCTTGATTTCCTGGCGCCATTCGAAGCTCACAACACCGCGGAGTTCCTCCTCAAGACCCAGGGCGATGCCACCACGGTCACCTGGGCAATGACCGGGCCTCACATGTATCTCGGCAAGGTGATGAGCGTGTTCGCCAGCATGGACAGCATGGTCGGCAAGGATTTCGAGAGCGGCCTGGCCAACCTGAAAGCCGTGGCCGAGAAGTGAGGCGGGCCAGCCCCCGCCTGCGGAGATCACGCCGGCTTTTTTCGCCCGGGCAGTGGCCTGACGCAGCATTTCAGAAACGTCCTACGGACAGCCCTCGCCCACTGGCGCACGATGCCTTCCTGGACGATGAGGAACTGCCATGCCAAGGGTCATCTGGAAAGGCGCCATCAGCTTCGGCCTTGTGCACGTGCCGGTCGCGCTGTACCCGGCGTCATCCGAAGGCGGCATCGATTTCGACTGGTTGGACAAACGCACGATGGACCCGGTCGGCTACAAGCGGGTCAACAAGCGCACCGGGCAGGAGATCGACAAGACCCACATCGTCAAGGGTGTGAAGCAGGCCAACGGCGAATACGTGATCCTCAGCGATGAGGAGATCAAGGCCGCCTACCCGAAAACGATGCAGACGATCGAGATCGAAGCCTTCGTGAAGGCGGCCGAAATCCCCTTCGTGCACCTCGAGCGTCCGTACTACCTGGAGCCGCTCCCCAAGGGCGAAAAGGTCTACGCCCTGCTGCGCGAGGCCATGCAGGCCCAAGGGGTGATCGGCATCGCCCGCGTGGTCATGCACACGAAAGAGCACCTCGCGGCGCTGATTCCGGCCGGGCCGGCGCTGATGCTCAACACCTTGCGGTGGGCCGCCGACATCCGCGACGTGGCGGACCTCAAGCTGCCAGCCGAAGGCAAATCGGCCGCACAGCTCAAGGACAGCGAACTGAAGATGGCCGAGCAACTGGTCGAGGACATGACCGAGCCTTGGCAGGCCGACCGGTACGAAGACCACTTCACCGAAGCCGTCCATCAGCTGATCGAGCAGCGGCTGCACGCCGGCAAGACCGCGAAGGTGACCCCGCTCGAAGACACCGGCCCGGCCGGCAGCGCCAACGTGGTGGATCTCACTGCGCTGCTCAAGCAGAGCCTGGGTGGGCGCCACAGCGCGGCCAATGAACCGAAGACGAAGGCCCCGGCGGCCAAGAAGCCCGCGGCCAAGCGAACCACCACGACGCGCAAGAGCGCCTGATCGCCGATGGCCGCGCACGCCGACCGGCTGGCACGCTACAACGCCAAGCGCGATTTCAAGCTCACGCCCGAGCCGACGGGCACGCGCGCGCGACGGGGCAAGGCGCTGTCCTTCGTGATCCAGAAGCATGATGCGACCCGTCTGCACTACGACTTCCGCCTGGAGTTCGACGGCGTGCTGCTGTCGTGGGCCGTGCCGAAAGGCCCCTCGTTCGACCCGTCCGACAAGCGCATGGCGGTGCGCACCGAAGACCATCCCCTCTCATACGCCGATTTCGAAGGCACGATTCCCCCTGGCCAGTATGGCGCTGGCGACGTCATCGTGTGGGACCGGGGCACCTGGACACCGCTGAACGACCCCGCGGAGGGCCTGGCCGACGGCAAGCTGATGTTCGAGCTTCGCGGCGAAAAGCTCGCCGGCGCCTGGGAACTCGTGCGGATGAAGCCACGCGACGGCCAACGCCAGGAGGCCTGGCTGCTGTTCAAGAAGCGGGACAGCCATGCGCGCCCGCACGATGAATACGACGTGATCACCGCGCTGCCCGACAGCGTCATCACCGCCGGCCCTCTCTCGCCGAGCGGGCGCGGGCCCGAGCCGGCCAGGAAGACTCCTTTGCCGGTCACCCTGGCGCCCCAGCTTGCCACGCTGGCCGATGCGCCTCCCACCACGGGAGACTGGACGTACGAGGTCAAATACGACGGCTACCGGGTGATGACGCGCATCGAGCGGGGCGTGCCCGCCTTCATGACCCGAGGCGGCCATGACTGGACCCGCAAGCTTCCGGCGCTGGCCAAAGCCGTGCGCGGCCTCGGCATCCGGTCCGGCTGGCTCGATGGCGAACTGGTGGTGTTGAACGAAGAGGGTGTCCCGGACTTCAACGCACTGCAGAATTCGTTCGACCATGCCCGCACCGAGCGCATCATCTATTTCCTGTTCGACGTGCCGTTTCTGGAAGGCCGCGACCTGCGCGCCCTGCCGCTGCGGGAACGCCGCAAGACCTTGAAGGCGCTGCTCGACGGCAACGACAACGACCGCGTCCGATTCAGCGAGGACCTCCGCGCCGATCCGGCCAGCATCCTCGCTTCCGCATGTCGCATGAAGCTCGAAGGCGTGATCGCCAAGCGCACCGACGCGCCTTACGAATCCCGGCGCTCCACAAGCTGGCTCAAGCTCAAATGCAAGCTGCGCCAGGAATTCGTGATCGCCGGCATGACCGCGCGCCGTGGCAGCGACCAGGAGGTGGGCAGCCTGCTGCTCGGCCTCTACGACGGCCAGGGCCGGCTCCGGCCGGTGGGCAGCGTGGGCACGGGCTGGGACACGGCCACGGCACGCGACCTTTGGACCGACCTCATCGGCCTTGAAGTGCAGGAATCCCCGTTCGGCGCGGATGCCCCTCCCAAGCCGGGCAGGATGCGGCGCGCCGCCGGTGAGGTGCGCTGGCTCAAACCGGTCCGCATCGCCGAAGTGACATTCGGCGAATGGACGCCGGACCAGCAAATCCGCCATGCAGTGTTCGTCGCACTGCGCACCGACAAGCCCGCAAGGCAAATCACCCGGGAGGCAGCCGTGTCACCTGCGCAGCTCAAGACCGCCGTCAAAGTATCGAACCCGGAGCGCGTCATCGATCCGAGCAGCGGCGCCACCAAGCTCGACCTCGTGCGCTACTACGACAGCATCAGCGAGTTCATCCTGCCCCACCTCAAGGGGCGACCGTGCTCACTGGTGCGGGGGCCCGACGGCATCCAGGGCGAACTGTTCTTTCAGAAGCACACCGGCTCGCTTCAGCTCGAAGGCGTCAAGCAGCTCGATGCTTCGCTGTGGCCCGGACACGAACCGCTGATCGAGGTGGGCACGGCCAAGGCGCTGGCGATCGCCGCGCAGATGAACACCATCGAATTCCACACATGGAACGCGATGGCCCGCACGATCGGCAAGCCCGACCGCATCGTGTTCGACATCGATCCCGGAGAAGGCGTGGTCTTCGCGCAGGTGCGCGAAGCGGCGACCCTGACCCGTGCACTGCTCACCGAACTGGGCCTGCAGGCCTGGCTCAAGACCAGCGGCGGCAAGGGCCTCCATGTGGTCGTGCCCATCGCACCCCGGCTGGACTGGGACACGGTGAAGGACTTCTCGCAGGCCGTGGTCGCCCACATGGCCCACCACATTCCCGAGCGTTTCGTGGTCAAGAGCGGTCCGTCGAACCGCATCGGCAAGATCTTCATCGACTACCTGCGCAACACCCACGGCGCCACCACGGCAGCAGCCTTCAGCGCCCGCGCCCGTCCCGGCCTGCCCGTGTCGATGCCCCTGCATTGGGAAGAACTGCCGTCGTTGCAGTCGGGAAACCACTGGACCATCGCCAATGCGCGCGAGCATTTGTCATTCCGCAAGGACGATCCCTGGGCGGACTATGCGGACACACGCCAGGCGCTCGGCCAGGCCATCAAGCGGCTGATGCCGGCGCCTGCGAAATCTGCGCGAGCCTAGGGCAATCTCGTGAGAGTTCAGTGATGGACGCCCCAGGGCGTGACGGGCAAAGTGGAGGTCGCCTCACCCTCCTTCCGGAAAGCGACCTCTGCAATGACCATCCACCGCCGGCGTCTTCTTCTTTCTTCGACGGCCCTGGGCGCACTGACGCTGGCGGGCCGCGCATTGGCAGAGCCCGCGCGTTTTCCCAACCGCCCCATCACCCTGATCGACCCATTCCCTCCGGGCAACAACACCGACTACTTCTCGCGGGCCATCGGTGACGAAATGGCGCGGCTGCTGGGCCAGCCCGTGATCGTCGACAACCGCTCGGGCGCAGGCGGTGCCATCGGCGCCGAAGCGGTGGCCCGCGCCAAGCCGGACGGGCATGTGCTGGGGCTCGGAACGGTCAGCACGCTGGTGGCCAACCCGGCCGTGAACAAGGCGCTGCGGTACGACCCGTTGAAGGACTTCACGCCGATCACCACGCTCGTGACACTCCCGAGCGCCACGGTGGTGCTCGCCAGCTCGCCGATCAAGACGATGGACGACCTGTTGAAGGCCGCCCGAGTCAAACCCGAATCGGTGTCGTACGCCACCCCCGGCATCGGAACGGCGGGACACGTGCTGATGGAACAGTTCTCCCACCTCGTGGGCGTGAAGTTCCTGCACGTGCCCTACCGCGGCAGCGGCCCCATCTTGAATGACCTCTTCGGCGGGCAGTTCGATGTGGCGAGCGACAACATCCCCTCCCTGCTGCCGCACATCAAGAGCGGCCGCTTGCGCGCCCTCGTGGTGCGGGACACCCAACGACTGCCTCAACTGCCCGACGTGCCGACGTTCAAGGAACTTGGTTTCGAAAGCCTCAGCTTTCCCTTGTGGTACGGGCTCGTGGCGCCCGGGGGCACGCCGCACGACGTGGTGGCACGCCTGCATGAAGCGTCGGTGCAGGCTTTGGGCACGCCCGCCTTCGTCCACAAGGCCGAGGCGGTGGCGGCCAGGTGCACGCCCTGCTCGCCCGAGCAATTCCAGTCCCTGATCGCGCAATGGCTCGCGCAATTCAGGAAGACGGTGCAAGAAGCCAACATCACCGTCTAGCGCGCAACATCACGCCACTGAACGCGCACTCGGGCAGCGCTCACACGTCCGACAGGCCCGCCTCGGCCCGCGCCAGGATGGCGTGGACCTCATCGTCCTCGACCTGATCGAAGCTGTCATACCAAAGGGCCACGGCCCGGAACGGTTCGGGCATTTGCGCGCAGACGACTGCATCGGCAATGCAGCTCACAAGTGCGCAGGCCGACTGCGAGGCCACCGGGAGAACCGCGATGATCCGGGCCGGGTGAAGCTGGCGCAAGGCCGTGACGGCCACCCGCATCGATGCCCCGGTGGCGGCGCCATCGTCCACGAGCAGTACCGTGCGGCCGTGCACATCGAGTGGTGGCCGCCCTTCGCGGTACATGGCCTCCCGGCGCATGAGTTCCTGGTGCTCCTCGGCGGTGATGGCCTCGATCGTGTCCTCATGGATTTCCAGGCTGGACACGATGTCCTCGTTGAGCACCCTGGCACTACCGGTGGCAATGGCCCCCATGGCAAGCTCGGGTTGGCCCGGCACGCCGAGCTTTCGGACGACAAAGACATCGAGCGGGGCATGGAGCGCCTCGGCCAGTTCAGCGGCCACCGGCAAGCCTCCACGGGGCAACGCGAGCACAGTCACATCGGGACGGCGGGCGTAGCGCACAAGCCGCTGGGCCAGGTCGCGGCCTGCATCGCGGCGATCTCGAAAGAGGGCGTGGGTCATGGTGAACCTCCTTGCGGTTGCCATCCCCATGGTGCGGCAATCCGCCTGCGACGTCACGTTTTTTCGAGCCGTTTGCCGGCCGCGCCGGCCGGCACTGGATCGCACACAACCCATCCACCCTTCCGGGTGACCGACCGCGGACGGCCCAGTTCTAGAATTTGCTGCCAATTATCAGGGAACCCCATGAAGAAGCACATGCTGCTCAGCGCCTTCGCGCTCGCCTCGCTCGGACTCGCGCACGCGGCCATGCCCACCCAAGACACCGTGAAGGGCGGACAGGACCATCCTCTGCTGTCGCGCTTTGCCGGGTCCAAGCTTGTGGGCCATGAAGCAAAGGAATACATCGATGTGCAACTCGTTGCGGGCAAGGTCCCCGACAATGCCAAGCGCACACCTGAAAAGTGGCTGCCATTGGAAGGCCGCTACACGCGTCTGGCCTACAACTATCCGGAAGAACGCTCGTCTCTGGAGGTCATGCGCAACTACGAAGCCGCATTGAAGCAGGCCGGCATGACGGTGCTTTTTTCATGTGTGAAAGAAGCATGCGGCCGCGATTTCGGTGCATACATGCTTGAACGGGTGGGCACGAAACTTTTCCCGGACACCTCATTCTGGTCGCCGTTCAACTACGGACGCAACAGCGAGCGATACGTGCTGGCGCAGGGCACCCGGCCCAATGGCTCCACGGTGCATGCAGCCGTGTACGTCGTCGATCCCGTGGATCGGCAAAACGGCGGCGTGTACGTCGAACTGGTGGAAAGCCGCAAGATGGAATCCGGCAAGGTCAGTGCAGACCTGAGCGCCGAAACCATGGCCAAGACCATTGCCAGCGATGGCAAGGTCGCCATCTATGGTGTGTACTTCGACACGGGCAAGGCCGAGATCAGACCGGAATCCAAACCGGCGTTGGATGAGATGGCCAAGCTGTTGAACAGCCAGCCCGCACTGAAGGTCTACATCGTCGGACATACGGACAGCCAAGGCAGTCTGGCGAGCAACACCGATCTCTCCCAGCGGCGCGCAGACATGGTGGCCAAGACCCTGGAAACGAACTACAGGATCGATGCGAAGCGGCTGCTTCCGAAAGGCGTGGCTTCATTGGCGCCCGTCGCCTCCAACGACGATGAACCGGGACGGGAGAAGAACCGGCGCGTGGAACTGGTGAAGCAGTAGGTTGAGCAGCATCGTCGGCACGACTCGGCCGACCATCAAACATGGGAGGCAATCATGTGCTTAGCGGCTTTATCGCAAAGCCGCGAGGCGATAGGCCATCCATGCAGGCGACGCAGACTGACTGAATCGCGGGGTTCGGAACTCCCCCGAAAGGGGTGGGCCCCCTTGCCCATGGGCTCCTTGAACGGGTTTCGCTGCTATCGTCTGTGGCTCCCTTCTCGGCACCTGCATGACGCACCCGTTCTTCCGAACCCTCACCGGCAAGACCCTGGGCCACCTGGCGGCAGGCGGAGCGTTCGTGCTGCTGCTGACGAGCCTGTTCGGCACCTATGTGCTGTACCGTCAGGCCGAGGTGCAGGGCACGGCGCGTCTGGCCGACCAGGTGATGGAACGGGCCCGCCTCGCGCAACATGTGCTGCAGCACACCGCGGAGACCGTGCATCCGCTCGGCAGCACGCCCGCGGTCTCATGGACGCCGTACCAAAGCGCCGACTTCCTGATCCGCATGCTGCCGCCGCCGTCGGCGGAGGGCCGGCACATGCTGTTCATGGCCGACGGACAACTGATCGCCGACAGTTCGCTCGGCGAGGCCGTCTGGAAGAACGTCGGCAACTTTCCGCTGAGCCGCCTCGGCGGCGACCTGCCCCAGAAGCTGATGGACACGGCCTCGCGTGCGTACGCGGACGTGCAGACCGGGCACACAGCCGGCAGGGAAACCTATTTCGCCGTGGCCCGCATCGAGCAGGCCGGCTGGTACATCGCCACGGCCGTGCCCGCTTCCGCGATGGGCCGGCAGGCCTGGATGCCGGCCGTGTGGGCCTTCGGCCTCGGGCTGGGCGTGCTCTTGAGCCTGCTGCTGATCTTTGCATGGGTGCTGCGGCGTCACGTGGCAGCACCGCTGGGCCAACTCACGCTGGCGGCCGAACAGCTCGCCGGCGGCGACACTGGCGTGCGCCTGCCCGAAACGCGCGACGATGAACTCGGCCGCCTCGCCGCGGCGTTCAACCACATGGCCGGCAATGTGGCCGAGCGCGACGCTGCATTGCGGGAAGACAAGCGCCAGATCGAAGTGGCGCTCACGTCGCTGCGCATGACCGAGGAACGTTGGCGCGCCATGACCGACAACGCATCCGACTTCATCGCTGTCGTCAATGAGCAGGCGGTCTTCAGGTACGTGAGCCCGCCGGTCGAGCGCATGCTCGGATACACCCCCGAGGAGATGGTGGGCCGCCAGGCCTTGTCGCTGCTGCATCCCGACGACCTCGAACGCATCGGACCGAGGCTGGCCAAGCCCACCGGCGTCCCATCGCAGTTCCGGTATCACCACAAGGACGGCCGCTGGCGCGTGCTCGAAGCTGTCGGCCGGGACCTGCGCCATCATCCCGCGGTGCTCGGCCTCGTGCTCAACGTGCGTGACGTGACCGAAACCGCGCACGCCGAAGAAGAACTCGCCCGCCAGCGCGATTCGCTCCACCAGAGCGAGAAGCTGTCGGCGCTCGGCGGCCTGCTGGCCGGCGTGGCCCACGAACTGAACAACCCGCTGGCGGTCGTGGTGGGACGCGCCAGCCAGCTGGAGACCGATGCCGAAAGCATGGCCGACCGCAACACCGCGGCAAAGATCCGCCAGGCGGCCGAGCGCTGCGCCCGCATCGTCAAGACCTTCCTGGCGATGGCCCGGCGGCAGGCCTCCGTGCGCGAGCCGTCAGACATCAACGGCATCATCAATGACGCCCTCGACGTGCTGACGTACACGCTCAGAAGCGGTGGCGTCACGCTCGACCTCGACCTGGCGCCCGGCATGCCCCCGGTCATGGCCGATGCCGATCAGTTGGGACAGGTGTTCATGAACCTGTTCACCAACGCGCACCAGGCGATGGCCAGCCAGCCCGCCCCGCGCATGCAGCGCATCAGGAGCCGAATCTCTGCAGACCGCAGCCAGGTGAAAGTGACCGTCTCCGACAACGGGCCCGGTGTCCCGCCCGAAGTGCGCAGCCGCATCTTCGAACCCTTCTTCACCACCAAGGCGGTCGGGGAAGGCACGGGCGTCGGCCTCTCGGTGAGCCTGGGCATCGTGCAGGCCCACCACGGCACGCTGCTGCTGTGCGAACCCGAAGCCTGCGACGGCGCCTGCTTCGAGCTGACCCTGCCTGCACTGCGAGCGGCCACCGTTCATCCTCAGGACCGCGGCGGCAAGCGGGCGGTCCGCGACGGGCACCATGGCGCACGCATCCTGATCGTCGACGATGAGGTGGACATCGCCGAAATCCTGCGCGACATCCTCGCCCCGGCCGGCCACCACGTCGCGCTGACCCACAATGGCATGGATGCGCTGCGCCGGCTCGATGCCGAGCCGTTCGATCTCGTGCTGACCGACCTCAAGATGCCGGGCCTCGACGGCCCCGCCCTTTATGCCGAACTCGCGCGCCGGCACCCGCATCTGCAGCACCGCGTGATCGCCATCACCGGCGACACACTGGGTTCGAGTGCACGAGAGTTCGTGCGTTCGAACCAGGTACCCGTGATCGACAAACCGTTCGAGGCGCAGGACGTGCTGGCCCGCGTGTCGGCGCACCTGTCCGTGCTGGCAACCTGAGTCGGCTGCCGCACGCGCCGTTCAACCCATCAACACGGCGCTGTCTTTCCAAGGGCCCATCGCGCGCCAGCTCCATGGACGGTATCCTCGATGGCACTCGCTTCATCGTCATCCCAAAGGTCCTGACCATGGCCATCACCCCTGCCCTGATGCGCCGCGCCGCCCGGTTGGCGGTGGTGTGCCTGCTGGCCGGCTGCCAGTCGTATTCGCCTCGCGGCCTCGCGCCGGGGGCCACACTTGCCGAGGTCGAGGCCAGCATGGGACCCCGCACCGCGTCCTATGCCCTGCCGGGCAGTGGGCAGCGCCTGGAGTTTGCGCGGGGCCCCTTCGGCAAACACACCTACATGCTCGACTTCGATGCGGGGGGCCGCCTGCTCCGCTCCGAGCAGGTGCTGACCGAAAACCACTTCGGCCGAATCACGATGGGTCAATCGCGCGACGAAGTCCTGCAGGCCATCGGGCACCCTTCTGCAGCGCAGTGGCTCGGATTCCAGAAACGCATGCTGTGGTCCTACCGGTACGACGCTCCGTTCTGCATCTGGTACCAGGTGAGCTTCAACACGAACTGGCAGGTGGTCGACACCGGCTACGGGCCGGACCCGATCTGCGACCATGATGGGGGTGACTTTCCACGCTGACGGGAGGCCCTCACGGGCCTCGACTCGTTCCGCCAGGGCCGCCGCGGACACACGTGCATCGGCACTCGCGGCCCAGACCGCTCGGGAAGGTGGCATATCACAACGGCGCCATGTCGCGCTGGTTCAAGACAGCAGAGGCTGGCGCGATGGAGCATGGCGCCATGAACACATGCCCGTCACCCAATTCGTCCGCGACCCCGTCCCAACTGCGCGTGGCCGTCGTGCAGATGAGCTGTCAACTCGGTGATCGCCCAGCCAACCTGGCGCGAGCCGAAGGCATGCTCGAAGAGGCCGGCGGCCAGGGAGCACAGTTGGTCTTGTTGCCGGAGTTGGCCCCTGGAGGCTACACCCTGACGGAAGCGCTGTGGGACACGGCCGAACCCTTCGACGGGCCGACCACGCAATGGCTTCGCAAAACCTGCAGTCGGTTGCAGATGTACGTGGGCACGACATTCCTGGAAGCCGATGGAGAAGATTTCTACAACTGCTTCGTGCTGATGGGGCCCGATGGCAAGGTGGTGGGGCGCGTGCGCAAGAACCCGCCGGCCTCGTTCGAGGCGTGGTACTTCCGCGCCGGCTCGGGCCCCCATTGGTTCGACACACCATTGGGTCGAATCGGTGTGGGCATCTGTTTCGAGAATGCGCTGTATGAGCGCTACCTGGAACTCCACGCCGCCGACATCGACCTCTTGCTGCGCCCTTTCTCCGGTGCATCGTTCGAAGCCCGCTGGCCGATCCGGCAGCGCGATGTCGAGATTGTCAACGCCGCGTTGCGAGACGGAACGGAGGAATCGGCGCGCGCATGGGGCATCCCCGTCCTGATGGCCAACAAGGTCGGCCGCCTGGTCACGACGTTGCCGATGGGCTTTCCAAAGCAGAACGTCGAATTTCCGGGATTCAGCGCGGTGGCTGATGGAAACGGCAAGGTACTGGGCCAGTTGCGCAGCGGTACAGAGGGAGTGATCGTCGGAAACGTCACATTGAACAGCGCGAGCAAGCGGCGCGAGCTCAGGCCCAACGATTGGGGGCGCTG
>Ga0207649_10001018_pt1 | contig 17290 bp, 17 predicted proteins | sample KBSC43metaG_FD_184317 | JGI IMG/M metagenome (GOLD analysis project Ga0207649, IMG submission 184317) | Corn rhizosphere microbial communities from Kellogg Biological Station, Michigan, USA - KBS C4-3 metaG (SPAdes) (version 2) | ecosystem: Host-associated > Plants > Roots > Rhizosphere > Soil ... | reverse complement strand
CGACATTCCCGAGGACGCCCGCGATTACTTCCTCGAGCGCAAATATCCGAGCTACGGCAACCTCGCCCCGCGCGATATTTCCTCGCGCAGCGCGAAGGAAGCCTGCGACGAAGGCCGCGGCGTCGGCCCGGGCGGGCTCGGCGTCTATCTCGATCTCACCGACGCGATCAAGCGCCAGGGTCAGCACGTCATCGAGGAGAAATACGGCAACCTCTTCGAGATGTATGAAAACATCACCGGCGAGAACGCCTACGAACGCCCGATGCGCATCTATCCCGCCGTTCACTACACGATGGGCGGCCTCTGGGTGGACTACAACCTGATGAGCAACATCCCGGGCCTCCACGTGCTCGGGGAAGCGAACTTCTCCGACCACGGCGCAAACCGCCTCGGCGCCTCGGCGCTCATGCAGGGCCTCGCCGACGGCTACTTCGTCATTCCCTACACCCTCGGCGAATACCTCAGCGGCCAGTTCGGCAAAAAGGTGAATCCCGCCCACCCCGCCTTCGAGCAAACCAAGCAGGAAGCCGCCGCCCGCGTGCAGCGCCTCATCGACGTGCGCGGCACCCGCAGCGTGGATTCCTTCCACCGCGAGCTTGGCCTCCTCATCTGGGACAAATGCGGCATGGCCCGCGACCGCGCCGGCCTGCAGGAAGCCCTCGCCCGCATCCCGAAGCTCCGCGAGGAATTCTGGAGCAACGTCTCCGTGCCCGGCAGCGGCGCGGAATTCAACCAATCGCTCGAGCGCGCCGGCCGCGTCGCCGACTTCCTCGAGTTTGCCGAAGTCCTCTGCCACGACGCCCTCACCCGCGAGGAAAGCTGCGGCGGCCACTTCCGCAGCGAATACCAGACGCCCGAAGGCGAGGCTTTGCGCAACGACGACGAATTCATGCACGTCGCCGCCTGGAAACACGAAGGCGACGGCGTCGCCCCCACGCTCGTCAAGGAACCGCTCGTTTACGAAACCGTGAAACCCGCAACGCGCAGCTACAAGTAGCTGGTTGAGAGTTGAGGGCTGAGAGCTGAGAGGAAAACCATGTTCAATTTCGAAAAACTCGACGCCTGGCAGAAGGCCATCGACTTCGGCTGTTTGATTTACGAGTCCACCCAACAATTTCCTGTCGAGGAGCGCTTCGGCATCACGAACCAGCTTCGACGCGCCGCGGTTTCGATTTCCTCCAATCTGGCGGAGGGCTCCTCACGGTCGTCGCGAGCCGACAATGCCCGCTTCGTCGAGATCGCCACCGGCTCACTCTTTGAAGTCGTCAGCCAATCGCACATCGCCAGGCGACAGGGCTACCTCGCCGACGACTGCTTCCGGCAAATCTACCGCAGTTCGGAAGAGCTCAGTCGCATGCTCAGTGGCCTCCGAAAATATCTCACGACCGCATAGCCGCAGCATCTCTCAACTCTCAGCCCTCAACTCTCAACATGAACTTCACCCTGCAAGTCTGGCGTCAGAAATCCGCGACTTCCGCCGGCAAATTCGTCGAATACCCGGCGACCAACATTCCCGCCGAGGCCTCGTTTCTCGAGATGCTCGATATCGTCAACGATGCGCTCTCGGAAAAAGGCGAGGAGCCGATTGCGTTCGATCACGATTGCCGCGAGGGCATCTGCGGCATGTGCAGCGCCGTGATCAATGGCGTGCCGCACGGCAAGGACCGTGGCACCGGCACGACGTGCCAGCTCTACATGCGCCGCTTCCGCGATGGCGAGACGATCACGATCGAACCGTTCCGCGCGGGCGCGTTTCCGGTCATCCGCGATCTCTCGACGAACCGCGCCGCGTTTGACCGCATCATTCAGGCCGGCGGCTTCATTTCGGAGCGCAGCGGCTCCGCGCCAGACGCGAATTCCGTGCCGATTCCGAAAGTCATCGCCGACGAAGTCATGGACGCCGCCGCGTGCATCGGTTGCGGCGCCTGTGCGGCGGCCTGCCCGAACAGCTCGGCCATGCTCTTCGTCAGCGCGAAGGTCAACCACCTCAACCTCCTGCCGCAGGGCCGGCCCGAGAAACACCGGCGCGTGCTCGGCATGGTGCGCCAGATGGACGCCGAGGGCTTCGGCAATTGCTCGAACTACTATGAATGCGAGGCCGTCTGCCCGGCGCACGTGCCTGCATCGTTCATCGCGGGCATGAACCGCGATTACGCAGCGGCGGCCCTCCGGGAATCCGTGGGCGCCACGGTTTAAGCCGCTACAACGAGCGCTGCGCGAGCTTCTCGCGCCGCGCGGCGGCGTCCGCGCCCTCGACGAGCAAGCAAATCTCACCCTTCGGTGGATGCGCTTCGTAGTGCGCGACGAGGTCCGCCGGAAAGCCGCGGCGGTATTCCTCGAACTTCTTCGTGAGTTCGCGCGCGACGCAGGCGAGGCGCTCCGGCGCGATCTCCGCCAGCACCGCGAGGGATTTCGCCAGCCGGTGCGGCGACTCGTAGAAAATCGAGGTACCATCGCGCGCCACGGCGGCGGCGAGTTCATTGTGGCGCTGGCCGGATTTCACGGGCAGAAAACCGCCGAAGAAAAAGGCGCTCGCGTCGAAGCCGGAGCCGACGAGCGCGGTGATCGCCGCACACGGGCCGGGCAACACGGTGTATTCCAGCCCGGCCTCGGCGCAGGCCCGCACGAGCCGCGCGCCGGGGTCCGAAATCGAGGGCGTGCCGGCGTCGGTGATGACGGCGACGTGGGCGCCGCCGCGCAGGCGCTCGAGCAACTCGGCCGTGCGCATCGCTTCGTTGTGCTCGTGAAAGCTGACGAGCGGCCGGTGGATCCCGTGATGCTGGAGCAGCATGCCGGAGTGGCGCGTATCCTCGGCGGCGATCACATCGGCGGTGCGCAGCGTCTCGATCGCGCGCAGCGTGAGATCGGCAAGGTTGCCGATGGGCGTGGGAACGATGGACAGCATTTTAGATTGCCTCGAACGAAGGGACCCAAGAATGCTCGGCTGTCTCGCTGCGCTCGGCTTTGGATTTTGGATTTTGGATTGAAAGGCGTTCGCCCCGCAACCGGGCTGCTTCGGCCCTCACCCAATCCAAAATCGGAAATCCAAAATCCAAAATTCGTCAGAAGCCTTCCGTGATTTCGCCGGTGAGCTTCACGGCGACTTCCTGGATGGCGTTCACGATGGCCTGCTGCTCGTCGATCTGGAGATCGGCGTCGTTGTAGAACAAGGTGTCGGCGTTCACGAGGCCGGAGAGGATTTTCACGCCGGTGACGCGGTCCGTGAGTTCGTATTCCACGGTGATGCGGAGGGAGAACTGGCGGGTGGCGAGCACGTTGGAAAGGACGGCGCGGGCCTGGCGGCGGACGGCGTCGTTGAGCGTGCAGGTAAGGATGGCGTCGGCGCGATCGTCGGGAACGATCTCGTAGGTGCCATCCTGCTGGAATTGCTTGATGGTCGCGTCAGCCATCAGCACTTCGATGTTCGGGATGTATGTCTTGTTCTTGAAGGTCGGGATGGCGATCTTCGTGACGTTGGCGAGGATGGCGGGCTTGGCGGAGCCAAGGCGGTAGCCGCAACCGGGAAGGGTCGCGAGCGTGAAGATGGCCAGCAGGACGGCAAGGATTCTCATTCGGTGGGCAGGCCGGGTTCCACGGCCGGAAGGGGCTTCACGTCATCGACGTTCGTGCGCATTTGCGGACTCTTCGCCGGCAGTTCATCGGGCACGATGTCGCGCTTGGGCGGACCCGAATAATCGGAAAGCGAGGAGGTTTCCACCTGGGCCTGGAGGCGGCGGCGGAGCGCGGCCTTTTCGCCGTTTTCGGCCGTTTCGGGTCCGATGCGGAGGACGTCGTCGCCGTATTGGCTGCGGAGTTCCTCGATGCGGGCCTTGGCGCGTTCGGCCTCCTTGGTCTGCGGCTGGCGGCGAATGACGTCGTTGTAGTAAATGATGGACGACTTCACGTCGCGGCTGAACTCGTAGAATTTCGCGATGCGCATGACGTCGCCGGCCTCCTCGCCGCCGAGCTTGGCAAGATTTTCGCGGGCCTGCGGGGCCTTTTCGCTGTTGGGGTATTCGATGAGGAAATCCTCGAAGGTGTTGCGGGCCTGGAGGAGCGAGGACAAATCCTGCGACTTCTGCGCGAAGCCGATGCGGAGATAAACGTAGGCGATCTGGTAGAGCGCGTCGTCGCAGACGTCGCTGTTCGGGTAGGTGTCGAGCACCCGCTGGTAGGCCTTGATGGCTTCGAAGGGCTGACTCTGCTTTTCGTAGGCGAGGCCGAGATTGAACTGCGCGACGGGCGCGTATTTGCTGAAGGGCGCGTTCGACAGGATATTCGTATACATCTCCTGCGCGCGTTTGGCGGAGTTGCCGATGGAAAGGCCGAGGATTTTCTGCGGGCGGCCCTGCAGATAGCTGTTGGCGATGGAGACCTCCGCGGCGACGGCGCGCTCGAAGTTCGGCGTGTCGGGGTATCTCGTGAGCAACGCCTGGTAGGCGTTGAAGGCGTGGGAGAGATCGCCCTGGGCCTCGAGGAGTTCGGCAAGGCGGTATTGCGCGGTGGCGGCCTCGGGAGCCAGCGGATATTTTTTGAGGGCGGCGCGGTATTGCTCGACGGCGGTGTTGGCGGAGCCGGATTCATCGGCCGTCTGCGCCGAGGAATACATCGCGGTCGCCATCGCGGCGTCGCTGGTCGGCGCAGCGGCGTCGGCGGTGGCGCCGGGAGCTTGATTCTGCGCGCGAACCGGGGCGGACAGGCCACCCAGGAAGGCAAGAAGGATCGAAAACAACGCGCACCGTGCGCTCAGAGTGCCAATACCACGGAACATGAGGAGGGTGAACGTATGGAGTGCCGATTGAGGCGTCAAGGGAACGATGGGCGGCGATTGAAACCAATCGTGGCGGGGCCAATCGGCTCCGCCACGGCTGAAAAGCAGACCACCGGCGGACGGGCCGCAGGCGGGAACGGAACACGTCCCTCGCTTGACTGGCTCGTCGCCGGTGGGTTCGCGATCAATCGATGATCGGATGTGCTATTCGCTGGCCTTCTTTTTCGAGGCGGACTTTTTCGCGGGAGCGGCCTCGCCGGCTTCGACGGGGCTCGTCTCGCCTTCGACGGCGGCCGGAGCTTTCTTCGCGGCGGCTTTCTTGGCGGGCTTCTTCTCCTCGACGACGACCGTCTCGGCCTCGACCGGGAGGTCAACCCACTCGATGTAAGCCATCGGCGCGGAATCGCTCTGGCGTGGCCCAAGCTTGATGATGCGGGTGTAGCCGCCGGCGCGGGAAGCGGCGCGCGGGGCGACGACTTCGAACAGGCGCTTCACGGCGTCGCGCTGGCCGAGATAGGAAACGGCCAGACGGCGGGCATGAAGGTCGCCCTTCTTGCCGAGGGTGAGCATTTTTTCCGCGAACGGGCGGACGGCCTTGGCCTTGGCGAGCGTGGTCTTGATGCGATTGTGCTCGATGAGGCTGACGACCTGGTTCGCGAGCAGCGCATCGCGATGCGCCTGCGAGCGGCCGAGTTTCACGGTTTTCTTACGGTGTCTCATGGGATGTCAAAAAAGTTGAACTTAGGCGGCGGGCTCGGCGGGCAGGTCGATGAGGCCGGACTCGAACTTCATGCCGAGGCCGAGACCGAGCTGCGTGAGCTTGTCCTTGATTTCGTTGAGCGACTTCTTGCCGAAGTTGCGATACTTGAGCATTTCCGCCTCGGACTTCTGCGCGAGCTGGCCGACGGTGGTGATGTTCGCGTTGTTGAGGCAGTTCGCCGCGCGGACGGAGAGCTCGATCTCGTTGACGCTCATGTTGAGGAGCTTCTTGAGGCGGCTGTTTTCCTGGCTGACTTCCTGCGGGGTCTCGTCGAACTCGACCTGCGTGTCGTCGTAGTTCACGAACACGTCGAAGTGCTTGCGCAGGATCGCGGAGGATTGGAGGAGCGCGTCGTCCGGCGTGATGCGGCCGTCGGTCCAGACTTCGAGGATGAGCTTGTCGTAGTCGGTGCGCTGACCCACACGGGTCTGCTCCACCGCGTATTTCACGCGGGTGACGGGCGAGAAGATCGAGTCGATCGCGATCACGCCGATCGGCATGTCGGGGCGCTTGTTCTCGTCGCCGGTGGCAAAGCCGCGGCCGACGCGCACTTCGAACTCGGCCTCGAATTTCTGCTTCTTGTCGAGCGTGCAGATGTGCTGCTCGGGATTCAGGATTTCGACCTGATTGCTGGCCGTGATGTCGCCGGCGGTGATGGCGCCTTCCTTGTTCACGGAAAGCGTGAGATTGCGGATGTCGCCGCCGTCGTGGGCCTTGAGCTTGACCTTCTTGAGGTTGAGAATGATATCGACGACGTCTTCGACCACGCCGGGCAGGGCGGTGAATTCGTGGGGCGCGCCCTCGATCTTGACCGAGGTGATGGCGGCGCCTTCCAGCGAGGAGAGGAGCACGCGGCGCAGCGAGTTGCCGATGGTGTGGCCGTAGCCGGCATCGAAGGGCTCGGCAATGAACTTGCCGTAGGTTTCCGTGAGGGTGGCCTCATCCCGGGCAAGGGACTTGGGCATTTCAAAACGACCGAGACGAACTGGCATAACTGGTTTTGGATTTGGGATTTTAGATTTTGGATCGAAGAAATGCGGATTCGGGCGAGCCAAATCCAAAATCGGAAATCTAAAATCTAAAATTGTCTTCACCGGGTTCCCCCTGACGCGAACGGTGGAATGTCGAGGACATCCACCCAGGGACCAACGGCGAAAGGTTTTTCGGTTTCTTCGCGCGAGCCGGAGAAATTGCCACCGCTTGCCTTCCCCGTAAAGAAAAATTTCACCGGCACCGGGAGATTGAATCCGGCAATGATCGGGGATGCGTCCGCATTGGCATGGCGGCTGCTGTTTTCCGTTCCACGCGTTCGTAGAGCATCAGGGTCGAACGCGCTTCCTGATTTCATGGGTGGGTGGTGACCGCGGGGGTTGGCCGCGGCCACCGCCCCGGGGTCACTCTTCCGAACGCCCGTCGACTCAGGCGTCGCTCCGTCCGACCTCGATCACCATGGCCGTGGCATTGTCGCGGCCGGAGCGTTCCACCGCCGCCGCCACGAGCCGTCGCGCGGGGTTTTCGTCGGAGGCGATCAACGCGGGGTCGCGGAGGTATTCGTCGAATTGCGCGTCGAATAATCCGTCCACCACGCCGTCGGTGCAGAGCAGGAATTGGTCTCCGGGCTCGATGGCGACGGCCCCCAGCTGGGGATCGACGAATTGATGTCCGGCCCCGAGCGCGCGCTGAAGGGAATGCTTGCCGGGATGCCGGCGCGCCTCATGTTCGTTGATTTTCCCCTGCCGCCGGAGCCAGCCGACATGGGTGTCGTCCTGCGTGAGCTGTTTCACCCCGCCCGCCGCCGGCAGATAATAGATGCGGCTGTCGCCGATGTGGGCGTGATACATCCACCCCGGGGTGAACCAACACAGGCTGAGCGTCGCGCCCATGCCGTCGCATTCCTCGTAGCTGCCGCCCAGAAATGTCAGCGCCCGGTGAATGTCGTGAAAAAGCTCGGTGAGCACATCGTCGCGGCCGGCATCGATGCCCACCGCCGCCTGCCGAAACGCCGGGGGCAATCGGCGCGTGATCTTTTCGACCGCCACCCGGCTGGCGAACTCGCCGGCCTGCGCGCCGCCCATTCCGTCACTCACCGCAAAAACGAAATCCTCGCGGCCCGTGGAGGACTCCCCCACCCGACCGAGGTAGCGAACTTCCTGCGCGTCGAATTGCAGACAGAGGAACGCGTCCTCGTTATTCCGGCGCACCCGCCCGGGGTCCGTCCAACCGAACCACTGCAGGCGCACCGGCGATGGGGGGGGACTCAGTGGGGACTCCATTATCAGGCGCTTCGGAAGGCTTGGCCGAGTCGTCGAGGATGGTGGCAAACTCGAAGTCGATCAAGCAGAAGCGCCCGTCCGACTGCCGGTAGGTCACGTTGCGCAGTTCGGCGTCCTCATGCCGCACGCCATACTCCTCGAGTTCGGCGTAAATCTCCCGCATCCGTTCCTCGTCGAGATGTTCCACGCGCGCGCCGCAGTTCGTCGTGATGATGCGCAGGGTCGCGGGGTCCGCCTCCAACAATCGCGGAACGAAGGGGCAACCCCGGCTTTCCAGATAACGGAGGACCTTCACCTCGTTGGCAAAACGCTCCTCGGCCAGGAGTCCGCGAAACGTCTTGAAAACGCGTCCGTCGAAACTGAGCCGCACCGTCGCGCGGAGCGTGTCCTTCACCTGTTGCATGGCTTCGTCGAGCGTCGCCCCTTCGCGTCCGTCCGGCAAGTCCTCAACGCCCCGCGCGCATCGACGCTTCGCCATCAACAAATTACCCACATTGCCTTGCGCGCATGGCACCGATCCTGCTACCTCAACCTCGCCATCCGAATTCCTCCGAACGGCGGGATTTGGGTGACGATTAACATCCACCACCTTGGGCTGCCCGGCGCCGCCCGTATAAAAACCGACACCGCAACCAACCATATGGCGAAGTATAAACTGGAATACATCTGGCTCGACGGCTACGAGCCCGTCGCGAACCTCCGCGGCAAGACCCTCGTGAAGGAATTCGACAGCTTTCCGAGCCTCGAAGACGTTCCGAACTGGGGTTTCGACGGCAGCTCCACCCGGCAGGCTGAAGGCCACAGCTCGGACTGCGTTCTGAAGCCCGTGGGCGTCTATCCCGACACCACCAAGGAAAACGGCGCGATCGTGCTCTGCGAAGTCATGCACGCCGACGGCACCCCGCATTCCACGAATGCCCGCGCGACCATTCTCGACGACGAAGGCACCTGGTTCGGCTTCGAGCAGGAATATTTCCTCTGGAAGGACGGCGCACCCCTCGGTTTCCCGAAGGACGGTTTCCCCGCCGAAGGCCAGGGCCGCTACTACTGCGGCGTCGGCTACGGCCACATGGGCGACATCGCCCGTGAGATCGTCGATACGCACCTCGACCTCTGCCTCGACGCCGGCCTCAACCACGAAGGCATCAACGCCGAAGTCGCCAAGGGCCAGTGGGAATTCCAGATCTTTGGCAAGGGTTCCCGCAAGGCCGCCGACGAAATGTGGGTCGCCCGCTACCTCCTCCTCCGCCTCTGCGAAAGCTATGGCGTGGACGTGAACTGGCACTGCAAACCGCTCGGCGACACCGACTGGAACGGCTCCGGCATGCACTCGAACTTCTCGACCGAATACATGCGCACCGTCGGCGGCAAGGAATACTTCGAAGCGCTCATGGCCGCGTTCGACAAATACAAGAACGAGCACATCGCCGTGTATGGCCCGGACAACCACATGCGCCTCACCGGCCTGCATGAGACCCAGTCCATCGACAAGTTCAACTGGGGCGTCGCGAACCGCGGTGCGTCCATCCGCGTGCCGAACAGCTTCATTCCGAACGGCTACAAGGGCTATCTCGAGGATCGCCGTCCGAACTCGCAGGGCGACCCCTACAAGATCGCGAGCCGCATCCTCCAAACGATCCAGACGGTCCCCACGCCTTAATTCGGAACGTCCGGACCAACGGAAAACTCTATCGGGATAAGGGAGAGATTCCGAAAGCAAACGCCGCCCCGAGCAATCGGGGCGGCGTTTTGCGTTTCTTGCAACGGACCCTTCGGCGAAGCGTCCCTACCACCCGAAGGTAGGGATGGCTGGCCCAGCCGTCCGACTTGTCAGTCCTCCGCCGCGTCCTGCTCGAAAAACGCCGGCAGCGGCGCGATCGGCCCGGCCCCGAGCGTGCGCACGAAGTCGAACATCCCGGGCGACGTCTCCTTCCCCGTCGCGTAGGCCTGCGAAATCATTTCCAGCCGCGCGTCGAGGTTGTCGATGTAATGCAGCGCGATGGCCTCCGGCGTCTTCGGCAGCACCGGCGAACCAAATTCCAGCTGACCGTGGTGCGAGAGCACGAGGTGGATCAAATGCAGGCGCACGTCGTCCGAGGCCGGCACGAGGCCGTCCCAATCCGTCTTCGGCAACTCGCGCCAGAGGGTATTCACGACTTCGACGCCGATATTGATGTGGCCCATCAACTCCCCGCGCAGGTCGGCCCGAATCGCGAAACCCTCCTCCGGCGGGCATGTCTCCCAGAGCTTGCCGCAATCGTGAAACAGCACGCCGGCCGCAAGCAGATCGCGATTGAGCGTGGCATACACGTCGCACAGCGCCATCGCCGCACGCAGCATTTGCGCCGTGTGCTGGACGAGCCCGCCGCGTCGCGCGTGATGGTTCACCCGCGCCGCCGCCGCCCGCCGAAACCGCGTCCCGGCCGTTGCCAAAAAACGCTCCGTCAGCGCGCGCAACCGCGGATCCCGCAACGTCGCAACCGTGCGCTCGATGAAGGCGTAATCCTCGTCCACCCGGGCGCGATCCGCCTCGGAGCCCTCGAAGAGCGTCGCACGCTCATCCGGCATCAGCCGCCGTAGCTCCCACCGTCGCGCGTCCATTCCGAAGCCGCCGTTCACGTAGAACTCGCCCTCGATCGCCACGCAATCCGCGTCGTCGAGCTGCTCGCACACACGCACGTTCGGCGAATCGTTCCACACGCGCAGCGTGAGATTGTCGGCCGCGTCGCGCAGGCGCAGCTCCCAGAACGGCTTGCCATTCGAGCCCTCCTTCTTCGTGCATTGCTCGACCTGCGCGTGCAGCTCGGCATACATCGCCTTTTCCTTCACCGCCCCGCGAATCGCGGAAATCGTCATTGGGCCCGCCATGCGCGGGATGGTCATTGGTCCTTCGTCATTGGTCAATCGTCATTGGGAAAACCCCCGCAACGCGCGCCACCAATGACCAATGACCAATGACCAATGACCAATGACCAATGACTACTGCCCACCACCCGCCGCCGGTGCCGCCAGATCCCCGAGTTCCCCCTCGGACCACGGCTCCGCGCGATCCTTCGTGGCTTCGCGCACCCGCGCCACGAATTCCGCCGTGATCGGCGGCGCGGCGTTCCCCCACGAGCTGCGCACGTAGGTCAGCACCGCCGCGATCTCGTCGTCACGCAGCGCTTTCCACGGCGCCATCGCTCCGCTGAAGACATCGCCTTTCACGGTGAAAGGCCCTTCCCCGCCGTGCAGCACGATGGCGACGATCTGCTGAGCGTTGTGTCCGTCCTCGCCGAGCACCCACTCGCTGCCCGCGAGCGGCGGATACTGCCCCGGCACGCCGCGCCCGTCGAATTGGTGGCACAGCATGCAGTTCCGCATGAACACGCGCTGGCCCAGCGTCGCGGGATCCTCCGCCACGGCCACCGGCGCGGCCACGGGATTGAACACATCCGCGCGAAAGCCCCCGCTGCGATTCGCCAGATACAGCGCGCCCCACAACGTCAGCCCGAGCATCAGCAGCGCGAACCACAGCGGCACACGCCCCACGCCCTCCGCCGGTTCCCGATGCTCCCGCAAAATCGAGCCATGCACCTGCGGCAAATCGATCTCCGCCGGCGACGCGAGATCGCGAAACTCCCCTTCCGATGGCTCGGGCTCGCCTTCGCTCACGGCTTTGCCTCCTTCGCGGCATTGGGTCCATCCGTCCTCTTCGTGCCATTCGTCCCATCCGCCTCCGGCAGCGGCTGCGTGCGATCCAGCGACAGCAGATACGCCACGAGATCCCGCGCGTCCTGCGTCGGCACGATCTCATAGCCCGCCCGCGGCTTGTGCGGTCCGCGCACCGCCACCGCATCCGGGCTGGGCGTCGCGCCCACCGGCCGCTCGACGAACAAAAACCGAAACGACGGCATGATCGATCCCGGCGACACCACGCCCGGTTCGTAAAGATGCTCGAAGTGCCAGCGCACGTTCGGCTGGCGCACCGCGATGTTCGAGAGATCCGGCCCCGTCCGCATCGTCCCGAGAAACGACGGCCGCTCGTTGAGATAATCCCGCGCCACCGTTTGCCGCGGACCCCACCCCTTCTCGATGTCCGTCGAAAGCCACGCCGCCCGCACTTGCTGGCTGTGGCAATACACGCAGCCATTCGCCGCAAACACCCGCTCGCCCGCCACCGCGCTGCTCGTCAGCGGCGCCGGTGTCAGCGCGCCCGTCGTCGCCGAGCGCTCCGGCTGCAAATGCCCCAGCTGCACATACGGATAAACGACCAGCCCCAGCCACGACGTCGCAAAGACCGCCAGAATCCCGAAAAATAACGTCGGCAGCCTGCTCATACCGCCGTTATTCCCCCGCCTTCTGGAGGGCGAGGCTCCGTCCGAGCCGTTGCGGAATCCTCCACCCGCGCCAGCAGCGTCGCCTCCTCCCGCCGCTCCCCGCGTCGCAGCAGCATCCTCACGAACAGCACCGCAAACACGAGATGCGCCGCCATCAGCAGGAAACCCGCCAGCCCCCGCACGAACCGAAACGGCGCCGCCACCGCCACCGAGCTCATGAACGCCGACTGCGGATCGTTCAGCTCCAGCCCCTGCACGAAGCCGCCGAGCGTCAGCGTCGCAAACATCAGCGCGATCCCGCTCGCCGCCAGCCAGAAATGCCAGCGAATCATCCGCGCCGACGGCCACTCCCAGCCCACCAGCCGCGGCACGATGTAATACATCGCCCCAAACATCGTCATCGTGAAAAACCCATACAGCCCCAGGTGCGCGTGCCCCACCGTGTAGTCCGTGAAATGCGTCAGGTTGTTCACCGCCGGCAGCGCCATCAGGCTCCCCTGGAAACTCACCGCCGTATAAGTCATCGCGCCAAAAACCGTGAACCGCAGCGTCGGGCTCCATTTCAAATAATGGAAATGCCCGCGCATCGTGAGGTGGTGATTGATCGCCACCGCGATCACGGGCACGAACATCATCACGCTCGCCACCACGCTCGCGCTCACCATCCACGCCGGGAACGGCCCGCCGATCAGATGGTGCATTCCATTCCAGCTGTAAAACAACGCCAGCGCCCAGAACCCGATGATCGCCAGATAATAGCTGTGCACCGGCCGCCCCAGCACCTTGGGAATCATGTAATACGCGCTCGCCAGCCCGATGGGCGTGAACCACAGCCCCAGAATATTGTGGCCATACCACCAATTCACCGCCCCCACCACCGAGCCCGCCACCGGCCGCCAGATCAGCAAAATATTCGCCGTCGCATACAGCCAGGGGAACCACAGGAACGCCGCCAGCAAATACCACTGCGACACATACACATGCCCCGGCCGCCGATACCGGAACATGATCACCCCCCACGCCCCCACCAGCGCATAGCCCAGAAAAAGAATCGGCGTCGCCCAGCCCGGGAACTCCAGCCACTCGATCGACCGGCTCTGCCCGCAAAGAATCCCCACCGTCCCCGCCGCGACGCCCACATTCCAGACCACCCCCGACGCCACCAGCAGCGCCCGATGCCGCAGCGCCACCCGGCACAGCCGCGCCATCAGCCAGATCCCCACGCCCATCCCCACGGCGGACGCCCACCCGTAAATCACGATGTTCAAGTGCGCCGGCCGCACCCGGCCAAACGTCAGCCAATCCGCCGAATCCAGCAGCCCCGGAAAAACCATCTTCCAAGCCGCCAGCAGCCCCAGCAGCGAACCCACGAGCAGCCACGCCACCCCCGACGAAAAAAAGAACAGCACCGGACCCCGCAGCGACCGATCAATCTCCGCCCGCTCGATCCGACTCTCCGCATCCGGCATCCCCCCGTTCACGTCCGATCCTCCCCGCCAGGTAGGGACGGCTTTGCCTCCGGCGATTTGCCTGCGGCGATCTCCGCCTGGCTTCGGTTCCGCTTCGCTCCGGTTCCGAGCCGTCCGCCTTTTTCGTCTTCCGCACCCACCTCACCTCCGTGCCCTTGGTGTCCTTGGTGGTTAATCTCCTCCTCCTCGAAAATCACCCGCGCTCCGCTCTCCAGATCGTCCAGCTGCCCATCCCGCGCCGCCCACGAGAAAGCCAGCAACGCACTTCCGCTCAGCAACCCCAGCCCCAGAATAATCAGCACGATCCCCGCCTCCATCAGCGCCCGCCCCCCAGCAACAAGAGCCACGTCGCCACGCCAAACACCGCCATCATCCCGAGCGCGAGCGCAAAAAACGCCCCCACCGCACGCGGCACACTTCCCCGGGAATCAACAGACGGCAACACGCCGCCCACCATGCCGCCAAACCCGCCCCGAGACAACCGCCGACGCGTCCCCTCCCCGCGCTCGCGAAAACCCCGTTGACATTTTTCCACTCCCTGCCGAAGAGCCCGCCACCCTCGCCCTCGCCGGAATCACCGCGTTCCTGATCCTCCGCCGCCACCTGAAAGACGCGAGCTAGCTCCCGACAAGTTCCCGTCGTCCGCATAATTTCTTCCGCCGCAGCTGTCTCAAGATAGGCTGAGCCCGATCTTCCATCCCATGTCCCCGCTTCTTCTTCGTCTTATCGTCCTACTCATCGCTTCCGCGGCGCCTCTCTTCGCCGCCACCTATGAAATCGTGGGCCACGTTCCAAGTTCGACGACGGCTCTTGCTCCGACGGCCGGCAGCAAGGAAGCCTTTATCGTCGCGGTGGGAAGCGGCGGAAAATATGACTGCGGCGAGCTGCGCATGCTCCAAGACAGGCGGACGAAGCACCTCCTCAACTTCACGGGCTACAACGGCAAATCGCCCAGCGCCCTGCTCAACGTGCGTCGCAATATTTACGGCATCACCGCCGAAGGGGGACGCAATAACGAAGGCACGCTCTTTCGCCTGCGCGGGACGCGACTGCAAACACTCGTGCAATTCGACGAAACGACTGGCGCGGCGAAGACACTCCATGCGCACGGCGCCACGCTCTACGGCACCTGCGCAAATGGCGCCTTCACGCTACGCAGACGGAATTTTCAATTCTTCCCCCTCCCGCTCGCAGCTGACGTGGCCATGCTCAATGGCCAGCTCTACGCCACGCGGTTCTACTACAATAACCTGTATCAACTCACCTCCTCCGGCAGCACGACGCTCCAGAGCGACTTCCCTGACAGCATAATCGCTGGCAAAAAAGTCATTTTTGCCACCACCAGCTACGGTGGACTCTACCGAGAAGGCAGCGTCCGCATTTACACTCCCGCCACGAACAGCCTGCGGCCGCTCGTGGCCTTCCAAAGCTACAACGGCGGCAATCCCAACATTTTCGTGGCGCTCGACAATGGAAAGCTTTTCGCCGGCAACGCGGAGGGCATTTGGCAGGTGGGCGCGCACCCGAAGTTGCTGCAAAGCGTCCAGTCCCTGCGTTTTCTCAACACCGATGGCCGCCGCCTCTTTGGTGGGGCCGGTTACTCGTTAGGCATCCCGGTCTTTGTCATCACGCCGTAGGGATGCCGCGATCTATGCAGCTTGGTTCAAGGGTTTCTCCTGGAAATCTCCGCCCTCAATTTACGAGGGAATTGCGGAATACAGGACAGGGTCCAACTGACAGCTACGCCGCAGCGCTCCTTGTAAAGTAAAGAGCTTCGGCTCGGCACTGAATTTGAAGAGCCGGTAGAGGTGATATGAATCCTCAATCGTCTCCGACACGGCGACCTCGTTTCGCGACGCAAAAAATGGCGTGAGCGAGCCGTAACGCGTGGTCTTCACCTCAATGAACCGCTCACGCCCGTCCGTCTCGAAAGACGCGATGTCATACCCGAGATAATCTTGTCCCTTCGCGGCCACGTGCTCAATGCGGTCGGCGAGAGTCTTCTGCCCCGCCGTCCAGAGCCTTTTGTGCTCGAACTCCATCACGAGTTTCTCGCCCGCGCTGCCCAGCGACCGATTCCGAGCCTCCATTTCGAGATAATTGCGCGAGAGCAAAGGCGCCCTTCGCGAGGTCTCTCGGACAAACGATTTCCGCTCGTCGCGGTCCGACTTCGGCGGGGGCACGAGGATCGAGAGTAAATCCTCGGGCATTGCCCTTTTGTCGTCGGCGGGTTTGGTCACTGACTCGCGAACCAAGTTTTCGAGCCCGCGGGCTTGGGCGACTCGCTCTTCGACCACTTCGGAGAGAAGGTCCTGATAATTCGAGCGGCCCTTGTAGCCCTCGATGCTTGGGTAGCCGACCTCGTTCAACACCGCACTGATATTCGCTAGCTTGAACTCGATCGCTCCACGACTCCGCCCCGGCAGAAGCTGCTGCAGCTGCCGATTCTCCTCGGCCTTGTTGAATGCCTCCCCGCGCAGCTCCCATTCGAGCATTTTAAAATATACCGCGACGGTCGCCTCGACTTCCCCACGCGTCCAATCGGTGCCCGTAATCGCGGAAGAGTCCGAAGAATCAGGCATCGCCGAATCCCGCACCAAACAGCGCCCGGATTCAAGCCTTTGCAGCGAGCAACTTCTATGTGGTGAACCGCAAAGCGGTTGGCGCGTGCTCCGCGTCTGGGAATGCGACCTCTCGCGGGCGAACGCCCCACGCGTCGCGCGGCGGATTCGCCGGACGCTGAATTTTCAATAGGGAACGCCCGAACGGCGATTCCCTTTTTACAGAAGCTCACAGCCGTAGCGTAGCGAAGACAGGCGGAGCCAAAGGCCGCGAAGAAACTCTCTCCGCCTGCCCGGAGACTCCCGGGGCGGGCGAGATCGGCCTTGCTCCTTGCGCGGGGCCGGCCTACCTTCCGCGCAGGTGCCAAAACCTTAAGGCCCGCTTCCGGCAACGGAGGCGGGTCTTACTTTTCCCCGGGTTCACCCTCGGTGGGCGGCTTGTCGTGGTAGAAGGCGCTCATGGCGCGGTTGAAGGTCATCCAAGCCTTGGCGCTCGGGTGGCCCATGCTGTCGCCGAAGAATGCGGGGTCGCTCTGGTGCGCCTCGAAGGTCTCGACGGGGAAGCCGTAGGCGGCGATCTCACGCTGGAGCGTGGCGTAGTAGAGCGCGAGCTGGTCGGGGGTGACGCCGACGGACTCGAAGGCGGTGGCGTTGAGCGGGATGCTGAGGAAGAGCGGCCGGGCGCCGAGTTCCTTGAGGGTGCGGAGGAGGATGTCGAGGTGACCCCATTCGTCGGAGCGCGCGAGGGCGTCGGCAAAGGCGCGGGGGTTTTTCTTCGCGTCGAACAGGTTCTCGAGGCGCTCCTCGCCCTTTTCGCGGCGGGCCTGGCCGTGCTTCACGGGGGCGGCGTAGGAGTTCTCCCGGGCGAAATCCGTCGCCTCGGCGAAGAGCCGGGGCCAGTCGGGGCGGGATTTCGTGCGGAGGCTGGCGTCGGAGAGATTGGCGGGATGGTCGAGGATCTCGCCGGAGAGGGCGAAGACGGATTCCGCGCGGTCGAGAAGCTGCTGGAATTGCGCCTCGGGGCGGCCGAGATCCGCGAGCAGGCGATCCTCGATGGAGTGGTGGCCGGCGGCGAGGCGCTGGAGCTCGAGCTTGAGCAGGTCATGCCCGGAGAGCGAGTCGGGCTGGCGGAGCATC
>Ga0207649_10001009_pt1 | contig 17378 bp, 19 predicted proteins | sample KBSC43metaG_FD_184317 | JGI IMG/M metagenome (GOLD analysis project Ga0207649, IMG submission 184317) | Corn rhizosphere microbial communities from Kellogg Biological Station, Michigan, USA - KBS C4-3 metaG (SPAdes) (version 2) | ecosystem: Host-associated > Plants > Roots > Rhizosphere > Soil ... | reverse complement strand
CAAGTGATCGTCGATTTCTTTTGCGTTTAGAGTCTGTTGCGTGGTGCCCAGGGGTGGAATTGAACCACCGACACCGTGATTTTCAGTCACGTGCTCTACCAACTGAGCTACCTGGGCGCCGGGCCGGCCAAAAGGACCGCTCAGCAAGGCGCGGGCGTTATAAAGGCCCAAATCCGCACTGTCCAGAACGCCCCGAACTCAGGCTTTAACGCCAAGGGCCGCGCGGAACCTGCTCTTGATCTCGGCGCCGTCGCGCAAAGGTAGTACGCGGGGCGGCTCATCGGCGGATATCAAGACGCGAGCGAAAAGCGTCCCGCGCAGATTTTTCAACCGGGCGGCAAGGTCGGCCAGCGCGTGATCGTCGCGGACATCGAGGCAAGTCGCGATTCCGCAGGCATCGGCAATCCGGATGAGATCGACGCCGTTTTGCGTGTGGCTGGGCTGCATGCCGGTCTCGCCGTAGACGCCATTGTCGAAGACGATGACGGCGAGATTGGGCGGCCGCTTGTTGCCTATGGTCGCGAGTGCGCCGAGCCCCATCAGCATTTCACCGTCGCCGGTGATCACCGCGACGCGGCGATCCGGTTGCGCGAGCGCGAGCCCCAATCCGATCATGGCGGCGCCGCCCATCGCGCCCCACAGATAAAAATTGCGTGGATCATCGCCGGCCGCCGCGAGATCCCAGGTTGTCGAGCCGAGGCCGGGTACAACGAGCAGGTCGTCATCGCGGTCTTTGACAAGTGCAGCCATTGCAGCGCGGCGCTCGAGCGTCATTTGGTCCAGACCTTCCCGCCGATCAGCTGCTGCGAGAGCACCAAGGCGACGATGCGTTCATCGCCGAAGGTCTGCTGGACGGCACGCTCTGCGATGCCGGCCACCTCGTCGGGCTCACGGACACGATAGACTTCGGCTTCACACAGCTTGAGGACCTGTTCGACGATCGATCCCATCGGGACCTGCCACGGATTGAACTCTTCCCACTCGCCGCGCATCGTGATCAGCATCAGCAGTGGAAACCTGCAGGTGCGCGCCAGCGACAGCATGTTGATACAATTGCCGAGGCCGCTCGATTGCATCAGCAGCGCCGCGCGCTGCCCGCCGAGCCAGGCGCCCGCAGCGAGGGCAATCCCTTCTTCTTCCGTCGTCAGAACGACATCGTGAATGTCCGCATCGGCGCGGCAGCGATCGATCAACCTTGCATGGCCGGCATCGGGCACGTAGCCGACCTGGCGCACGCCGCCGCGCTTGATCGTCTCGAACAGCTGATCAGGCCACTGCCCGGCTCGCACACTCATTTATCGCCCGCCTGGCTCTCGGCCGGGCGCTCGCCGTCTTCGTCTTCCTCATCCTTGGCAGGGACCGCGTAGACGCCGGAAAGCCAGCGGTTGAGATCGATGTCCGCGCAACGCTTGGAGCAGAATGGCTTGAAAGCCGGCTCAACCGTCTTGCCGCAGATCGGGCAAGACCGCACGGCGGACGTTTTGCGGTCAATCTCGTTCATGACGGAACAAAATTTCCGGTTATCGAACAAAACTCATGTAGTCCTTCAGACCGGGTTCAGCCAGCCGAAGCGGACCGGATAGCCTTCACCGCCCAGCAAAGTCACGACCTCGTAGAGCGGCAGGCCGACGACGTTGGTGTAGGAGCCGACAATCTTCACCATGAAGGATCCCGCGATCCCCTGCGCCGCGTAGCCCCCCGCCTTCCCGCGCCATTCGCCCGACGCAAGGTAGGCTTCGATGTCATCTTCCGTCAGGCGCTTGAAGCGCACGCGCGTTTCCACCAGGCGCTGGCGAAAGGCCTCCTTCGGCGTCACCAGACAGATCGCCGTGTAGACGCGATGATTGCGGCCGGAGAGAAGGCGCAGGCACTGTGCCGCGTCATCAAGAAGCTCCGCTTTCGGCAGGATGCGCCGGCCAACTGCGACGGCAGTGTCCGCGGCCAGCACAAAGGCGCCGCGCAAGGCATCGTCGAGCTTCACGTTTTCAAGGGCAGCCGACGCCTTGGCGTGTGCAAGGCGCGTGGCGTAGGCGCGCGGAATCTCACCGCGGTGCGGCGTTTCATCGAGATCCGTCGGCTTGAGCGCATCCGGCTCGATCCCGGCCTGATTGATCAGCGCAAGACGGCGCGGCGAGCCGGAAGCAAGCACGAATTTGGGACGGCCGATCATCTGCCCGAGTCGCCAATGGATGCGTTGGAGGAAAGCTACAAGGGCGCGGAAGCTAACGGAATAGGCCTCTATTCACAACCGACCAGCACGCGGGAGTCATTCATTCCCACCGCCTGGCCGTCCGAAGCGCTCGCGGATGCGCGCCGTAAGCTGGTCGCGCACCTCGCGGTAGGCGTTGAGCCGCTGCTCTCGGCTGCCCTCGGTCCCGGTCGGATCGGCCGTCGGCCAATATTCCACCTCGGCTGGAACCGTGCGGGTCAATTCCAGCGCCCGGTGATGGGCGGGCGGCGACAGCGTCACGATCAGGTCAAAGTTGAGACCTTCCAGGTCTTCCAATTCCTCGAACGTGATCGGCTTATGCCGGGAAATGTCGATGCCGACCTCTTCCATCGCCGCGATCGCAAAAGAATCGAGCTCACCCTTCTGCACGCCGGCCGAACCGACATAGACATTCGTGCCGAGCATCTGCCGCATCAAGGCCGCCGCCATCGGCGAGCGCACGGAGTTCATGCCGCAGGCGAACAGCACCGCGTGAGGACGCGACGGGCGCTCGGGCGCGGCCATCCGACTCTATTCCCTAAGCATGATCTTATCCGAAAACCGGTATCCACTTTTCGGGATCATGCTCTAGCCCTTCCAGTGCAGCACGCAGATCAGCGTGAACAACCGGCGCGCCGTATCGATGTCCACCGTCACCTTGCCCTTGAGCCGCTCCACCAGGATGCGTGACCCGTCGTTGTGGATCGCGCGGCGGCCCATGTCGATCGCCTCGATCTTGTCGGGCGTCGCGGTCCGGATCGCCTGATAGTAACTGTCGCAGATCATGTAGTAGTCCTTGACGATCCGGCGCAGTGGCGTCAGCGAAAAAAGGTGCGCCACCACCGGCGTTCCGTCCTCCTGCCGGATGTCGAAAACCAGGCGGTTGCCGTTGATGCTTAGATGCAGCGTGTAGGGGCCGCTCTCGTGTCCGACGGGTGCAAAGGAGTTCTGCTCGAGCAGGTCATAGATCGCGACCTGGCGTTCGTGCTCGACGTCGGGATTGGAACGGCCGATCGATTCCTCGTCGAGAACCACGGCGGCAAGACGCCGCTTCGCTCCTGCCGGCGCTGATTTTGCCGCGCTCATTTCTGGTTGAGGCGTATCGACACCGAGCGGGCGTGAGCGCTCAGGCCCTCCGCCTCGCCGAGTGCGATCGCCGCCGGTCCGAGCGCGCGCAATTGATCCGGCCCGCACTTGAGCAACGACGTGCGCTTCATGAAATCGAGCACGCCCAGGCCGGACGAAAATCTCGCCGAGCGCGCGGTCGGCAGCACATGGTTGGAACCCGCAACGTAGTCGCCGATCGCCTCCGGCGTGTGCGCCCCAATGAAGATCGCGCCCGCATTGCGGATTTGTTTCACCAGGCGCTCGGGATCGTCGGCGAGAATTTCGAGGTGCTCCGGCGCGAGCTGATCGACCAGCGCGATCGCATCGTCAAGCTTGCGCACGACAATGACCGCGCCGAATTCGCTCCACGACGCGCCGGCGACTTTCGCCCGCGGCAACGTCTTGAGCTGCGACTGGACGGCTTTCTCGACGCGGTCGGCAAGACCGGCATCGTCCGTGATCAGGATCGACTGCGCGCTGGCATCATGCTCGGCCTGCGCGAGCAAGTCGGCGGCAATCCAGTCGGCGTTGGCCGTCTTGTCGGCCAGGATCAGAACCTCGGACGGTCCGGCGACCATATCGATGCCGACCTTGCCGAACACCAGCCGTTTGGCCGCGGCAACATAGGCATTTCCAGGCCCGACGATCTTGGCGACGGGCGCAATGCTGTCGGTCCCATAGGCCAACGCGGCGACCGCCTGCGCACCGCCGATTCGATAAATCTCGTCGACGCCAGCAAGGCGTGCGGCGGCAAGTACAAGTGGGTTGAGCTTGCCGTCGGGCGCCGGAACGACCATCGCCAAGCGCGAAACGCCGGCAACCTTCGCCGGCACTGCATTCATCAGGACCGACGACGGATAGGCGGCCGTGCCACCCGGTACGTAAAGGCCTACCGCTTCAATGGCGGTCCATTTTACGCCCATTTCGACTCCCAGCGAGTCGGTAAAGCGATCATCACTGGGCTTCTGCCGCTGGTGGTAGGCCTCAATCCTGTCGCGCGCAACCTTGAGCGCGGCAATCGCATTTGCATCGCAGGATTTTTCAGCGGCCTCGATCTCCGCGGTTGCCACGCGCAATCTTGCCTTTGCAAGATCGACACGATCAAATTTGGCGGTCAGCTCGAACAGCGCGCGGTCGCCGCGCGCGACAACATCCGCAATGATGTCGCGGACCACCTGCTCGACGTCCTGCGCAGCCTCGCGTTTGAGCGCAAGCAGACTCCGAAACCGGTCCGCGAAATCCGCGCTTTGGCTGTTCAGACGAAGGGGCATGACCTGATCCTGCCGGGTCGACCCGGTCGACAAGGTCAATGGGTGATGCGCGTGCTGGCGTCAACCCTCGGCGGCGCCGAAAAATGCTTAATCAGGGGCGTTTTGACTTGGGTGCCGTGTCATCGACCTCAGCGTGGGCGGGGCAATGAGCCGCCGTCCAGCTTGACCCAAGGTCGGCCAATTCCGCCTCGAGGCATTCGACTTCCAGCCGCATCGTGGCGCCGCCTGAGAACTCGAGCAGGACGACACCGGAGGGCGCCTCGGTCTCGCTGAATTCCACGGCCAGAAGATTGAGGACATCATCTTTGTGCGCGGGATCAACCTGGCGGCATTTGCACGCCAGAACGCGCTCGAACCGCAAGGCGGCTCGCCGCCGCCGGAATTCGGGATTGTCGCCTTGCGCTCCCTCCCAGTCGAAGCGGTTTAGGGCAACGACGACGCGTTTCTCCTGCGGCCGCCACAGGATGTCCGAAACCCTGACCACAGCGTCCTGCAGGTGGGTAGAGGCAATCTCAAGATCCTCTTCGTCGAGGACCACGAATTTCAGCTGGTCCATGGCGTTCGCCTTCCCTCTCGCCGGTAATTAGGCAGGCCTTTTCCGCCGCGCAAGATGGCCGGCAATTAGAATGCCGGCTCCAGCCCGGCCGCCGTATAGCGGCCGCGCGTCCCCGGGTCCGTGAGCTTGCGAAGCAAAGCTTCCGCTCCCGCGCGCGAGGTTGCATTTGCATGGATTGCCGCCGTGTAGGTATTGGCGGTGTGCAGATGGCCGGGCAATGGGCCAACCACCTTGGCGCCGCGCACCGGCAGGACTTCGCTTATAAAAGTGGTTCCAAGCTCGGCTTTGCCTTCGGCAATCAATACCGCCACATCGTGGCCGCCCTTCCCGAGCACCGCCTTCTTGTTGATCTCCTCGGCGATCCCAAGCTCCTGCAGCAATGCAGAGAACATGATGCCGCCAGAGCCGCCGGCCTTCGGATCGGTGTACGCAACCGAACGCGCATCCAGCAACGCCTGCTTGAATGAATCGGGCGTTGAAATATCAGGTTCGGGTGCGCCGTCGCGCACAATGACTCCGGTGACTGTGCGGCCGAGATCGGCGCTGGTTCCCGGCACGACCAGGCCGAGTTTTGCAAGTTCGGCGATTGCGGATTCCGACAGAACGACAAGGTCCGAAACCTCGCCGTTCTTGATCCGCTCGCGCAACGAGCCCGCGGTGCCGAAATTCAGATTGAGCTTGTTGCCGCTCTCGCGCTCGAACTCTGCGCCGAGGGCCGTGACCATCGTCTTCACGGCGCCCGCGCTCATCACCTTGATGTCAGCCACCGTCATCCCTCCCGATTGCGGGCGGATCGTGACTGAGCAAAAGGATTTCGTCTAGGCGCTGATACGCTCGATCGCGGCACCACACCGCACGAGCTTTTCCTCGAGCCGCTCGAAGCCGCGGTCGAGATGATAGACGCGGTTGACCATGGTCTCGCCTTCGGCGGCAAGAGCCGCGATGACGAGAGATACCGATGCACGCAGGTCGGTCGCCATCACCGGAGCGCCCTTCAATCGCTCGACGCCCTCGATCGTGGCGGTATCGCCGTCGAGCTGAATTTGCGCGCCAAGCCGCGCCAGTTCTTGCACGTGCATAAAACGGTTCTCGAAAATTGTCTCGGTGATATGTGACGTGCCGCCGGCGCATGTCATCAGGGCCATCAACTGCGCCTGCAGGTCGGTCGGAAATCCGGGAAACGGCGCGGTGATCACTTCGACAGGCTCAAGCGCTCCACCGTTGCGGGCAATGCGGATGCCCTCGTTGGTCACCGTCACGCTGGTGCCGGTCTGTGCGAGGACATCGAGTGCGGCCTGCAGCAGCTCGGGGCGCGCATTCTGAAGCAGGACATCGCCGCCAGTCATGGCCACGGCCATTGCATATGTACCGGTCTCGATCCGGTCGGGCAGCACCGCATGGCGCGCGCCGTGCAATGTCGAGACGCCCTCGATCACGATCCGCGAGGTGCCCGCACCCGAAACCTTCGCCCCCATTTTGTTCAAACAGTCGGCGACATCCAGGATTTCCGGCTCTCGCGCGGCATTGTCTATCACCGTTGTGCCATTGGCGAGCGATGCCGCCATCATCGCGGTATGGGTGCCGCCGACGGTCACTTTCGGAAAGGCGAATTCGCCGCCGCGCAAGCCCTTTTTTGCGTGTGCGATGACGTAGCCGCCTTCGACCTCGATGTCGGCGCCGAGCTTCTCGAGCGCCATTATCAGCAGATCGACCGGCCGCGTGCCGATCGCGCAACCGCCCGGCATCGAAACCTTGGCTTCGCCCATGCGCGCAAGCAGCGGCGCCACGACCCAGAAGCTCGCGCGCATTTTCGAGACCAGCTCGTAAGGCGCGGTAGTATCAATGATGTTCTTCGCTGAAATATGAATGGTGCGGCCCTGATTAGGGTCATCACCCTGCCGCTTGCCGGCAATCATGACGTCGACGCCGTGATTGCCAAGAATGCGCTGAAGCTGGATGACGTCGGCGAGTCGGGGAACATTCTCGAGGATCAGCGTGTCCTCGGTGAGCATGCTGGCGATCATCAACGGGAGCGTTGCGTTCTTTGCGCCGGAGATCGGGATAGCTCCGTTCAGACGCTGGCCGCCAACGATCCGGATCCGATCCATGTCGCCCCCGCTAGCCTTTAGAACGCTCGCAGATCCAATGTAGGAACCGCCACCACCTGGGTGCAAGCCTTCCCGACGCAGGTTAGCACCTTCGCCGGGGAATTACGGCGAAAGTCCGGTGCCGAAAGCCCCTTGTTTGAACGATTTAACCGCCACGAGGCGGTAAGCCGGGGCGCTTCGAGCTTTCACCGGCGGCAGGCGCTTTCCGGCCGCGCTCCTGCGCCTTGCGCCGGCGCAGATTTTCGCGCAATTCGGCAGCCAGACGCTGACCGCGGTTGTCAGGTTTCTTGTCTTTGCTGGACTTCTCATTTTCCATCGCGGCGGCATTATCGGCCTGTCACCGGACGTTGCAACTTTGCCGCCATCGCCTTGCGTCACCGGGAACCGTGTGGCAGTTTCCGCCGCGTTTTACGTCGCCGCATCTGGCGGCCGTGCGCACTCTCGCTGCCGTAGCTCAGTGGTAGAGCACCCCCTTGGTAAGGGGGAGGTCGTGTGTTCAATCCACACCGGCAGCACCATTTAATCAGCGACTTAGCTTGATCGCGCCAGACCCAATTTTGGTTTGACAGCACCCTGACAGCACGGCGTGTGGCAAAAATTGTCCACGGTATTTTTTTGAATCGCGCGCCTTAGGCACCTCTGTCGTAGACGATGCGAGATATCTTGATTGCTAGATAACGGCGCGATTTGAGTGCCACTGCAATCTCGAATCTCAGCCAAAGATCGCCATGGTCGCTAAGCCCGCAGGAAATGCGCATTTTGCGGTGGGTCAAAACTCACCAAAGGGCACATATGGCCTGAAGCTTCGGATTAATTTTGCCGTCAGCTGCAAAATATCATGAGCAAAAAGTTGATGGCTTCACCACATTCGACAGCAATATTCCCGGTCCATCCAAATGGGAACGCGTGGGGACTGGCCCGCTTCAGAAGCGCCGCCCGCGGAATACGTGCGTTGTCTGTAATGGCGGCTGGATGAGCCAGATAGAAAGCGCCGCGCTGCCAATAGTTAAGCATCTCATTCTCGGCGAGCGCAGTTTTTTAGATTTGCGATCCCAACAGAAGCTGGCATCAGTACTATCTCTAATCTCCATTAGAATTGAGCTTATTGCTCATGGCATGCGAAGCATCCCGACAACTGAAAAGAACGCGCTTCGCGAAAAGCCGCTTCCTACGCCAAATTGGCGAATTTGGATTGCAAAGCATGCGGGTGAAGACCTGAAAGACTATCGCTTTCGATACACGGCGATGCAGATTTCGTCCAACGCGTACGCGGTCGACGTCGGTCCCGAACACTGCAATACACATATTACGACCCTCATCGCTGGCCAGCTTTATGTTCATATTTTTTTCTCAACTGTCTGGCCGGAGTTTTCTGGATATCGCGGCGTATCGCTGGTCAAGTTATGGCCAAGCAGTGGCTTCGATATTGACACGGCTCGGCTTCCAGAATTGTCCGATGATGCCGGTGTTATGCTGCATGAAACCGTGAGCCGGGAAGGGAAGAAACCCGGACAATTGCGCTAACGTAATGTCCGCTTTTGCGGTCGCTATTGGGGGCAAAGCGGACATGCCCTTTTGCACTGCACATGTCCGCTAATGACCCAAAGCGGACATGCTGCACTCCGGAACCCCTTCCAGACTACCGGTGCGGGTTGATACGCTGCGTGACCTTTCAGCGTGCCATCGGGGGCAGCGATGAGGTGGCGCGAGTTTATCACGTTTCTCGGCGGTGCGGTTACTTGGTCGGTTGCGGCGCGTGCGCAACAAGTTGAAAGGATGCGCCGCATCGGTCTTCGCAACTGCAACGTTGTTGCTTGTTTTGACCGGATTCGGACATTCAATCTCGCCCAATGCATCGCCCGCCCGTTGTGCCTTTGAGGGTCTGTTTATTGCAGGTATCGTCTCTTGTCCTGATCCGGGGAGGCGCACATGAAACGGCGTGATTTTTTGGGTGTTATTGGCGGAGCGGCGCTGGCGTGGCCGTTCGAGACGCACGGGCAGACGGCGACGCAATGGCCCGATCGCCCGGTGCGGCTCCTGGTGACGGTCGGCGCCGGCGGTGCGGCCGACACGCTGTCGCGCAACCTGTCGCAAGGCTTCCCGCAATTCGCCAACGGTCAGCCGCTGATCGTGGAAAACCGGCCCGGTGCCGGCGGAACCATCGCCGCGGCCGCCGTCGCGCGCGAGAAACCGGATGGCTATAACCTTTTCCTCGCGGAAGTCGGGCCCAATGCGGTGTCGCATGTGCTCGGTGCCAAGCTTCCCTACGACCCGCATACCGCGTTCACGCCGATCATCCATGTCGCCAACCTGCCGGCGGTGATGCTGATCCGGCCAGGGCATCCGTTTACGACGTTGCCTGAATTCATCGCCGCGGCGAAGCAGAGTCCCGGCAAGTTCAATTATGCATCGGCGGGTCCCGGCAACTGGACGCATCTGTTCATGGCCTATCTCAACAGCCAGGCCGGGATCGATCAGGTCAATGTCATCTATCGTTCCGGATCGGAAATGCTGACGGCGCTGCTGCGCGGCGAAGCCGACACCGCGGTCATCACCGTCTCCACGGCGCTCGGTCAGATCAAGGAAGGCAAGGTTCGAACGCTCGCCGGGCTTTCAACGCGTCCGATGCGCCAACTTCCGGACACGCCGCCGGTGGCCAGGACCATCCCCGGCTTCGACGTCGCGGTCTGGCACGGCATCGCAGGTCCCGCCGGCATGGACCCTGCCCTGGTCGCACGCATCAACGGCATCTTCAATCAAGTTCTGCAGGTGCCCTCGGTGCGCATGGCGATATCAGAAGCACAGGCCGCCGACATCATCGGCGGCACGCCGCAGGATTTCGATGCCTTCATCAAGAACGAACTGAAGCGCTGGCCCGACGTGGTCAAGGCTGCTGGGATCAAGCCGGAGCAATAATGTCGTGCCGTCTCATGTTGCCGGGACGGCGGACGCGCCGGACCGCGCGGCGGCGATTGCCCAAACGGAACGAGCAATGAACAACACATCAAACTCGAAAGGCGCGTTTGCCAGGCGCTTGAAGCAGCCGGGACTGATCTCGGCGCCTGGCGTGTTCGACATGATCTCGGCACGGATCGCCGACAGCATGGGTTTCGACGTGCTGTACATGACCGGCTACGGCGTGGTCGCCTCGCATCTCGGTCTGCCGGATGCGGGGCTTGCGAGCTACACAGAGATGGTCGGCCGCGTGCGTCAGATCGCTCAGGGTAGCATTACGCCGCTCGTTGCTGATGGCGACACGGGCTATGGCGGCCTCCTCAATGTCGATTTCACCGTCCGCGGCTATGAGGCGGCAGGCGCGCAGGCGATCCAGATCGAGGACCAGGAATATCCCAAGAAATGCGGCCACACGCCGGGGCGCCGCGTCGTTGCGATCGAGGACGCCGCGCGGCGGATCAAGGTGGCTGACGACGCGCGATCGTCGAAAGACTTTCTGATCGTCGCGCGGACCGACGCTCGCACGTCGCTCGGCCTCGACGAGGCGCTGCGGCGCGGCGAAGCGTTCCTGAAGGCGGGCGCAGATTTGCTGTTCATCGAATCGCCGGAGAGCGAAGCGGAGATGGAGCGGATCGGCCGTACGTTCGGCGTGCCGCTGGTCGCAAACATGGTTGAGGGCGGCCGCACGCCGATCCTGAGCCGGTCGGAATTGGAACGGCTCGGCTTCAAGCTCGCGATCTTTCCGGCATCCGGCTTTCTTGCCATGGGCGCCGCGTTGCGTTCGATCTATGGGGAAATCCGAAACAACGGATCGACCAAACACTGGGACGGCGAGTTATACGACTTTCATGATTTCTCACGCCTCATGGGGTTCGAACGGGTCTGGGCGTTCGAACGGGAGCACGTGGAGTCTTGAGACGATTTGCACGCGGCGCCGACATAGGTAGCCCAGCCAGATCTTCTGTATTTTCTCGCCTCCATCGCCTGCACGGTGCTGTCAGGGTGCTGTCAGGCGCGGCTTCGAATGGAGAGGTGGCAAGCTAAACATTGCTGCCAGCTATAACCTGGGCTCACGACCTCTCCCTTGCGAAGGGTAAGCGCGCACAACTGATGCGCCTTCACTTTGAAAGATATTTACTGTCCGCTTTCGCAGTCGCTGTTGGGGGCAAAGGGGACATAGGCTGCTGCACCGCACATGTCCGCTTTTGACCCAAAGCGGACCTGGCCTAGGGCACCCGCACACATCCGTGTGGAAGTGGACCACAGCCTACTAAAGCACAGCTCTCGTTAGCGGGAATGCACGCTTTTGTGACTGCTAACACAGTACGCCCGTCCCATTCGACTAGGATAATTGGATCTCGCAGGGGAAGCCCTCAAATGGAGACCAATCAAGTTCGTTATTTCCTCGCACTGTGCGAAGAGAAGAACTTCACACGAGCGGCCAAACGTTGCGGGGTATCTCAGCCGTCTGTGAGCAACGCCATCAAGCGCCTCGAAGAAGAACTCGGTGGTGATTTATTTCGCCGAACCAAAAATGGAGTGAAATTATCATCTCTTGGCATGGCCATCCGCCCATATCTTCATCAGATCAATGAGTGCGCAGAAGGCGCCAGACGTGAGGCGGCATGTAATTCGACAGCCGAGGTCTTAATCCCGGCTATTTCAACGGCCGACATGGTGTCAATCCCCGCGCAAGCGAAGTTTGCACGCAGAATTTTTTACGGTATCGGGATTGCGGCTTGTGCTCTTTTTGTTGGAGTACTATTCGGGCGCCAGATGGCAACGCGCTCTATGGCGAGCACAACTGTGGACGTAGCCGCCTTGGAAGCGACAATCGATATAAGAAATTTGCCGAGACAGGCTCTGCCGTCCGAGGTCTATCAATAGGCGCGCTCAATTAGAGGCTGTCCGCTTTTGGCCATAGCCGACATTTCATTTTGCACCGCATCTGTCCGCTTTCGGGGGCAAAGCGGACATGACTTATTGCGCCGCATGTCTGCTTTTGACCCAAAGCGGACATGTGCGGATGCGATCCGTGAGCTACGACAGCACAGTCGAAAAGCGATACCCACCGGGGTAGATTTTGCCGTTGGCTCTAGTCGAAGCCGGATTACTCTGCATTTAATGGTACGCCTGGTTACAAGTTGAATTCGAAGTACCGATCTCTTTAGGGAGGAACCGACATGCCACGCGTTTTTGTATCAGCGACTATCTTCATGATCGTCCTAGGGCTGGCAGAACTTCCAGCCAGGGCGCAAATCTCGTCGGATGCCACGTCAAAATCGCTTCGAGTGGCACAAAACTTAAGCCCAACCCAACAGGAAGAGCAGAGAGCTGGGAAACCGTTGTCCAAGGCTGAACAAGTCGCCCTAAAACAGGCCATCGTCGCGTGCAAAGCGGAAGCGAAGGGCAAAAAGGTCCGATGGCTTTCGCGGCGGAAATACGTACGCACTTGCGTCCAACAGGCACTCAAGGACTCTCCCAATATAGACATCATAAGAGCCCTGAAGGACCATCCCGATATGAAGGGTTTGCCGACCGAGGAAGCGCCCGGCTTGTGATTTTCTCTTCGGAATGTCCGCTATTGGCCCATAGCGGACATCCTCAGTTGCACTGCACATGTCCGCTCTCGGGGGTAAAGCGGACAAGTACGAGCGCTGTGGAATTAGCCCACTGCATGCCGGCACTGTCACAGGATCAAGCCGCGCCACCGTGGCGGCCACCGCTCTATTTCGACCTTGCCCGCATAAATCGTGACAGCACAACGCCCGCAATGATGGCGCCCGCGATCACCAGGATCGTCGTGAGATCGATGTTCATCGACTATCCCTCTTCGCGCTAGAGTCGAGCAAGGTTAGGCATTATTCGCGATCCTCGTCAGGACGCCAGATGAGGTGCAATTGACCAACATTGTCTCCTTCCCATGCGAACATTTCTCTGTCGCACAAGACACACTTAGCGGGTCGCGATTCCCTGGAGGGACCTTTGGTTTCGATCACCTCGTAGATGGCGCCGCACTCGCACGTGACTCTGAGGTTGGCCATGGCGCAAACACCCGTTCGGCTGCGCCATTACCATATCACTACAGACACGATCAACTTTCGCGGACATCGCCTGCACGGTGCTGTCAGGGTGCTGTCAGGCGCGGCTTCGAATTAGAGATGTGGCAAGCTAAACATTGCTGCCAGCTAAAACGGGACTTACGACCTCTCTCGCACCTTTGGCCTGCAAGTCATTTTTCAAAAAGCTGCAAGCGCTTCACAGGGAGAGAACCTTGCGCCGTGTTTCGGCCTTCAATTCTTCGGGCATGTCGCAATTGAGGGCACTACCCAGCAAATGACCGTAACCCTTAAGGATGTCGACGATCGCGCGTTATGGGCGAAAACGATCGACCCGATTTTTTCCGACTAATTCCCGCGCCTGTTTTTGGTCTGGCTGACTTACGTTGGCAGTCTGAGCGCGGTGATGTTTCCACATTCCGATGGCGCAAAAATATAGCCGAGCACCGCCCAAACGATCATCCACGTCATCGCCATCCAATTCGGCAGCTCGAGCAACGTCTTTGCGACGAGTGGCGCAAACATTCCGGCCAGCCACACAAGCGCAACGCTTAGCGCTTTGCCCCAACCAAGATTGGCCAGGACATAAGCCCAATAAGCTCGCAAATACTCGCCAAAATCTCGCATCTGTTCAGTTTATCGTTCGCGCCGCCGGTTGTCCGCTGATGACGTCAAATCATACCACCATGGCGCCGGGTAAAATTTGCATAATGTTTGGGCATGGTGAAACACGCAAAAGTGTAGCGCGCCTTCGTATTGCCCGCCGGAGCCCGGTGGCAGAATAAATCCCAAGAGGACAATTTTTTGTCCCTCTCAGAAGCGGTCCCCCGTTTCGCATTTTATTCGCCAATATTTGCCGAAGCACCAAGCCGCCTGATCACGCTCCGCACCGCCTCACGCGCACTGAGCGCACCAACTTGGGAGGATGGCATGTCTGCGACATCGTCAACGCGGCGCGATGTTCTGGCTGTCGCGGCAGCCGCGGGCGCCCTCAGCCTGTTGCCAAGATACTTTGCTGCCGCCGATGACAGCGCAATTCGGCCGTTCAGGATCAATGTCCCGGAGGAGCAAGTCGCCGATCTTCGCCGGCGAATTGCAGCGACCCGGTGGCCCGACCGGGAAACAGTTGCGGATCAATCGCAAGGCGCGCAGCTGGCAAAGTTTCAGGAGCTCGTGCGCTACTGGGGCACGGATTATGACTGGCGAAAGGGCGAAGCCAGGCTCAACGCCCTGCCCCAATTCATGACGACGATCGATGGCGTGGATATTCACTTCATCCACGTCCGCTCGAGACATCCGAATGCCATGCCGGTCATCGTCACACACGGTTGGCCTGGATCCGTCATTGAGCAGCTTAGGATTATCGCTCCGCTCACTGACCCGACCGCGCACGGAGGCCGCGCCGAGGATGCGTTCGACGTCGTGATCCCGTCCCTCCCGGGGTACGGCTTCTCAGGAAGGCCCACCGGCACGGGCTGGGATCCGGACCGCATCGCGCGTGCCTGGGCCGAGCTGATGAAGCGCCTGGGCTACACGCGCTACGTCGCGCAGGGCGGCGACTGGGGCGCGCCGGTCACGAGCGCGATGGCGCGCCAGTCCGCGCCAGGATTGCTCGCCATCCATCTCAATTTGCCGGCGACCGTGCCACCCGAGGTGGCGGCAGTGCTCGGTGGTGGACCCGCGCCGGCTGGACTCTCCGAGAAAGAACGCGCGGTGCTTGAAGCACTCAGGGCGAACGCAATGAAAGGGAATTCAGCGTACTTCACGATGATGACCGCACGGCCGCAAACGGTTGGCTATGGCGCAAACGACTCTCCGGCCGGCCTCGCGGCATGGATCCTCGTTCATCCAGGCTTTGCGCAATGGGAGTACGGCACCGATCCCCGACAATCGCCTACCAAAGACGACGTGCTGGATAACATCACGCTCTACTGGCTGACGAACACCGCGACCTCGGCAGCGCGGTTGTACTGGGAGAACGGCGCGCGAGGCAGCGTCATTGTCGCCGCCGCGCAGAAAACCGGAGAGATCTCGCTTCCGGTCGCAATCACGGTGTTTCCAGATGACGTCTATCGAGCGCCGGAAACCTGGGCGCGGCGCGCCTATCGCAATTTGAGCTACTTCCACGAGGTCGACAGAGGCGGACACTTCGCCGCGTGGGAGCAACCCGAACTCTTCAGCGCGGAGCTGCGGGCCGCATTTGGACCACTGCGTCGCTGACGACCGTTTGCAATTTCATCCAAATCAGGGGACCGCGATGAGTACGCAACCAAGTTCCGAAGCCACACATCATGGGTCGCGCCGGCTTTTGAGGAGTGCCGCGATCGCAATCGCGGTGGGCTGCGCCGCTGCTGCGCTGATGCTTGCCGTTTCGGGCGGAGCCATTTCCGCGGAGGACAAGTACAAGGTCCAGGTGCGTGGAGGGCTCGCCTTCTCCGAGTTCAGGGGCTTCGAGGACTGGGCAACGGTCGCTGTCAGTCAGGCCGGCGACTTGATCGAAGTGATCGTCGCCAATCCGGTGATGATCAAAGCCTACCGTGCCGGCGTGCCCGGCAAGGGCAAGCCTTTCCCGGACGGCTCCAAGATGGCGAAGATCCATTGGAACAAGAAACAGAGCGCGGAGGCTCCTGATCCAACGACGGTGCCGGACACTTTGCACGACATCGATTTCATGGTGCGGGACAGCAAGAGATTTCCGAAAACCGGCAACTGGGGATACGCCCAGTTCAACTATGACGCCGCGTCCGACACGTTCAAGCCAGAGGGGACCAGTAGCGATTGCGGATTCGCGTGCCACACGATCGTGGCGAAGAAGGATTACGTTTTCACCGTCTACGGGAAGAGGTGAACCATGCTGTTGCGAGTGATAGCGACTGCGCTCATCGTCGCAGGTGTTCTGACACTGCACGAGACGCAGGCGCAACAGGGAGTCAAACGCACCGATCTCCAGCAGCACGATCTGAGCATTCCGGGGCGCGAAGTCGTTCAGGTGCGCGTCGACATTGCGCCGGGCGTACTGGCGCCGGATCACAGTCACCCTGGTGAAGAGATCGTCTATGTCGTCGAAGGCACGCTGGAGTATCGCCTCGAGGGTAAGCCGCCGGTGACTCTCAAAGCCGGCGAGGTTTTGTTCATCCCCGCCGGAACGGTCCACTCGGCAAGAAATGTCGGCAGCGTCAACGCGGCCGAGCTAGCCACCTACATCGTCGAAAAAGGCAAACCGCTCGTCAAACCAGCCAAGTGAGTACCCAATGCCGATAGATTTGAAGCTTGAGGCCATCGTCATTCCGGTTTCCGACGTCGACCGCGCGAAGAAGTTTTACGCGGGTCTTGGGTGGCGGCTCGACGCCGATTTCCCCTTCGACAATGGCTTCCGGGTCGTTCAGTTCACGCCGCCGGGGTCTGAGTGCTCGATCCAGTTCGGCACGAAGGTCACGAACGCGGCCCCCGGCTCAGCCAAAGGCCTGTATCTGATCGTTTCCGATATCGCGGCCGCGCACGATGAGCTCGTCGCTCTCGGCGTCAAGGTTAGCGAGGTGTTCCACGCCAAGACCCCGGGCGCCCAGTTTCAGCTCGACGACAAAAGCGGTCGCGTAAGCGGGCCCGCGCCCGACCACGCCAGCTACCGTTCCTTTGTGACTTTCAGCGACCCGGACGGCAATGGTTGGCTGCCGCAAGAGGTCACAACGCGACTGCCTGGGCGGATCGACGCCGCCGAGACGGCATTTGCATCCGCGGCCGACCTGGCAAGCGCATTTCGACGTGCGGAGGCCGCGCACGGCGAGCACGAAAAGCGCGCCGGCGGCCAGCGCGATGAAAACTGGCCTGAGTGGTACGCCGCGTACATGATTGCAGAACAGGCCGGAAAGCCGCTGCCGACTTGACCGGTGCTCACGACGTCAACGTCATCGGAGCATCAAATGAAAATGAACAAGCTCTTGATAGCTGCGGTGCTCGCCATCGCAATCGCAGCCCCGATTGTGGCCTTCGTGGCGGACACCAACATGGCGCAACCCACAACACCCACGGGCGAACGCACCGCATTCTTTCATGGGCCTGGCAGCGGTCCCATTGCCAACCAATCCGGGCTCGCTTCCCTTGAACGCGCTGACG
>Ga0207649_10001003_pt1 | contig 17453 bp, 25 predicted proteins | sample KBSC43metaG_FD_184317 | JGI IMG/M metagenome (GOLD analysis project Ga0207649, IMG submission 184317) | Corn rhizosphere microbial communities from Kellogg Biological Station, Michigan, USA - KBS C4-3 metaG (SPAdes) (version 2) | ecosystem: Host-associated > Plants > Roots > Rhizosphere > Soil ... | reverse complement strand
CGCTGCACCTCCGCCGGCCGCTGCTCCTCCGCCGGCCGCTGCGCCTGCGCCGGCCGCCCGCTGGTCGTCGAGCCAGCGCTTGAACGCGGCCTGGTCGAGCACGCGAACGGGCGCGCGCATCGTGGCGTGGCCGAGGCCGCAGAGCTCGGTGCAGATGAGGGTGAAGTTCCCGGTGCGCGTCGGCGTGATCACGATCTTCGTCGTGATCCCGGGGACGACGTCCTGCTTCTGGCCCATCTGCGGGATCCAGAGCGAGTGGATCACGTCCGCGGACTGCATCTCGAACTTGACCGACCGGTGGAGCGGCATCACGAGCTCCTCGGTCTGCACCTTGCCCGGATACTCGAACTTCCACGCGAACTGCTGCGCGAACACCTTCACCTCGAGCGGGTCGCTCCCGGCGTTCGCGTTCTTCGAGAGGACGACCGCGCTCACGACGCCGATCGAGATCACGAGGATCGCCGGCACGATCGTCCACGCGATCTCGAGCTTCGTGTTCCCGTGGATCGGCGGCCCGTCGGTGTCGTCGTCGGGCTGGACGCGGAACGCCCAGACGGCCTCGATGATCACCGCGGCGACGAGCGCGAAGATGCCGATGGAGATGATCGTCGCGAACCAGAAGACGAACGTGATGCGGTCCATCTCCTCGGAGGCGGACTCGGGCAGCCAGCGAATGAGGACCGCGACGAGGCTCGCGATCACCGCCGCGACCACGGCGATCGCGACCATCCTGATCAGGGCGCCCCGGTGGATCACCGTCCGCGAGACTACATCAGACCCATGGGCCGAGCGGTCAGGTCGCGCGGAGGTCGTAACGGACCGCGCGAACGGCTTTGGGCGAGGCGTCGCCTCGGGTCAGGGCGAAGTGGAGCGAGGTGCGTCCGGCGCCCACGACGCGGAACACGAGCACCACTGAAGGCCCCACGTCGGCCTCGCCGACCTGCCTCACGACGCGCGTGTCGAGCCGCCGTGCGATCCGCCAGACGAGCCCCGTTCGCGGAGCTTGCCTGGGCAGGGCGACCGCCACGAGCGATCCTTTCGCCGTCGTCACCTTCGTCACGGCCGGCTTCGGCAGCGGCCCCACCGGCGTCGAGTCCGCGGCCGCGGTCCCTGCCGCGACGAGTGCCGCGAGGAGCGCGAGCGCCGTGACCAACGCGTGCTTCTTCCTGATCATTCCACCCCTTTTGTCGTGCCATGAGGGCATAAGGCCCTCGATCGCCCGACGCTACACTTCCCCGTCCGCGGGCCGTTAGCTCAGTTGGTAGAGCAGGGGACTCTTAATCCCAAGGTCGAAGGTTCGAATCCTTCACGGCCCATCCGATGTCGCTCGGTTGCGCGACAACCGCATGGTTGAGCGGGACGAGTGTGTCACGGAGGGCACCCGTGTGCGTGGCGTGCCCCCACCGGTGCCCCCACAGCGGCCGGATTTGGATCGGCGCTAGCCCTGACCAGAACACGTGATGGTTGGCCGAGTTCCCGCACGCACGCGCTCGGAGAAGGCCGCATGTCGGTTCATCTGTAGCGAACCTCACCAAGTGCGCAGGCGCCCTCAGTACCGTTCCCGCTCGTACACCGAGCGGGAACGGCACGCTGCACGCTGAGCGCACTCCAGAACTAGCCCTGTAGATTTACATTGAATGAACTGACGGCACCGCTGACGTGACGAACGCTTACATCGGCGCGCTGAGCGGTGGTCGGAAACTCCGCGAAGGCGAAGTTGTTCTCAATTGAAACCGGTACGTCTTTGCCATCAACTGTGAGTTCGATCGCGCTGACGTCGTCGGCCACGACCCCGGCGAGTGCGCTGGGCACGCCAGGGTAGCCGCCTCCGATCGTCCATTGGAAGCCCGGTGTACCTCGAGACGCATCTTGCGGGCACGACCCTGTTCGACCGGTGATCAAGTAACATGTTGCTCCGCTTCGCGACCGGAACGCGTAGACGTCGCTCTGCGTCGTGCCGAGAGTTGAACGGAGACGTCGGACGCTCGCCCGGGCTTGAGTCGGATCCGTTCCCGAGAGGGTGCTGTCGTAGGTAAGCCACGCCTGCACCTTGGGCGGCAGGTTGGAGACGGCCGGGAGTCGGTCAAGCGATGATACCCCAGTCGAAACGCCGGATGGCGGTTCCGAACCAGCGTTGCCGACGGCGATCACAACGGTCGTTCCCGCCGTGATGGCGACAAGGAGGCTCCCGATGAGGACTATCCACTTTGACTTGAGAAGTTGCATGCTAAAGACACCCCTATGTGATCGCGATCTCAAAAGTTGGCTGCCCAGCAGAAACTGACGTATACGGCGTATCCGTTACCGGAATTCGCCATACATTGTGCCGCGCCGTACGAAATACTCCGGTAGTCTTCGATCGAGCCGGTATTCGACCACGTCCACGTATACGGCGATCCGCCGCCAGATATAAGGCGAGTTCCCATCTGAGGAAGGCCGCCAAAAATGTTGGAGAAGTTGACCTTGTTCTGGTCGACTCCCGAGTTGTAGGCGGACGTTCGCAGGTCGCCCGCACTGAATGACGTATTTTGTTCGTAGTACTGGCTCCAGGCGAGTGCCGCCGTTGCCGAGATTCCGGCGACACATGCGACAGCGAGTAGCGCTAGGAAACGCCTTCCGATCCTCGGTCCGGCGGACGCGCGGCGAGAAGAACGAACTGCGGACACGATCAACCTCCAACGTCGGACTGAACGTTGCCGCTGGGGCGGCCTCAACTCTGAGGCAGTACAAAGGATTAGATTGTGTGGCCTCCCTTGTCACACGTCACCTTGAATACCCAATGTCTCATCGAGTCCTCCTCCTCGCTGGTCGGGGATCTATCTGATAACTCGACCAGGACGACAGGAGGTAACACGACTTAACATCTGCCCGCTACACGAGTGGATGCGTTGTGTCGCCTGGTCCGGGAGGTCGCGTCCGAGGAGCTCCTGTACGCTGGGTCTCGACTCTCGCGCGGCGACCCAAGCCAGAGGTCGCGGGCCGCCCGATGTTGGCGCCCGTAGGGAGTCGCAAATTGCGCGCTCGATGCCTCAACCGGGCCTTCCGACCCCGCTGGCCGCTTGGCGTGCGGCGTCCCATCGCTCCGATCGTCCTCTCTACCCATCGCTGGGCAGTAAAGACTCTCGATACGACCGGACCGATCTCAGTGGTCACGTCAATGCCTCCTCCCTTCCGATGGGTCCGTATGGCTAGTACCTCGCACGGGACCCGCGAAAGTAACGGCGCCTCTGGAGGACTTGAGCCCGGCTGGACGTCGATCGGGGAACGCGCTTTGCCGGTGATCACAGCAGATGACGCAGAGACCGAACGACGTGGCTCCCCTACCGTAGATCAACGAGGAGCTATGGCGAAGGCGGCGAGTCGATATGCCGTGTTGCGATCACGCCGTCGGATCCGTCGCGGAGTTCGACGCGAAGTGGAAGCGCCTCGACTGGACGCCCGATGCTTGTGACGAAAAACGAAGCGTCGATTGGTGCGGTGACGCGCGTGACGGGGCCGGTCCCCCCGGGTCTCCTCCGCCGTTGCACCGGCGGAGAAGACCCGCGACGTCGGCTACACGCGGACGGAGACGACGTCGCCGCTTCGGAAGGCGGCATTTGCCACGCAGTCGTCTGCGCGGAGCGTTGCGGACGGTGCGACAAACGCGACGACATCTCCGTCCAGCGTGGCCGGGTAGGTCTGTCCGGCGCATGTGTAGGTGACGGAGACGACGTCGGGAGCCTTGATGCCGATCAAGACGAACGGCTCTCCTGAGCGTTCCGCGTCGATGTCGATCCCGAGTCCGATCACCGGCTCTGTGTGGGTGGGTGGCTGCTTTGTGCAGCTGGTCGCGTTTGCGAATGAGATACAGAAGCCGCCATTCGCCAGCGGGGTCTTGTACGCGCTGAGTCCGCGGGCGAAGTTGGTCAGACCGTCCCCGAAAACGAGGATCGGGGCTGTCCGCACGATCGCCGCACGGCTCAGACCCGCGCCCGCCTGGAACTCAGGGTCTCGCGCGTTGAGGAAGCCGATCGCGTCGTCCAGGCTGCGGATCGTGATCGAGGCGCTCGGTGGCATGTTGCTTGCCGCCCGAGCGGGCACGACACCAACCCGCGTTCGAATTTCGGCGTTGGTTGATCCTGCAATCACGGCGGCGGCGACGGCGATTGCTGCTCCGGCACCCAGGATCGCCAGGGACTTCGGTCGCATGATCATCCCTCTCATCATGTGTACCACTCCGTCCAACAGCGGGCCGTGTTCGAGCCGTAACCCGCGTCCGTAATGCAACGCGAATAGACGTAGTTACCGCCGCCGCTTGCGCCGTAGCTCGCGGACGTTCCGCCGCTGGTGTAGGCGAACCCGTACGACCCGGTTCCGCTCGAGTAGTAGTAGACGTGTGTGTGGCATGTATTTGCGCACTGAATGTTGTTGTTGTAGCGCTGGGCGACGCTAGCTGTGCTTTCGGGCGCTGACGAGTACACAGTGCAGTAGTTCGATGCGTCCCCGCAGTAGTACGTCGTGTAGTTGGCGGCCCAGGATACGCCGGCCGTGACTGCGAGCATGACCCCCGCAACCGCGGCTGTCCGTGCCGCGCGGCCGAGCTTGAGTGGATGTCGGTTCCGAAAGGCTGTCATGCCCAACGCACCATCCGGTGCGGTCATGGCTCTCCTCCTTTCCGATGGGTCCGTATACCGAGTACCTCGCGCGGGACCCGCGAAAGTAACGGCGCCTCTGATGACCTGAGCCCGGCTCGACGTCGGTCACCGCCTGCGCGGGCAGCGCGCGGTCTTCGACCATGAGCACTCGGCGACGGCAAAGCGGCCCCACGACCGCTCTGCCGTCGCCAAGCCGAAACGTCCCTTCTCGAATGTCACCCTGAGCGGTCGATAGCTGCACTCCGTCAGGCGCACGCGGCTTCTACGGCCGGAGCGTCTCGTCCCGGCTTGATGCCGATCAACACGAACGGCTCTCCTGAGCGTTCCGCGTCGATGTCGATCCCTTTCGTTCTGATGGCGAGACCTCGTGGAAAGCGACCGACGATAGTCGCCTTCCCTCGTACCTCGCACGACGCGGGCAGAAGTAACGCGGTTCCCTTCGATGACACCCGCTATCGAATCTGCTGCTCGCCTACGACGTTATGATGGTCGTCAATAGCTTGGACGACGACAGCCTTTACCGTGGCTGTCCGCTTCTCGGGAGGGACTTCGTAGAAGAAGAAGCTCGCCTCGATCGGTTGCCCCACCTTCACCACGGTCGGTTCGATCTCAGTCCCGTCCGAGAACCGAATGACTACTGCCGCACCCAGATCTAGGCTATAGCCGACGAGCCATCGAGACGCGGATCTTTGCCGCATCTCGCGAACAGCCGTACTGAATGCCGCGCGGTTGCCTGGCGAAGCTGTGGCTTCTGCGTTGGTTCCTTCGGGAACAATGAGCGAGCCCCACGCGGAAATCCTGTGTGAGCGCGCGCTGCAGCCACCGTATGCAGGCGTCCACTGGTAGCAAAACCCACCGTTCTCAGTCGGCGCGATGTAGAGCGTACGTTCCTGAGAGCCGAAGTCTCCGACGGCGACCTTACGTGCCTGGTCGGCGATCGCCCGTGGATCCATGTGCGGTGGTGCCTGCCGTGAGAGTGAACGGAAATCGAGGACCACGTCTCTGGGGGCTGGCTCGAAGGATGCGAAGGGTACAACCGATACTCCAAACCCGAGGGCCGAGTTCAATGAAACCATGCTCAGTACGAACCCACACACCGCCAAGATCCAGGCCAAGCGATGTCTCCAAGCGCCCTGCCAGGTGGCGCCAGACGCCATGTGAGCGGTCATGCGACATCGGCCGGCGGGTGTCGGCTCCTGTATCGAATGATCGTTGCGCGTCATCGCACGAAGTCCGGAACGCGAACTGGATCAGGAAACTCGAATGACCGCCCACTGGCCAGCGTGACGATGTAGCCAGCCAGTCCGGCGCCGTTAGGAACCGAGACGCTGAAACCATTCGACGAAATCGGGGCTGGGACATGGGTCCCATCGTCCATGATCAGCACGAGTTGAACGATTGAGTCAGGAACGACACCTTCCACGCGCGCGCTCGCGTAAACACCAGAGGTTGCTTGGACGCCGGTCAAATATAGAACAGCGGGCTTGTCGAACTTAGCGAGACACCCGCCTGCGCCGGACCGCATCAGCACGCAGTACCCCATGTTGGGCTTTGGCCAGATGTACCCGGCGTCGCCTAGTGCATGAACCTGCTGGTCCCCCGGTCTCAGCTCACCGGGAACCCGATCCATCCCTGGTGCGAGGAAGACTGGTGGCCCGGTAAGCGCAGCGAGGTTGCCTGCGACGGGCGTCGAGCTGAACGGGGGAGTCTGTGCCTCAGCAGACCATGCCGCCACGACTGTGGCCATCGCGAGGATAAGTACACAGACCGCGAGTACCCGCTTCCGTGATGTCCTCATGTTAGACGTCTCCCTGGCACGTCACGGGGTTGACAGAAGAGTACGTCCCGTTCCAATCCCAGCCGCAGATCAGGTAGTTGTATCCGTATGCGGGCCAGTAGAACGGGTTGTCACCAGCGTTGTCGGTGGAGTAATGGAACCCGCTTTCATTCGTGAAGTAACCCAGATAGAAGTTGTAGTTCAATGGCCGATAGACGCGGTTGTTGGTCCAGTTGTTCCATCCGGAGACCGCAATGTCACTTCCCGCTGACGCGTACATGGTTCCCGGCCCGAAGTAGTTGCTCCACGCGGCCGCGCCGGATACCGAGACGGCGAGCGCGAGCGCGGTCACAACAGCGACAATCACCCCTCGTGCGCCCGGAGGCATCGCTCTACCCCTTCTGAGTTGGTGGTTCCGAGCTCCGACCTGCTCCCGCATCGTCCCTCCTCACGTGGTCGACTGGCGCTTACTCGGTACCTCGTCAGGGAGAGGCGGAAGTAACTCGCCTTAACACTCCGACGGGAGCGTGCCCCGATCTGGACGCGCGACAAGCTCGGGTGTGCGCCGGGTGCCAGAACTCGACGGGGCACTCACGCCCTTCCTCTGGATCTCGCACGAGACGCGAAGAGGTAACGCGGGGTGGCGTCCACCAGCCATGGCCTGGACGGTGGGAACCAACAATCTACGGGTCGGTCGCAGGCGCTACGGGGCAGGCGGCGAATCGATGCGCCGTGTTGCGATGACCCGGTCGGATCCGTCGCGGAGCTCGACGCGAAGTGGAAGCGCCTCGTCCGGACGCCCGATGCTTGTGACGAAGAACGAAGCGTCGATTGGTGCGGTGACGCGCGTGAGGGGAACGGTCCGCTCGCTACCTTCGCGTGTTACGACGGTGGCGGAAACGGCGGCCCGGTCGAGCGTCGAGCCGTAGACGATTGCCTGGTCGTCGGTGAGGCTTTGCGCGGCGAACCCGACGGCTACCGGGATGGTGCGATCGGCGTTGCACCCGGCGGCGTAGTCTGCGAACTCGAAGCAGTAGCCGCCTGTTCTCGTTGGTGCGAGGAACAGCGCGATCGTTGCGCCCTCCGTGGCGAGGCCGAGGCGTCTCGCCTCGCTGGCGATCACACGGGGGTCCATGTTCGGCGGCGCCTGACGCTGGAGGTCGTCGAAACGCTTGACGGCGGCGGAGGGCGCAGGTGGTGCGCTCGAGAAGTCGATCAGCGAGGTGAACGCCGCAAGCGCAGGGAGCGCGACGAGCAGGACGCCCGCGAAGATCGCGGCGGCAAGGAGCAGCTGCTTGCGTCGTGATCTCGCAGCGGTAGGTTGCGCTTGCGTTTCGGCGATCGCGTCGGCGATCGCGAGCAGCTCGGGGTCGTGCCCGAGGAGCTCGAGCAGCTCGGCGTCGGAGAAGACGTTGACCTTTTGGCGCCTCACGGCTCGAGCCCTTCGTGCTCGAGCTGGGTACGGATCGTCCCGAGCGCCCGCATGTACCGCATCTTGCAGGCTGGCACCGTTGCTCCCTCGTCGGCGGCGATCTCCGCAAAGCTCGCACCCTCGATCAGACGGCGTGCAACAACGCGGCGCTGGTTCTCCGGAAGCAGCTCGATCGCCTCCCGGAGGGTTCGCCCGATCGCTTCGCCATACCGTCCTTCGCCTGGCAGGCCGGCTGCGGCGTCGAGCGGCACGAGCTCCGGGGCGCGGCCTCGCCGCCGCGCCTGATCGATTAGCCGGCGGCTGGCAACGGTATAGAGCCATGCCAGTGGTGAGCGCCCCTCCGCATAGACGCGAGTCAGGTTGGCCGCTGCCTCCACGAACACCGTCTGGGTCACGTCCTCGGCGTCCTCGCGCGAGCCGCTGCGTTGACGTACGAAGCCGTAGATGGTGCGGTAGTGGCGGGCAAGGTCTCGGTCATCGGTCACCACTCATATACCTCGCGTGGCTCGCACCTAAGTAACGGACCGATGAGATGGGCCGGGCCGCTCCATGCGGCCCGGCCCGGGTCGCTTCAGGGTTGTGGGGGTGCGGGGATCGTCACCTGACGGACCGAACCGTCGCGCATCGGGACGACAACAGCGGTCGGCACGTCCGACAAGCTGATGGAGAACGTTCCTTCGACGAGCGCGGCCTCATGCGTACCACTCGCGGAGGCGACCTCGAGACCGGCAGCGCCGGCGGCGACGATTCCACGGACGACTGTCGGGTCGCCCTGGCCGAGCCCGTCCGAATCCACGAGCTGGAACTCGACTCCGTCCTCCGCGAGTCCGATGCCGGCGGTGCAGCCGGCTGCTCCACCCGGCACGACCGCGATGCACAGCTGCTTGCGTGTCGTTGGTACGAGGAAGAACGTCGTTCCATCGTCATGCGTCACCCGACGACTTCGAGCGGCAACCGGATCGCCCGGAGCGAGCGCGTCGCTGGGTGCAGTCGACGAGAGCGTGCGGAGCTCTGAGTCAACCTCGGGCGAAAGCGCATCCCGCTCCGTGCGAGGTCGCTGGAACGAGTCGAGCAACGTCGTGGGATCGACACTGGCTCGGGCGGCGGTGACCTGACCCGATCCGGTGTCTGCAAACGCAACAACAGAGACAGCGAGCAGCGCGCCGACCGCCGCCGAGAACCCGAGCAGCACGGATGAGCTCGATGTGATGAGTCTTTTCATCGGATCGACGCTCCTCAGGGCGTGGTCGTCTGGCATGTCCAGGTCACGCCAGAGTTGTCGTTTTGGTTCGAGCACTTCGCGTACGCGATCGTGCCGCTTCCACCCGGGTACTTCGTCGGGTTCGCGTTGTCGTACACGAGCCCCGTCTGCGAGGAGCCGTGCAGGTACCAGACCCACCAGTAGTACCCCGACTGGTGCCAGACCTGGTTGTAACTTCGAACCGCCTCGCCGGACGTCGGGAAGGTCCCTCCGACGCCGTTGGTGCCGGAGGCGTAGTTGATCTGGCCGGCCCAGGCGACGGTCGGCGGGACGATCATCAGCAGCAGCGCGATCACCAGCAGCGGCAATCGGCGGAACGCCCGTTGGGCGCTGTGTCGCTCGCTTCTTGAGCTAGACACGTGCGTGCTCCTTTCATGCGTTGACGGACACAAAGAAGTCGCTCGCGCGGCCGCAAAGGTAACGCTGGGGTGGTACGCGACTTCGCCGATGTCCGCTGTGGGCAGACTCACGTCGCCGACGGACGGACGACTAGCGCGCAATGCACCCAGCGGAAGACGCCTACGGGCGCTACCGAGCCCGGATCCACCTCTACCGCCACGCTCGTACGCTTGCGCCTGAGCAAAGAACGGTCGTCGTCCTCAAGGCCTACGCGGCCTGAGCGCGCTTGTCACGATCCGCGCCGAGTCGCAGGACTCTTGTCGTACAACGAGTTGAGCCCACACGTGTGCATCAGGCCGGCTGGCTCCATGCGGGTTCCCTCCGGCGGGCGGTACGTCGTGTTACTTCCGTTCGCCTCGCACGAGAGAAGAGGTAGATGCACTAAGCGGAACGAGACGTCTCAGAAGGGAGGATACGGTGGTTCATCTACAACCCGCTCATCGAGAGCGGTACGAAACGCGGTGGGGTGATCGTAACCGTGTTGGCGCTTTCGCCCGCCATTCCCGCGACTGCACCGATCATCGGAGGTTGCAATGATCACCCGGCATAGCCCCAGAGCACACCTGCTCGTGCTCCTTTGCATGCTGTCATTCGCCGCGGCAATACTCGCAGCGACGGCTTACGCAGGTCAAGACTTCTATTGCAACGGATGTACTCTAAGCTCATCTGGCGTTCCAGCGACAAGTGGCTCAACTAACCACATCGCTAACGGGATGCAGCTCGCGGTTGCTGCGGACTGGCATCACTACCAGTACAACATTTCTACTGGCGTGACCTCATGTCAGAGGTCGGGCACGAATGGCTTTGGTTCGTTTCTCGCCTGCTCCGGTACAAACACCAGCTCGCGCTGCCATCTGCTGAACGGCACCGGCCCGCGGGTTGCCACCTGTAGAACCGACACATAGCGAACGCTCCGAAGTATCTGAACGAGGAGACGAAAGTGAGATTTCGAAACAGATGCAGGTTGTCGATAATGGCCGGTTCGATTACCGTGGCGGCGGCGGCATTCTTCGCGATACAGGGCGCAGGTGCCCCACGCGCTTCTAATGAGGCTGCGGGCGTTGGCTTGGTCAAGGCAAGTCAGGTAGCTGCCTTGGATCCTGAAACCGCTCGTCTTGCAGCGTCGCTCAACGCCAGCGGATGGGGAGCGGCGGCTCTCGGAAAGCGACTTCCGGACGCTGCCCGTAGGCTAACGGCGACCATTGACGGGAAGCATCTCTTCCTCGTTCCCACGACGAAGGGGAAAGTCTGTCAGATGCTCGATGGAGCTGGCGAGAGTTGTTTCGAGCCTCTGTCACGCACTCACCCGGTTCAGTTGGTCGGTGATGACCTGAGCGGTCCTGGCGGTCATGCGCCGGTCTTCTACGGGGTCGCAGTAGATGGTGTGCGCGCGGTGACGTTCAAGACAGGCGCACAGAGTCACACTGTTGAGGTGACGGACAACGTCTTCGTCTTCCATGGAGACTTGACGACGCCCGTCGACTCGTTGAATTCAACGTCGGCAACGTTTGACGACGGCACGGTGGTCGCACTTCCCTGAGTCGTGCGTCCTCGACCTTGCAGTAGGCGAGGCTTGTGGCGAGCGGCCGCGATTCGAGCGGCCCGCCCGCCACAGCCTTTTAGCGCGTGTCGCGTTGTCCTCACCAGCTCGGCCAGCGCTGCTCGCGCGCGACGATCCGGTCGAGCACCCTGACAATGTGGTCTGCGTCGATCGCCCGTCGACCTCGATCGCCAACGCCTCACGGCTGTCACGTCCACGGTCAGCTCCGACACCTCCAGCCTCTCGATGCAGGAGAGAGCGCTACTCATGGGGCTGTCGAGCGAGATACCTAGCGACGACCTTCAGGCGAAACCGAGACGAGTAATCGTGCTCTCCAGTCGCCACCGCCTGCCCGGTCAGACGACCAAGCCCGAGTGGCAAGGACAAGGAGGCGAAATCCGCATGCTCAGGTCCGACAACTTCCTCTCCATCGCCGGGTGGTCTACCCGCTGCTGGGCTCGCATTGATCGCAGCTGTTCTGCTTCGTCCCGCCGTTGGCCAAACGATCCACCGCACCTTCGGCGACCGGTCGGCGGCGCCCGACTTCGCGCCGCTGCGAGGCGGAGCCGAGCTCAACCCCGGTTCGCTGTCGGAAGACCAGCGCAAGGGATTCCAGAATGTCGTCTCGAACTTCCCAGCGGAGTCTGCCGACGTCGCCGGAGCCAGGGTTCTCCAGGACGGACTCGGCCGGTCCAACTCGAAGCTTGTCATCGTCCCGTCGTCGAGCCCTCGCGGGCTCTCCTATTCGCTTCTTGCGGCAGCGGGCTTCCCGAGCATGACCTACTGCTACAGACCGCTCGAGGCGGGTGCGCTTGACAGCTCGCTGCGCGGCCAGCGCTTCATGGTCGCCGTTGGAGTCGCTGAACGACGGGACAGTCGGAACCCAGGTCTTCGGGGTGACGCTCGACGACGTAAAGGCGCTCCGCATACGGGTCGACGGTGCGTGGCGAGATCTCGACGTCCGGAACAGCTCGTTCTATCTCGATCTACAAACCAGCGGTTTTCGGATCAATCGGAGAAGTAGAGGCGACGCTCGCGAACGGGTCGAAGCAGCTTCACGACACGCGGCCGGGGGCTGAGCAGTTCTAGAGCGCAATTTGTCATTCCGACCACGCGGGCGGCCTGAACGAGACCGCTTCTTTGCCCGGTCGCGGAGGCAGCGCCGTTTGCTCAGAGCCACGGCGCGGACACGCCTGCGAACCGCAGGCTCGAGATCGGCTCCGATCGTCGCGAATGCACCTTAGGTCCCGGCAAAGTGGAGATGGGCAGTGGTTCGCGTCGTCCGATCGTCGTCCAATCCCGCGCTCCATGACTTCCTCTTGTCGTGGGGCGTCGGCTCAGTGGACGCGGCGCTCTTCGTCCGACGTGTTCGCGGCGGACGGTGCCGGAATCTAGGATCGGATCACCCAGGTGACATTCTTGGCTCTTCCATGCGAGTCGCCGGCGCGCGCCGCGGCGCGAAGGGACTTGCTGGTTCAACGGTCGCCCGCCTTCCGGCGCGGGCAGACTCCCGTCGCCGACGGACTCACGACCAGCAACGCATGCACCCAGCCGAAGACGCCTACCGGCGGTACCGATACCGGATCTACCGCTTCTTTCTCGTCCGGACGGGCAGTCACCACGACGCCGAGGACTTGACCCAGCGCGTCTTCGTCGACGCCCTCACCGCCCTCTCGAGCGCCGACACCACTCCAGACTCAGTCCTTCACTGGCTGTACGCCGTCGCGCAGCGCCGGCTCGTCGACGAATATCGACGTCGAGGACGCTCCATCGACGACGCCATTCCAATGTCGCGGCTCGAGCCGACCTACGGCGACGACGTCAGCAGCTCACTCGCCACCGCGCTCGCCACGCTGACGCCCGAGCAGCGGACGGTCGTCGTCCTCAGGCTCCTCCGCGGCCTGAGCTTCCCCGAGATCGCCGACCTGACCGGGGTCTCGGAGGACGCCTGCAAGATGCGCTTCTCACGGGCGCTGGGCGCGATTCGCATCGCGCTTCATGAGTGGGCACCGTCGTGAGTACCTCCGACCTCCGACTTCTGACCTCCGACTGCGCCTGAGATCGCGCCGGCGGCAGCGTGCGGGACGACGACCGCGACGAGGTCAGGCGGAAGCGATATCGTCGGGCTCGAGCGAACCTTGTCGGCCACCGCGTCGTCTCCAACTGGGGACTCGTTGCGCCCGTCGGCTATCGGCCCGAGCCGCGCGGAGTGTGAACGCGTGTCACTTCGCACCCCGACGCCCTGCAGGCCCACGCTATCGCCGTCCGAAGTCGCTCCTGGGTGAAGCCTGGAAGACGGGTCGATCGGGGTTTCGGCCCTCGCGCGGAGCGTCGCGACGATGGCTGCAACGAGATCCGTGGCGAGTGAGGCCCATCTACCTCCACGTCCCTAGTCGGCCCATCCGACGCCGCTCGATTGCGCATGGTTGAGCAGAACGGGCGTGTCATGAACGGGACTCAGGCGGATGGCGCGCGCCGGCCGGTGCCGCCGACGGTTTGGACTGCCCGATCGCGGGTTGGGTCCGCGACGGCGGTCCACAGTGGTCACGCGACGTCGGTACGCCGGACAGAGACGGCGTCGCCGCTTCGGAAGGCGGCATACAGAGCTGGGCTGGCGCACAATGGGGCAACACATGATTGCGCCCGGCGGCGGCCGCGAACGCCGCCGCCAGGCGATATGCCCGGTGTGTCCTACGGAATCGCGGGAGCCCGGACGGTTTCGGTGACGAACACTGAGTTGCCGTCCCTCAGCGTGAGATCCTCGCCTCTGACATCCCACGGGGTTGCGGTTTCCGGCAAGTAGATCTCGAACGCGTTGTCCACTACAGCGCCGCGCACCCTAGTCCCATTCTTCAGCACAACTGTCACGGTCGTGACGTCATCGGTTGCAAGACCTCGAACGGAGGCGGGCACACCGCTACCGATGGCGTCGTCGTCCCCGATAGCCGCATTCACCGGCGAGAGGAATCGCTCGAAGCAGCCGCCCGTTCCTGAGCGATCCACATGGCAGATGCTCTTGCCCCTCGTCCATGCGTAGTGGGCGTATCCCAGTGGCCTTACACGCCCATCACCAGGCGCGAGATCTACCGGAAAGCCCCTAACCGCTGCGACACTTCCTGCTGAGATAGACGGATTCATCAGAGCGGCCATTCCTGTTGCCTGGGGTACGGAGCCACCTTCCGCCTCGCGTCCGAAGTACGCGAACGCAGCGGCCACTCCTACGGAGACCATCGCGAGCATCAGAGCTACTCTCGGCATCTTCAGCCTCCCTTACGAGTACGCCTGGCAGCTGGCGGGGTTAACGTCGTTGGCCGTGTTGTTGCTACATGTCGCGATCGAGTAACCGAAAGCCCCGCCGTTATGGACGAACGGGTTATCCATGGTGTTGGACTTGTATCCCACCGCACCCGACGAGTTGTAGTACCAGAGAGACACCGATGGGCCGGGGTCGCGCCAGATCCGATTGTTGGACCAGTAGTTGTATCCCGCGCCGACTACCTCATACCCACCCAGGTACCCGCAGCAGTTGTACGCCACTGTCCAACCAGCGGTCGCGCCGCCGGGCAGGAGAGCGAGCACGATCAGGCTCAGGGCTAGAAGAGAGTACGTACGCCTCCAGCCAACCCGCCGTCTGCTCATATCATTGCACCTCCCTCGATCGGTCGGATCCAACGCACTACTTGGTGACTCGCAGAAGGAGCTGGGAAGTAACGGCCCATTGCTCCGCATGGTGCTGGACCGTGCTAGCCGGCAGCGTCGCACGACAGCTGAGCGTGGTCGAGCTCGCGGTCGTCGAGAAGCACGTGCGTATAAGTGTCCGCAGTGACCGAAAGGGAGCGTTGGCCGACGCGAGCACCGATCAGCGCCCAGGTCTCGCCTTGGCGATGCCAGAGGCTGATTCGACGGTGGCGCAGGTCGTGCGGTGACCAGGTCGGCGTGCCGGACGCCTTGCAGGCCCTTGCGATCGCAGTTCGCAGCTTCTCCTGGGTCACACCCTCGAACACGGGTCGCCGTGGGTCGCGGTCCTCGCGTGGTGGCAGCATTGTGACGACGGCCGCGAATAGGTTGGGCGGGACCGGGACCCAACGCCCTCGGCGCCCCTTCTCGAGGGCGCGACGAATGCGCCAACGGGTGTTCGGCTCGTCGATGTCGCCGCAGCAGAGCCCCTTCTCCTCGAGCTCGCCGACGCGCATCCCGGTCGCGTCGAGCACGAGCACCGCGAGCGCGTAGCGGTGCGGCATCAGCGGTAGGACGGCTTCGATCTGGTCAGCTGTGGGTGGAGCAGGCTCCTCGCGCTCCTGCCGCGGGAGGCGGACGTGGACGCGATCGCGCGCCGGATTGTCCTTGACACCGGCGTAGTCGAGTACCTGCGCGAGCGCGGTCAGCGTCTTCCGAATCGTCTCGCGCTTGCGGCCCGCCGCGTGCAGCGCAGCCACGACTTCGGCGACGTCGGCGGGAGTGATGTCGTCGACACGTCGAGCGCCGAGGAGCGGGAGAGCGCGTCCGAGCTGGACGCGGTGCCCGACCGCCGTGCCTTCTGTGACATCGACGCGGGAGGCACGCCAGCGCTCGGCTGCCTCGGCGAGCGTCGGCATCGCGTCAACCGCGTCTGCGAACTGGCTGAGGCGGGGCACGCGCACCGCGGCGAGTTCGCCGGCGACCCAGCGCTGGCGAGCGAGCGCGTCGCGCCGGGTCGCGAACGAACCCGCATAGCGCTTCGCACTCTCACGACCTCCGAGCCGGTACTTGACGAGATAGCGGTTGCGGGCGCCCGCGATTGTGCGTCGCTCGATCCAGACGCTAGGCATGGCAGGGTCTCACCCGATCATCACCGTAGGTGCTGTGGTCGACAAGCTCGAGGAACTCCTCGGCGCGGATCATCGGCCGGGAATAGCCGGGCAAAGCGACCACGGGCAGTGCACGGAAGACGGCGTCAACCGCACGTCGCTCCAGACCCAGCCGCCGCAGATGGGAACGCGTCAGCAACGCCCCCGGCGTCTCGAGGAGCTCGGCGGCCGAGGGACGCGACGCGCGGTGCGTGGCCGCGCAGGACGTTCGGTCATTGCCGGTCGGAACGCGATTAGCCTGGCGTGTACCCGAGGTCCCGTTCGACGCAGACGGATGAGGCGCATCGACGCCCTGCACAGGCTCGGTGAGTTCCGTCTCGAGCTCGAGCTGCCGCGCGTCGACGTTGCGCTGCATCCGTCTAGTGTAGCAGATACGTCCACAAGGAGCCTTAACGCAATCCCGGTGTAGCATCGCGTCGTGACGAGCGGGATGTTGATCAGGCAGGCGCGCCTGCGAGCGCGACTCTCGCAGGCACAGTTGTCGGAGCGAAGCGGCAAGGACAGGGCGCAGATCGCCCGCTGGGAACGAGATGTGGTAACGCCGAGCCTGGAGACGTTGCGCGATGTGCTGCAGGCCTGCGGCTTCGATCTCGACCTGCAGCTCGTGCTGTACGAGCCGCCCGATGAGCGCGACGACGCCCGGTTGCGCGAGGAGCTTGCGAGGACGCCGCAGGAGCGCCTCCGGGCGATGCTCGAGGCGCGGCGCACGTAGATGGCGGCCGACGACCGGTTCGATCCGTACACGCTGCTTGCGACGCTCGAGCGGCATCTGGTCGCCTACGTGGTGATCGGCGCGCTCGGCCGCGTGCTGCAAGGCTCGGGAGAGATCACCAACGGGGTGGACATCTGCCCCTCGACGCATCCCGAGAGCATGCGCCGCCTCGGGCTCGCACTCACCGACCTGAACGCCCGCCGCCCCAATGGCAAACCGGTCGTGCTGGAGCGCGACCTTGTCGGTCGGCCGCTGCTCGAGCTCGGGACCGATGCCGGCGAGCTGAAGATCGTCCCCGAACCGCCCGGCACGCGCGGCTACGACGACCTCCGCCGCAGAGCCAGACACGAGCCGATCGGACAAGGACTCAGACCCCAGGTCGCCTCGGTCGACGACCACGCCCGCATGCTCTCCGTCCTCTCCCGCGACGAGGACCGCCAACCCCTGCGCACCGTGCAGCGGATGATCGAGCTCGGCCCCGAGATCAGCCGCGGACTCCACCGCGGCATCGACATCTAAAGCCTGCTTGCCTCTCTCGGCCGCTACTGCATACAGGAACTACTCACCCCAAGAAGACGAGACACAGATGCACCCTAGGTGCTATCCGACTCACCGATTACTGTAAGCGCATGTCCCGTTGGAAACGTCGCCGCGGAAGGCAGCGGCGAGAACACCAGCACCGGCCGCAGACCTACTGGGCTCCGCCGGGCGAGCTGCGCGAGGTCGTCGAAGACGAGGAAACCGAGCGGCTGGCGTACACGCGCAAGCAGGCCGCCGAGGCGCTCGGCGTCAGCATCTCCACCATCGACCGGCACCTCGTCAAGGTCGTGACACGGTCAAGACACCGTGGG
>Ga0207649_10000980_pt1 | contig 17679 bp, 19 predicted proteins | sample KBSC43metaG_FD_184317 | JGI IMG/M metagenome (GOLD analysis project Ga0207649, IMG submission 184317) | Corn rhizosphere microbial communities from Kellogg Biological Station, Michigan, USA - KBS C4-3 metaG (SPAdes) (version 2) | ecosystem: Host-associated > Plants > Roots > Rhizosphere > Soil ... | reverse complement strand
GAACGTGGCGTCGGCGTGGTTGCGCAGGCGGTCGCGCGCGTATTCGGTCAGGTGCAGCGGCAACGGCCCCATGGGGCCGAACAGGCCGAAAAAGCGCACGCCGAGGCGTGGCCGGTCGGCGCTGGCGTTGAACGACATGATGGGCGCGGGCGCGAAGTCCATCTCCGGGTCCTGCCCGAGCCGCAGCGGTTCGGCGCCTGGCCGAAGTGCCTTGCCCAGCCGGGGCTGCTGCGGCGACATGGCTTCCACCTCGCGCAACACCGCGAAGAAGTCGTGCGCCCATGGTTCGGCCGCGAGCGCCTCGAACAGCCGGGCCTGGCGTTCGTGGCGGCTGCGGGCGAGGTCCGAGGCGTCCATGGGAATCAAAGCACGGCCCGGGTGCCCACGCGAGGGGTGGTGCGCAGGATTTCGCCGCGCGAGGCCGAGCGCAGCACGGTCTCGACGAAGCTGTTGGTCGAGGCGTGGCGTGCGAAGAAACGGTCGAGCACCACGCCGAGCAGGAACGCGCTCGACCCCTGGAACCCGAGTTCGTCGGCCACGACGGTGATCTCCACGCCGCAGCCGAACGTCAGCGGGCCGGGGAAGGGCAGGCGCCTCACCACGGACTGTGCCTGCACCGATTGCACGCCGTCGACCTGCTTGGACCAGGCCATGTCCTGTTCGGGCCCGTGCAGCGAAAGAAGGCTGCGCAATGCGGCGCCCGCGCGCACCGGGTCTTCGCCGGCGATGCTGAGGTAGTTGAGCGTCAGCAGGCTCACCATGGCCCAGCCCACATCGCCGCGGGCAATGCGTTGCACGGGGCGGGTGGGCCCGCGCAGCGTGTCGATGCGGATGGTGGGGCCGGCGGCATCGAGCGTCCAGGTCGTGGCCGAGCCGGGCAGCAATGTGGGCAGATCCCGATTGGTGACCAGCGCCGTCAACGACAATTGGCGGATGTCGTCACGGTAGGGGGCATTGTCGGGATCCACGAGCGACAAAAAGATCTCCTGACCGACATAGGCCGAACGCGGTCCGTCGAGCCGCTGGCGGCTGGACAGCAGGCGCGGCTCGCGGCGCGCCGTGTAATAGGCACCATGGTTGCGCGATTCGTCGTGGAAGGCCGCATACAGCGGCAGGAACTTCTGTTCCGCCACCTGTGCCGTGCCGAAGCCCGTGACGGATTCGAGCGTGTGCACCTCGAAATCCATCGGGCGCGTGCGGTCCGGCACCACATGGTGCTCCCAGGCACCGGTGCCGATCTGGATGCGGTCAAGTCGTTTGGGAAACAGATTGACGGCGGGCGTGCAGTACAGCGCGAGGCTGTCGGCATCGACCAGCGATTCGAGCGATACGTCGGCCTTGCCGAAGAGCACCACGAGCTCGGCCTCCGCGCCGTCGATCAATGCGAAGCGGCGCGCCAGGTCGGTGACGGCGAACTGAAGAAAGCGTTGCGGCATCGCCGCATACTCCTGCAGCAGCCGGTGGCCACTGAAGCCGCGCAGGGTCTCCGGCAGCAGCGCTTCATCGTCGCCGAAGCCGAGCGGCTGCAGCGAGCCCGCATCAGCATGCGCCGACATGCCAGCTTTTCCGCCGTGGCCCACCCAGGTACCGAGTCCGTTGCCGAGCACCAGCTCATGCAATCGGAAGGCCACGTCGTCGGGCGCGGCGATGTAGAGCGGCAGCCTGTCGAGGCCGATCTGGCTGAACTTGATGCCGCCGTGGGTCTTGAGCCGGATGCGCAGGCCGCCGCGGATCTGGCGCGCACCGGGCAGGCGAGTGAGCGGCAGGTCGGGCGCATGCGTGAAGTACTGGACGGACTCGATCTCCACGGGCCACAGCGTGACGTCTTGCGCCGTGCGGAACTCGCAGCGGGTGTTCTGCCCGCGCACGATCTCGCTCGTCAGCACGCTGTTGCGCGGGATGGTGAAACCGCGGGTCAGGTTGGGGTCGAGCAGGTCCGGGCGAAGCCGGGCCATCATCATCGACGGCACCGGCGACAGGAAGCCGGGATAGACCGTCTCCAGCATGTGCTGGATCAGGCGCGGGTGCTCCGCATCGATCTTCAGCTGCACGCGCGCAGCAAGGAATGCGAAGCCCTCCAGCAGCCGCTCGACGTACGGGTCGCTGACCTCCACGCCGTCCATCGACAAGCGGGCGGCGATCTTCGGAAACTCCTTCGCGAATTCGGCACCGACCTCGCGCAGATGGCTGAGTTCGTCGTTGTACAGGCGGAGCAGGCTCGGATCCATCGGGCAGGCGCGTGAAGGCGTCAGGAGGTCTTGCGGCGCACGGGGATGGCGGTTGCGTCACGCACTTCCACCTGGCCGGCTTCGAGATCGAGCTGCGTGCGCAGGAGCAGCTCGAGCGGCACGGGCTGGGCCCACATGAACCCGTGGATCTCGAACTCGATCACGTTGTGGGTGTCCAGCACGCTAGTGGCATCGAGGGCTTTCACCTCGAGCGAGTCGGCCATCACCCGCGGTTCGAACCGGAGGATGGCCTGCTTGAGGGTGCGTTCGAGCAGGCTGATGTCCACCCGCGAGGCCATCTGGCCCGACATCGGTGGCAAGCCGTAGTTCAGCACCGAATGGGCGGCCTGCGCATGGGTCTCCGTCAGGCCACGCAGCGGTTGCACCGCGTTGAGCAGCCACGACAGGTCGCGCAACACAGCGTCGCGGAGCTGCGACTTGTTCATCATGCGGCTGTCTTCGGCCTCGACCCGCGAGTGCGGCGTCAGGTCGGTCAGGCGGTCGAGCAAGGCCGGTTGCAGGCGATCTCGGAGGTTCATGCGGGTCTCAGACCGGCGTGGGGGCCAGGCGAATCTCGCGTGCGTCGAGGAGTCCCGCCTCAGGCCCGCTCGTGGAAATCAGCCGCTGGCCGAGACCGGCGTACTGCTCGTCACCGAGCGGGTTCCAGGTCGTGCCGCGGGCCAGCTTGAGTGCGCCGTCGGCTTGCTCGCGCGTGCCCGGATAACACGTGGGCACGAGTGCCACGCTCTGGCCACCGTTGGCAAACGTGAGTTGCACGGGGGCCCACACCATGTCGCGCAGGTCTTCCGGCGCTTCGATGGTGACGGCCGACAGGGCGTCGAACGGCACCCAGGTATAGCGACCGTTGAGCACCACTTCGAGCACCGGACCGAGGCGCGAGTCGGCGTCGGCGATCCAGTCGAACGATTCGCCGTCGAGCGTGCCCGGCGTGACCGGTGCGGCCTCGAAGGCGGACGCACGCAGGTGCGTGGCCTGCGCCGCGTTGCCCTGGGCATCCTGGGCCAGGGCCTCGATCAGCATCGCGACCCACTGGGTGGGCTGGCCGAACACGACGGGGGTGGTCTTGCCGGCGAACACGGCCGCACGCACGGCCTCGCATCTGATCGCTTCGCGGTAGGTGTTGACCATCGACAGTGTGCCGTGGTCGAGCTGGCCGCACACATCGAGCTGGGCGAGGGCCCGTTCCCACTGGCCGAGCACGCTCAGCAGCTGGAACAGGAAGACGCGGAGCTTGGCGTCCCCCGGCTTTTCGCGCACCTGTTGCTGGAGCGCGGCGAGGGCCTGGGCCGGATCGCCGGCAGCGAGGAATTCCTGGGGTGTGGTCATGGCGCGCTCAGACGGGCAGGATTTCGTCCTGGAAGGTGAAGCCCGAGCCCCGGTTGCCGGTCTCGGACTGGATTTCGTATTCGACGTTGACCTTGTTGAAGCTGAAGGTGACCGTCTCCATCAACTTGCCCGTGGTATCGCAAGCCAGGTCGACCGATGTCACACGGGCGTTGTTCAGCGTGATGGTGAAGAAGTCGCGCTGGCCTCCACCGGCCTTGCTCACCATCAGCTTGGCTTCCTTGATCTCGTCGTTGCTGGCCAGCACCGAGAGCAGGGCCGTGGTGCTGCTGTCCACGTACTTGCCCACCGTCAGGTTGCGGTAGGAGCGGCGTGCGGTGGCCTGTGTGGACCCGAGCGCGGAACTGGCGGTAACACCCCAGTTCCACCACGTGACAGCGATCTGGCCCTGGTGCTCGGCTGCGATGGCTTCGCCCTTGAGCTTGCCGGCGCGCTTGCTCTGGACGGACAGGAACGCATCGACGAAGCCCTCGCCTTGAGCAGCGACAGGGGATGGTGGCGTTGGCATATCGATGGTTCCTTCCTGGTCCGGAGTGAGGTGGCTTTCGCCCTTTTTTCAAGCACCAAGGCCCGGTCGCGGCACGATGTGCCGAGACCGGGCAGGCAAGCCCTTGTGAAGAAGGGCTGTCAGATCAGTAGGCGCGGCGCTCTGCGACGTCCCAGCCGATCAGGACCTTGCCGGTCATGCCGCCCTTTTCATCCTGAGGCTGGTACTCGTGCTCCACGACCTTGTATGAGCACTTCACTTCTTCGATGACGTCGCCCTGGGACACGGCCGTCGGGGCCACGCTGGTGATGAACACCTCCTTCAGCGTGATCGTCAGGTAGGTCTTCTGGCCGTCGCCGGCCTTGCGGGCGGTGATCTTGGCGTCCTTGAAGTGCTTGCCGGTGATGCAGTTCTTGACCAGGATCGGCGAGGCCTTGTCGTAGCGGTGCGTGAACACGAACTCGCCGGCAACGGCCTTGCCGTGGCCCGAGCCACCGCCCATCGAGGCGCCCGAGGGCTGGGTCACGTCCCAGCGCCACGACAGGATCTCGATTTCGCCCTTGTGGTCCTTGTGGGCGGATTCGCCTTGGACGCCGTCAAACTTGATGTGAAAGTCGCTGCTCATTTGTCAATTGCTCCTGATTTACGGGAAAGGTACTGCTAGCGCCGGAACTGGCGCGGGGTTGGAACTGGGTTGAAAGGGGCCCCCGGAGGGGCCATGGCCGGGGTCAGGCTGCCTTGTTGGACGGCAGCTTGGACACGAGGCGCAGGGAGACCGTCAGGCCTTCGAGCTGGTAATGCGGGCGCAGGAAGAACTTCGACGAGTAGTACCCCGGGTTCCCTGGGATCTCTTCGACCTGCACCTCGGCCGCGGCGAGCGGCTTTTGTGACTTGGTGGCATCAGAGGAGTTCGCCGGGTCGCCGTCGACGTAGTTCATGATCCAGTCGTTGAGCCACTTCGACATGTCGTCCTTTTCCTTGAACGAACCCACCTTGTCGCGCACGATGCACTTCAGGTAGTGGGCGAAGCGGCAGGTGGCGAACAGGTACGGCAGGCGGGCGGCGAGGTTGGCGTTGGCCGTGGCGTCCGGGTCGTCGTATTCGGCGGGCTTTTGCAGCGATTGCGCGCCGATGAACGCCGCGAAATCGGAATTCTTGCGGTGCACGAGCGGCATGAAGCCGTTCTTTGCGAGTTCGGCCTCGCGGCGGTCGCTGATGGCAATCTCGGTCGGGCACTTCATGTCCACGCCACCGTCGTCCGTCGGGAACGTGTGGGTGGGCAGGCCTTCCACCGAACCGCCGGATTCGATGCCGCGGATGCGCGAGCACCAGCCATACATCTTGAACGAGCGGTTGATGTTCACCGCCATGGCGTAGGCCGAGTTGGCCCAGGTGTACTTGGTGTGATCGGCGTTGCCGGTGTCTTCCTCGAAATTGAATTCTTCGACCGGGTCCGTCTTCGCGCCATACGGGGTGCGGGCGAGGAAACGCGGCATCGCCAGGCCGATGTACTTGGCATCGTCGGACTCACGCAGCGAGCGCCATGCGGCGTACTCGGGCGTGGTGAAGATCTTGGTCAGGTCGCGCGGGTTGGCAAGCTCCTGCCACGAACCCATCTGGGTGAGCGACGGATCGGCGGCCGCAATGAAGGGCGTGTGCGCGGCGGCTGCCACCTTGGCCATCTCACCGAGCAGCTCCACGTCTTGCGGACCATGGTTGAAGTAGTAGTCACCCACGAGGCAGCCGAACGGCTCGCCGCCGAACTGGCCGAACTCCTCTTCGTACACGCGCTTGAAGATGGGGCTTTGATCCCAGGCAGCGCCCTTGTAGCGCTTGAGCGTCTTGCCCAGCTCCTGCTTGGAGATGTTCATCACGCGGATCTTGAGCTGCTCGTCCGTCTCGGTGTTCCTGACGAGGTGGTTCAGCCCGCGCCACGCGCTTTCCAGTTGCTGGAAATCGGGGTGGTGCATGATCTGGTTGATCTGGTCGCTGAGCTTCTTGTCGAGCTCGGCGATCATCGCCTCGATCGACATCACCACGTCGTTGCCGATCAGCTGGGTCTGTGCCAGCGCCTGTTGCGCCAGGGTCAGCACGGCGGATTCCACCGCCGACTTGGCCTCATCGCTCTTGGGCTTGAATTCCTTGTTCAGCAGCGACGCGAAATCGCCGCCCTGGAACTCGACACCCTGCAGCGCCGACGATTGGGTTTGTGCATCTGCCATCACGAATCTCCGTCTGGTTCTGGGGGCGGGTTACTCGGCCTTCGGCTCGTCTTCGGCCTTCTTGGCGCTGGCCAGGCTGTTGAGCAGTGCCGGATCGGCGATCACCTTGGCGAGGAGTTCTTCCGCGCCGGTCTTGCCGTCCATGTAGGTGATCAGGTTCGACAACTGCTGGCGCGCGGTCAGCAGCTTGTTCAGCGAATCCACCTTGCGTGCGACGGCCGCAGGGGAGAAGTCGTCCATGCTTTCGAACGTGATGTCGACGCTCATGTTGCCTTCGCCGGTCAGGGTGTTGGGCACCTGGAAGGCCACCCGCGGCTTCATGGACTTCATGCGGCTGTCGAAGTTGTCGACGTCGAAGTCGAGCAGCTTGCGATCCGCGACGGGGGCGAGCGGCTCGGAGGGCTTGCCCGACAGGTCAGACAGGACGCCCATCACGAACGGGAGCTGCACCTTCTTCTCGGCACCATAGAGTTCCACGTCGTATTCGATCTGGACGCGGGGCGCACGGTTGCGAGCGATGAACTTCTGACTGCTGGTGGCCATGGTGGGCTCCTCTACGCTGGGGTCAAGTGGAATGTTGAAAAAGTGGCGGCCGTGGGGCCGGCGGGGGATGTTGGCGCCTGGATTCAGTCGCCGGACGGGCCCGCGATGTTCTCGATCTGGCCGATGCTGTCGGGCGCCAGGTCACGGATGATGTCGAGGAAGCTCTTGGACATCAAGCGCTGCGCACGGCGGATGAGCAGGGGGGCCGGGTTGGTGGGTTCGTGGCGTTCGATCCATTCACAGACGCGGTCCAGGGTGCGCACGACGTCGTCCCGGTTGCGCAGCGCGCCAGGAGCGGCCACCGCGCCGCTTGCCGTTGCGATGTCCGGGTCAGCAACCGCATCGCTGCTGGCATCGCCCGGTTCGGCCGATGCATCGGCTTCGGCGGCCGAGGCCGCCTGGCTCAGCCAGCGGGCGATCTGCTGAAGCGGTTTGAGGTCCGGCCCTTGGGCGCCCACGTGCTCGCTGACCACCGATTCGATGCGCAGCAGCTCGGCGTGAGGCGTGCGAAGCGCCGCGAGCACCCCGGGGGCCTGGGCTTCAATGGCCTTCAGTGCCTCGGCAATGCCCTCAGCGGTGGGCACCGATTCGTCGGGGTCCGGCGCGGTCTTGCCCGCGGACAATTCGATCTGGCGCACGGTCAGCGGGATGCGGCCGGAACCCACGGCGGCGTCGCGCAGGTCGGCCAGGCCCGTGGCCACATCGGCCAGCGGCGCCAAGGCGTTCAGGCGCATCGTGGGGTCGTTGTTGTCGTCGGCGTCGAGGGCCGGGAAGACATGATCCCAGTGCTGCTCCAGCAGCCCGGCCACGAGCGACAGCCCACTGGCATAGCCCTGGATGCCGTGCTGATGGGCCGCCGCGCGTGCCAGCAGCACGGCCAGGCGCAGGTCCCGCGTGCGCTGGGCCAGGGGCAGGGCGTTCTCGAACACTTGCCGCCAGTCAGGTTCCTGCGCCGGAATGACCGTATCGCCGAATTGCTGTTCCGGCTTGCCCCGAGCCAGTTCTTCCAGCGCCAGGAAGGCGGGATCGTACTCCAGGTCTTCACCGCAGGGCGCGTGGTCGGCCAGCGGGGCGAGGAGTTGATCGACAGGCAGAAGACTCATGGGTGGAAGGTGTGAAAAAAACCGTTCGTTCGATGCGATGACGTGACTCTAGGAACGCCCGGCCTTGCCGGCATCAGCCGAAAGTCACTTCGATGCCGGCGGCCATGCAGAACATCGGCCGAAGGAGGTTCACAGAGGCAGTTCCCGGAGTGCGCGGAGATGACATGGACATGATGTTCCGTGAAAGGACTTGGCCGCCCGTGAGCGAAGCTGCCAGTGTTGGTCGCGCGGGGCGCTCAGGGAATCCCCCGAAGGACGGAATGGAGGTCACGCGTTCGCACCGGCTTGAACAGCACGCGGTGCCCGCTGTCGTGCGCGCGCTTGACCTGCTCCGGCGAGGTGTCGCCGGTCATCAGCAACGCGGGCAGGGGGGCGCCGTACGCTTCACGGACCCGTTCGATCGCCGTGATGCCGTCTTCCCGGTTCGCGAGCCGCAGGTCCGAAATCACGAGATCGATGACCTCGGCATGGCGCCTGACCTCGGTGCAGGCCTCGTTGATGTTGCCTGCGACCAGCACCTGGTATCCCCAGGTCTGCAACAGCTCGCGCATGCCGGTGCGGATGCTTTCCTCGTCGTCGATCAGCAGCACCGTGCGGTTTTCCTCGATCGGGGACGGCACTGTGTCGGCGCCCAGGACCACGCTGTCGAGGTCGGCCATTTCCGTGGGCTTGAGCAGGATGCGGAACACCGTGCCCTTGCCTGGCTTGGATTTCACCTCGAGGCTGTGCCCCATCAGCAGCACCAGCCGCTTGACGATGGCCAGGCCCATCCCCAGGCCGCGCGACCGGTCGCGCCCCGGGTTTGTCACCTGGTAGAACTCGTCGAAGACGCGAGGCAGCTCCTCGGCGGAGATGCCGATGCCGGTGTCCCACACCTCGATGCTGTCCATGCCGCCGCGTTCGCGCACCACGACGACCACACCGCCTTCCCGCGTGTAGCGGATGGCGTTGTGGATCAGGTTGCTCAGCACGCGTTGCAGCAGTTGGGGGTCGCTCGTGACGATCTTGCCGCCCGGCTTGAACCGCAGGCTCAAGCCCAGCTCCTCCGCCTGCCCGCTGCAATGCATGTGGAGCACGCGGAACAGGTCCCGGATCGGGAACGACTGCAGGTTCGGCTCGATCACGCCGGCATCGAGCTTGGAAATGTCGAGCATGGCGCTGAACGATTGCTCCAGCGCGTCGATGGCCCGCATCATGTTCTTGACCGTGGGCTGCAGGGCGGTGCCATGGAGGTGCTTGTCCAGGGCGCCGGCAAACAGGCCCAGGGCGTGCATCGGCTGGCGCAGGTCGTGGCTTGCCGATGCGAGGAAGCGGCTCTTCTCGCGGTCGGCCTGTTCCACCAGCACCACCTGCTGGCGCAACGCCCTCACCAGCGCGTCGTTGTCGAGCTTGGTCTGCAATGCCGTCTTGAGCAGCCGGTGCAGTGACACCGCACAAAACGCGCTCATGCTGCCAAAGCCCAGCACGAAGACGGCCACGCAGACCTGCTCGACCCCCCCCCGGTGCAGCATCAGCAGCACGATCGGCAACAGCAGCGGCACCACCCACAGATAAATGGCCGACAACACGGCAGACACGACTTGGGCACCCAATCCGGCCATGCCCAGCAGCGCCATGGCCCAGGCCGTGGTCACCATCAGGTTGTTTTCGTGAGGCAGCACGATCGGCGCCGACAGGCCCCAGGCCAGCGCCGAAAGAAACAGCGTGACCTGGTAGCGGCGCAGCCAAGCGGTGGATTCGACGAGTGCCGCGCGGCCGAGCTGCCGGAAGGTGCGGGCCACGCTCCATTGCAGCAGCTGCGCACCATGAACGAGTGCGGCCCACCCGAGCACGTCGGCGTTGCCGGTGAGGTACCAATGGCCGGTCCAGAGTGCGAGGGCCAGCGCAAAGCCCGCGATCAGCTGCTGCCGCGATCGCAGCAGCAGCCGCTCGAGCTGGGTGGAGCGCACGCGCGACCGGCGGCGCTCGAGGGCATTTTCCAGCACCGCGTCCTGGGCGGCGCCGGATGCGGGCGGTGAGAGGCGGAAACTCACGCTCAGCGGAAGAGGCTGATCAGGTGCGAGCGCGATTTCACATCGAGCGCCAGCAGAATCGTCGAGACGTAGTTCTTGATGGTGCCGAGCGACAGGCCGGTGGCCGTGCTGATCTCCTGGTTCGAGCAGCCCGACAGCACCAGTTCCAGGATCTCCAGGTGACGCGGGCCGAGTTCGGCCACGCGGTCGTACCGGGAAGAATTCGGGAACTTCGGGAAACGGCCGCTGCCGCCCCCCAGCTCGTTGGACACGGGCTTGCCCAGCAAGGCGAGGACGATGTCAGACATGGCACCGGCGTCCTGGCCCTTGGTGACATAACCCACGGCGCCGAGCGCGCGCACATGGCCAATCACGAATTCGTCCTGTGTGCCGCTGATCACCGCCACCTTGGCCAACGGGAAGGTCTCCACGAACTGCTTGAGGCCCTGGAGCCCCTTGCTGTCCGGCATGTTCAGGTCGAGCAGCACGAGCGCGATGTCCGCCTCGTTGCGGTAGATCTCGATCGCATCGCTCAAGTTGCTGGCTTCCAGCAACTGCAGCTGCACATGCTCGATGGCGCGAAGGCTCGTCACGATGCCCACGCGCAGCAAGGCGTGGTCATCGACGACGAGCACCTTCAGCGGCGCATCGGCGGCGGGCAGGCGATCGGCCACGGCGTCGGGCGAATCGTCGGCGGCGGTGCTGGATTGGCTCATTGCGGGACTGCGTGCAGGAAATGAGGCGGCACGAACCATCGCCAGGCGGCCGACGGTGCATGCGAACGGAGGTTTTTTGAACGCCTGCGATGGTAATGCCGCCAAAGGCCCCCGCCGGACCCCATTCCTGGGGATGGACCCCCCTAGAAGCGGGGGTAGGAGTGGCCGCGCAGTGTGCCGCAGGTCACACTGCATTTCGGCGGGGTCTGACTATCATGGGGGTCCGATCTTTCCCCCCTCATGCCTTCATCCCGTCGTCGAATTGCCTGGACACCTCGCCGCCGTCGCAGCGCCGCCATCCAGCTCATCGTGGGCGGGGTGCTGTTGATGGGTGTGCCTGCATGCCTCGGCGATTCGGCCATTGCGGCCGGGTTTCGAACCTTGTCCCCGTTCGCATGGCTCATGGCCATGGCCGGGGCGGTGCTTCTGCTCTTCGTGGGCGAAGACCGCAGCCGTTCATCCGGATCCACACCCCCGTCCGCATCCACTGAAGTGCCGGTGAATGCCCCGACCGCGAAGAACCCGCAACCCCGGCCCGAGGGCGCCTCGCATTCGTCCGATCCGCCTGCCCGCTGATACGGGACGTCTGGCGGCCATCCGAAGCACCGGTGGCCCGGGTTCCGTTCGGCCCACCGCGGCAGCCTCTTCGAATCCTTCTGCCCGGAACACCGACAAGACGGCGTCCAGCGCCTCCGGTGCAGGCGGACAAGCAGCCCCCCCGGACGCCTGAGGGTCGGTGGTCCAGGTCGCGCGCCCAGGGTGGCAGGTCGGCCGACAGCGTCACATCCTTGCCGTACCCGGCCCAATTGCGGGCCGAGGCGCCGGTGACCAGACCTTTTGCCGCCCACCCGGCGACCTCGGGTAGCTTCACTTGCCCTGGCGGGGGAGCCAACGGCGCGCCGCGCTTGCCAGCGAATGTGCCTCGCGCGGTGCACCAGGGGCCTGTCAGGCCATCGCAGGCAGCTTCCATCCCGCAGCGGCGATGAAACTGCTCGGCGCCTCGGCATGCGCCAGCAGCGTCAGGCGCCGGCGCGCACGGGTGATCGCCACATAAAAGAGATTGCGCTCTTCGTCGAACGGCGTGTCGCGATCCGGGAAGGTGTTTTGCCGCAAGTGGGGAATGATCACATGGTCGAATTCGAGGCCCTTGGTGGCCTCGACCTGTGCGATCACGAGGCAGTCCGCCTGACGGCGCTCGCGCTGCAGACGCTCGGCCTGGTTCAGGCTCTGAAAGAACGCGGCGGCCGATGCATGGCCTTCGGCCGACCGCATCAGCCCGGCCAGGTTGGCTTGCACTGCGCGCAGCGGGCCCGCTCCCACGAGCACGCGCGCGGCGAGCTCTCGAGGTTGCAGCGCGTCGAGCAGGGCCTTCAGCAGGCCCGACCCGGTGTGTTGCCGAGCCACGGCCACCGCAGCCTCCAGGCGCCGCCGCACCTCGGGCACCGCATTGCGGAGCACCTGGTTCTCGAAGAACAGCGGCAAGATGGCCGGATCTTCCGTGACAGCGCGCACGGCATGGGCCATCAGCGCCGGGCCGTCCGCCCGATCGTGCTCCCGCACCGTGAGGGTCACGTCGCCGAAGAACACGAACGCTTCGACAATGCGGCGTCGCGTGTCCGGGTCTTCGATGCTGGAGAAATCGCCCGTGGCCACGGCCAGCAACCCACGCACGAGCAGCACCTCCGGGCGCACGAGATAGCTGTCGAAACCTGCGGTCACATAGGGCAAGCCTGCGTCCAGCAAGGCGTTTTCCAGCGCGATCGACTGGTGTCCGTGCCGCAGCAGCACGGCAAACTGGGACATCTTTTGGCGCCGGCCCTCCGCACGCCAGGCCTGTGCGGCGGCCACCACGGCGTCCTCGCACAGGCCGGCGCGGTCGTAAGGCACGATGGAGACCACCGTATCGGCCTCCGCATGGGATGCATAAGGCTTGCCTGCCAGGCGCGAAGCTCCCTGGGCCAGGCGGCTGCCGAAACGGTAGGAGGCCGTCAGCGGGCATCGGCGCACCCTTCGGCGCCCGCCGTCCTCCAGGGCGGCGCCCATGAAGCGGGCGTCTGCACCGGCCACCTTGTGGATCACCTGGTCGCGGTCACCGGCGCCGCAAAAGAAAGCCTCGCGGTTGGTATCGAGAATGCGGTCGAGAATGACATGCATGCTTTGGTTCAAGTCGTGCATCTCGTCGAGCACCAACGTGCGGATGCCGACGGGCCAACCCGGGGCATTGCGTTCCAGGTTGTCAGACCAGATCAACTGTGCAAGGTCATAAGTGGCGTCCCCGGGGCCGCGGAACAGCGGATGATCCACCGAGCCGCGACGGCGCTGTCGCTCGTACACGCGGAAGGCCTTGAGCAGTGCGTAGTTGCGGCCGAGGCTTTCCGCCGAATCCGGGGTGATGGCGGCGTCATCGAGTTCCACGTCCAGCTGCAGCGTGCCCTTCAAGTGCATGGACTGCTGCAAGAACTCTTCGATCATCGCGTCACCTGCGGCGGGGAACAGCAGGTGATCCGGGTAGCGTTCCTCGGGGTTGTCTTCCACATGCTGCAGCGCGCGCAGCACATGCGGCCGCAGGGCCTGCGGCGTGAGCAGCTGTTCCGGCGTGCCGCCCTCGATTCGGCGCAGCACGCTGGTGGCGAATTGCTCGAACGTGCCAATGCGGAACCGCCGCGCCGTCTCGTGGGGCACCCCCAGCTTCTTCAGCGCGCCGCGCAAAGCATCGCACGCCGGCTCGGTATAAGTGAGCGCGATGATCTTCTCGGGCGGAATGCCCCATTGCGCCGATTCCATCATGCGCAGCGCCAACGTGGTCGTCTTGGCCGCGCCAGCGTTGGCCTCCACCACGATGTACTTGTCGGTGGCCGCCTGGATGGCGATCTGCTCCGCGGTGGGCTGGAGGGTGGCAGGAATGAAGCGGGGACCGGTCACGGCAAGGGGGCTGCAAAACGATGGGAGACCCGATTGTGCGGCGAGTCGACAAGCACCTCCCTTCGGATGAGGGGCGAATTTCCATCAATCGTGGGATTCGGATTCACCGAATCGGTCTCTACACTGCGAAGCTTCAGGCGATCAACCGGCTGCATCATTGGGCAGACATCGGAACCCGTCACCGACGCCGCCGTTGCCGCATCCCGTGCGGACCCCGGAGCAGCAAAGGGCCACCTCGGTGGCCCTTTGCCTTGCTCATGCGGAATGAAAGCAGAGGGCTTCCAAAAGGTGTTCAGGAAAACGCCTTTGTTGCCGAAGATGCAACATCGTGTTTCGCCAGGACGGATTTATCCGGCGGGCGTTCGTTCCTAAAGTCCGCTTCATGAAGACGTTCGTTGAAATCGCCATGAACGCTGCGATGCTCGCGCTGTGGGCCGTGGCCGTGATCGCCACGTTCGAATCGACGGCGAGGTTCACCGGTGGCGCCGTTGCGAAACCCACGGCCGCTGTGGCCGTGCTGCCTGCCTCCGCGCCCTCGGCCCGGCGTTGAATCACGCCATCCGCTTGAGCATGCGCACCGGCAGGCGCTCGAACCAACGCAGCCCGGGGATGCCGAGCGTGCGGCGAACCGAATGCTCCAGCGTGTCGATCATCAACAAGCGAAACATCCATTGGGTGCCAGCAGGCACCGTCAGCTTGACCACGTCACGAAGACAAAGCCGGGCCAGCCGATGGCCTTCGATCGAATAAGCCATGTGACGGGCCTCGTACTCGCGCTGCAATCGTTGCCATTGCGCCAGCGTCTCCGGCAGTGATGCGATGCCCATCGCCCGCCCCACCTGCATCCAGAAAGACAGCAGCAACGCTTGCTCTTTCGCCGTCACCTTGGCCGAGGCATGGCATTCGTTCCATCGAAGCGGTTCCAGAAAGAAGGTCGCCAGCACATAGCGATAGTCCTCGGCATCCGCATCGATGTGCCGATGCACTTCGCGCAGCCGCTGCACCGCCTGACGGCCGGCAGGGCTGTCGAACCCCGAGCAGATCAAGCTGCGCAAGGTCTGCCGCGTGCGTGAGAGGCGGACGTGCGTCTCCGACGCGAGCTGCGCGTGTCCATACAAGGCCGTGACCAGATGCCTCACGCCCATCATCCGCACCAGCGCGAGGTAAGTGCCGATGCGAAAAGTGGTCCGATGCCGCCCGTAGTAGATCTGCTCGATGTCAGTCATGGGCTCGATGGCCAGGGGAGGTGAATGAATGCCTTGCGCCCATGGAAGGTGAGTCGGCCAATGAACTTGGGGGTTGCGCGCGCTCCATGTGGGGCGCAGCATTTCGAGCGTCCAGCCACGAGGAGAGGAGGGAAGCATGGCCGACCTGCATCGCCACTACCAGATCATATCGCTGGCCCCCGGCAGTTCGAACGAGACATGCGCACTGACCTGGCGAGGCCACAAGCTCGGCATCGAGCGCTCGAACCCCCTGGACCCGTTCCAGCATTGGGCCCCCACGTTCTGGACATCCCACGATGAAACCAGACAAGACGCCGGCATCGCGTTTGCAGTGCCAGGTGAGCATCTGGCCATCTATGGCGACAGCAACGACGTTCTGAGACTTGCGACCTTTTTCAGTGTCACCCGCCCGCACCGCTTCATTTTCCTGGTCGAGCATTTCTCCAAGGAGTTCCATTTGAGGATGTCCGGCTCGGAAAAGGTCATGGACGCGATCGGCGGGGAGCCTGGAGGCGAGGCGCGGCTGATCCTGTCGGACAAGCTTCCACAACACCCGAACCAGCTGTGGCACTTCCAGAACGTGGAGGTTTGAATGAGTACGGAGTACGCTGGTTGGCACAGCGTCCCTGGTTGGACGACCTATCGGGTCATGCGATGCGGAATGCACCCGTGGACAGAGCTGGATGACCTGGACGGGCATGACCGGCGTCGCGGCTACCTCACGAAGAACTTCTCGGCGTCCGCTAGGAACCCCTCGTAATACGAGAGCGCCGCCTGGGCGACCGTCGCGGGCTTTGGCTCCATAGGTTTGCCCTCGTGAGAGGCGAGAGGAGTGTGAATCTTCCCTTCGCGCGACTTCACGGGCAACAGCTGAAGGTGGGCGGGGATGAGGCTGATCTTGACGTCCTCGGCTGGCCCCGAGAAGATGAACTTGCCGTTCACGGTGGAAAACGACTTCGGGCCGTCGGTGTTGAAGTTGATGCGGGTAAGCCCTGCTTTTGCTGTTGAACAATCTGATCGATCTGATGTTCGTCAGCGTTCCGGGCGTGCATCGGGTGCGACAACACGGCGACGGATCGAGGGAAGTTGCCCAGGACGTAGGGCGGTTTTGATTCCTTCGTTGAGACTACTTCGAGGCGCTTCTGCTTGCTGTCGCAGAACGCGTCCGCCTCGCGTAATACCTCGGCCTGCAGCGTGCCGATCCCAGAAAACCCGGTGGCCGCCTGGTGCGATACAAAGTATCGATCGCCGCCCAGCGGGGCAACAACGGGATTGGAGGCGCAAGCCGTCAACAAGGCAAGCGCAGCAGGTCCTATCAAATGCATTTGAAAACCACTTCGCTGGCAAGTGGAGTCCAGCCGCGCGCACCTGACGACTTCGCCGACTCAAGCTGCATGCTCTTGCCTTGGCTGCGGCAATACTCCTCAGCACGTTGCAACGCGATCCCCTTCACCTCTGTGTGGCTCATGTGACCGCCCGCGGCTTTGCCGCCGACCATGTATGTGTCATTGCCCATCGGCGACACATCGGTCACTGAAGAGCAGGCGCAGAGGAATGCCGCCGCAGCAGCGGCCATCAGAACGCTTCGCAATGGTTCTCTCCCTCGACCCTCGTGTGTGTGGTCGTGCCCGTAGTTTCCGCGTCTGTAGGCTTGTCGTGCGCGGCAACCCTTCACGGATTGGTACATCACGCGGCACCTACGGGCTCGATAGCGCAGGCGATGTCAGATGCGTCACACGTCAGTTCGTGAGAGCGTGCTCGTCGTCAGGTCGCTGCACAGTTGGCCCGTCGCCCCTGCTCGGGCCCGCACAGGCTTTGCAGCAAGTCCTTCCTTGACCCGAGCGTGACGCCCTCTCCATGGGGGTTGAAAGATCACATGACAGCCGGTCGTGGCTTCCGTACTCTGAATGCAGTGCCACGAAGCGAAGGAGAACGACATGTACTTGAAAGACAAGATCCTCGCCACGTTCGGCATTTCGTGCATCGTCCTCGTGGTCGGCATGATCGGCGTGTCCATGACCCACGAGGCCGGCGTGCGTGACGCATACACCGCACCAGCCACTCGGTCAGCGCCCGCCGTCCGTGAGGCAGAACACACCGCCTCGATGGCTGAGTCCCGAAAATCAGAGTACGCCGCACTGATGGCAAAGGCGCTAGAGGCAGCCAAGATCGACGTGCATGACAGAAACCTCTCGGCTCACAAGCGCTTGCAAGCACTGAACCTGATCGCCACCAAAGACTCGGCGCTGTTCCAAACGCAGAACCTCGGTGCACTGCGCCCGTCTTTGGAGAAGCAAGACGAGAAGGACCGCGCCGAAGAGGCCGCGCGCATCGCCAAGCTAAACGCAGAGGCAAAGCGGCAAGCTCAGATTGACGCCAAGCGCATTGCTGCGTTGAAGAAAAGCCAGGGCGTGCGCCTCGGCATGTCGAGAGAGGATGCGCTGGCTAGCAGTTGGGGCAAACCGGAACGCATCAACACCTCGACCGGTCGCTGGGGTACTCATGAGCAATGGGTCTACTCCGGGCACCACAACTATCTTTACTTCGAGGATGGCGTGCTCACGTCCATCAGCAACTGACCAGGAAGAACGACATGGACACCAACTTCAACGGCTTATTCATCATCGCTGTGGCGGCGGTCCTCTACTTCCTGCCCGCCATCTGCGCAGCGCGCAGACAGCACAACGATGTCGGCGCAATCGTCGCCTTGAACATCCTTCTCGGATGGACCGTGCTTGGCTGGATCGCCTCGTTTTGCTGGTCGCTGACGGGCAACGTCAAGCGAGCGGAATCTATTCAGAACTGAGGTAGCAACTACGCACACGCAGGGACAATCTGCGGCCCATCCCAGGCTG
>Ga0207649_10000972_pt1 | contig 17770 bp, 15 predicted proteins | sample KBSC43metaG_FD_184317 | JGI IMG/M metagenome (GOLD analysis project Ga0207649, IMG submission 184317) | Corn rhizosphere microbial communities from Kellogg Biological Station, Michigan, USA - KBS C4-3 metaG (SPAdes) (version 2) | ecosystem: Host-associated > Plants > Roots > Rhizosphere > Soil ... | reverse complement strand
GAGACTATGCTTGAATGGCGACAAAGCCACAACCATGTCAGCTTTGTTCAGCGCATCGCGTGCCGCCTGCGGATCGTAGCTATCGAATTCTGGCTCGGTATGCAGCAATACGTAGGCCTTGCGCGGCCGTGCGAATGTTTGCAGCGCATTTGCGCCCTTGCCTGGAATTGCATTTGCAAGATATCCGCCAACGGTATTCGCGGCTTCTGTCAGATAGCCGAACTTAGCACCAGTATTCTGCGCGATCCACTGTGCCGCAGCGTGCAATTTCGATGCTTCTGGATGCTGAGCAGCCGCATTGCCAAGTACAACGGCCTTGCGTTCACCGGACATCAGGCTGACTGCAATGCTCTTGGCAATCTCACCTGGTTCGATCCCCTCAAAGCCGGACGGCACCGCTATACCTTTTGCCTGTGCGATCGCAACAACCACTTCGGACAAAGCAGATAACCATGCGGAAGGCGCCTTGATCATGCGAACTGCAATCGGCATCAGGAGATCGTCATCTGTCGCATGCAGAATATTCACCTTGGTACCGTGTTTGGCTGCATGACGCAGACGAGCCGCAAGCAGCGGATGATCCTTGCGTAGGAAGGATCCAATCACGAAGGCACGATCAAGTTGACCGAATTCTTCCACCGACATGCCAAGCCACGGCGTAATCTGGCCGTCGAGAGCGAAGTCGGATTGACGCAAGCGGAAATCGACATTGTTCGAGCCGAGGCCACGAACCAATTTCTGCAACAGGGTAAGTTCCTCAAGTGTCGAGTACGGTGCAGCCAACGCAGCAATCGCGTCGGCACCATGATTTCTTCGAATATCGCTCAAACCATGAGCAACATATTCCAATGCAGTTTGCCAGTCCGTCTCAATCCACTTGCCGTCCTGCTTGATCATTGGGACAGTCAGGCGCTCCTCGCTGTTGAGGCCTTCATAGGAAAAACGATCCTTGTCAGACAACCAGCACTCATTGACGGCTTCATTTTCAAGCGGCAACACACGCATCACCTTGCCCAGCTTAACCTGAACAATCAGATTGGAGCCAAGACCGTCATGTGGGCTCACTGAACGGCGACGGGACAATTCCCAAGTACGTGCGCTGTAGCGGAACGGTTTGGAAGTCAAGGCACCGACTGGGCACAGGTCGATCATGTTGCCAGACAATTCGGAATCAACCGTTTTGCCGACAAAAGTTGTGATCTCGGAGTGCTCGCCACGGTTAAGCATCCCAAATTCCATGACGCCAGCTATCTCTTGCCCAAAACGCACACAACGGGTGCAATGGATGCAACGCGCCATTTCCCGCATAGAGATCAATGGACCAGCGTCCTTCGGTATCACTACGCGCTTTTCTTCCTCGTAACGCGACGCGGACGGGCCATAACCGACCGCGAGATCCTGGAGTTGACATTCCCCCCCTTGATCGCAGATCGGGCAATCAAGCGGGTGATTGATCAACAGGAATTCCATCACGCTCTTCTGCGCCTTGATAGCCTTGTCGCTGGCAGTACGCACAATCATGCCGTTGGTCACCGGCGTTGCACACGCGGGCAGCGGCTTGGGTGCCTTCTCAACATCGACCAGGCACATGCGGCAGTTAGCCGCAATGGACAGTTTCTTGTGATAGCAAAAATGTGGGATATACGTGCCAAGTTTGTTAGCAGCATCCATGACCATGCTGCCTTCCTGCACTTCGACCTTTTTGCCGTCAATTTCGATTTCGACCATGGCTATTGCCTAAGTATTTATAGGGTGTGCAGCGCACACCCTGGGAATTCAATATCCGACGCGTATGCGCATCGAGAGTCATCAAACGTAAGCGGGAACAATGCAGCGCTTGTGTTCAATGTGGTATTCAAACTCATCACGGAAATTTTTCACAAACGCACGTACCGGCATCGCAGCAGCATCGCCCAACGCACAAATCGTGCGGCCTTGGATGTTGTCCGCGATGGAGTTGAGCATGTCGAGATCATCGGCACGACCTTGTCCGTGTTCGATACGATGCACCATGCGATACAGCCAGCCAGTGCCTTCGCGGCACGGCGTACATTGACCGCAAGACTCTTCGAAATAGAAATAGGATAGACGTAACAGCGACTTGACCATGCAGCGAGTCTCGTCCATGACAATGACTGCACCGGAACCAAGCATCGAACCAGCTTTGGCGATTGAGTCGTAGTCCATGTCGGTATTCATCATGACTTCACCAGTCAAAACTGGCATGGACGACCCTCCGGGAATAACCGCCTTGATTTTTTTGCCATCCCTCATGCCGCCAGCGAGCTCAAGCAGCGTGGCAAACGGCGTACCAAGAGGAACTTCGTAGTTGCCTGGACGTGCAACGTCACCTGACATGGAAAAGATCTTGGTACCACCATTATTTGGTTTACCGAGTGCAGCATAGGCTTCGCCCCCCATGCGCATGATGAACGGTACTGCGGCAAAGGTCTCTGTGTTATTAATCGTGGTTGGCTTGCCGTACAGGCCAAAACTCGCCGGGAACGGTGGCTTAAAGCGTGGTTGCCCCTTCTTGCCTTCAAGCGATTCAAGCAGTGCTGTCTCTTCGCCACAAATGTAGGCACCATAACCGTGGAAAGCATACAACTGAAAGCTGAACCCAGAACCCATGATGTTGTTGCCCAAAAGGCCTGCAGCGCGCGCTTCCTCAAGCGCCTCTTCGAAACGCTGGTATTCAGCCCAAATTTCACCATGGATATAGTTGTAGCCTGCAGTGATGCCCATTGCATACGCACCGATAGCCATACCTTCGATAAGGGCATGCGGATTGTAGCGAATAATGTCACGATCCTTGAATGTACCGGGCTCGCCTTCGTCCGTATTACAGACGAGGTACTTCTGGCCAGGGAACTGACGCGGCATGAAACTCCACTTCAGACCAGTCGGGAACCCCGCACCACCGCGACCGCGCAGCGAAGATGCCTTCAATTCGGCAATCACCTGTTCCGGCGGGATTTTTTCAGTCAGGATGCGCTTGAGCGCTTCGTAACCACCGCGCTTGACATAGTCGGCAAGGCGCCAATTATTGCCATCGAGACCGGCCAGGATAAGCGGCTTGATGTGTCGATCATGCAGGCTGGTCATTTCTTCAATTCCTCCACCAGCGCATCGATCTTCTCGTTCGACATATGGCTACACATACGTTTGTTATTGACCAGCATGACGGGTGCGTCGCCGCATGCACCCATGCATTCACCCTCAATCAACGTAAACTGGCCATCAGCCGTAGTTTCCCTGTAGTCGATGTCGAGTTTAGCTTTCAGGTAATGCGCTGCCCGCTCACCACCGGACAATGCACACGGCAGGTTGGTGCAAACCGAAATCTTGTACTTACCAACCGGCTTGGTGTTAAACATGTTGTAAAAGGTGGCGACTTCCTGCACGGCGACTGGCGCCATGCCGATATAGTCCGCAACATCTTGCATCACTTCCGGTGACAACCAGCCTTTTTCGTCTTGAGCGATGGCAAGTGCCGCCATCACAGCGGACTGCCGCTGGTCTGCAGGGAATTTCGCGAGTTCGCGATCAATCTTTTTGTACGCTTCTTGACTTAACAGCATAGGTCAGCCATTTGTGCGCGGTATTACGCGCGGTTTATCTGTCAACTTCACCAAAGACGATGTCTTGCGTTCCAATGATGGTCACCGCATCGGCAATCATGTGGCCCTTCGCCATTTCGTCCAACCCCTGAAGATGCGCAAATCCAGGTGCGCGGATCTTCATTCGATATGGCTTGTTCGCCCCGTCCGAGACGAGATAGATGCCGAACTCACCCTTTGGGTGTTCGATACCTACATATGCTTCGCCTTCCGGTACATGGAATCCTTCGGAGAAGAGTTTAAAGTGATGAATCAACTCTTCCATGTTGGACTTCATGTTGATGCGTGATGGTGGCGCCACTTTGTGATTATCGGTAATCACTGGACCGGGATTATTACGCAACCACTCCACACACTGCTTGATGATGCGATTCGACTGACGCATCTCTTCAACTCGCACAAGGTAGCGATCATAGCAATCGCCGTTCACCCCAACCGGAATATCGAAATCAAGCAGGTCATACACCTCATACGGCTGCTTCTTGCGCAAATCCCAAGCAACACCCGAACCACGCAACATGGGACCGGTGAAACCCATTTGCTTAGCGCGCTCCGGTGACACAACACCGATCCCGACCAAGCGCTGTTTCCAGATACGGTTATCCGTGAGTAGAGTTTCATACTCATCGACGTATCCCAGAAACCGATTGGTAAAATCCTCGATAAAATCGAGCAACGAACCTTGGCGGTTTGCATTGAGCTGCTTGATTGCCTTTTCATTGCGAATCGCCGATGCCTTGTACTGCGGCATGCTGTCCGGCAAGTCGCGATATACGCCACCCGGACGATAGTAGGCTGCGTGCATACGCGCGCCAGACACTGCCTCGTAACAATCCATCAGATCCTCACGCTCACGAAACGCATAGAGGAAGACAGCCATTGCACCGACGTCGAGCGCGTGCGCACCAATCCACAGCAAGTGATTCAGTATGCGGGTGATTTCATCGAACATCACGCGGATGTATTGCGCACGCAGCGGCACTTCTATGCCAAGCAGCTTCTCGATGGCCATCACGTAAGCATGCTCATTGCACATCATCGACACATAGTCGAGCCGATCCATGTACGGCACTGACTGCAAAAAGGTCCGTGTCTCGGCCAGCTTTTCGGTTGCACGATGCAACAGGCCGATATGCGGGTCGGCACGCTGAATGACTTCGCCATCCAACTCTAAAACGAGGCGCAGCACACCGTGCGCGGCTGGATGCTGCGGACCAAAGTTCAATGTGTAGTTCTTGATCTCTGCCATTATTTCATCCCGTATTTCTCTTCGCGAATCACGCGCGGAACGATCTCTCGCGGCTCGATCGTCACGGGTTGATAAATCACGCGCTTCTGCTCCGGATCGTAGCGCATCTCAACATAACCGGATATCGGGAAATCCTTGCGGAACGGATGTCCGATGAAGCCATAGTCGGTGAGGATCCGGCGCAAGTCGTTGTGACCATCGAACAGAATACCAAACAAGTCGAAAGCTTCTCGCTCATACCAATTAGCCGCCACCCAGATATCGATCACCGACGGCACAACCGGCATTTCATTATCCAGCGCGAACACACGAACACGAAGACGCCAGTTATGCGCAATGGACAAAAGATGCGAGACAACACCGTAACGCGGGCCATCCCACACACCATCGCCATAGGTCGAATAATCAATGCCACATAGGTCGATCAATTCCTCGAAGCGCAAATCAGCATGATCGCGCAGGGTTCGCATCGTCGATAAATAATCCGAAATGGCAACAACTACGGTAATCTCACCCAACGCGACTGTCAGGCTACGAATTTGATCACCGAGCACATTACGCAACGCGGCTTCGAGGGTTTCAATTTTCGTTGTCATACTTAGTTAAGCGCCCCTCTTAACGTGCGATAGTATTAGTACGCTTGATCTTGTTTTGCAGTTGCAGAATGCCGTACAAAAGCGCCTCTGCCGTCGGAGGACAACCGGGCACGTAAACGTCCACCGGGACAATGCGATCACAACCGCGCACTACAGAATAGGAATAGTGATAATAGCCACCGCCATTGGCACAGGTACCCATCGAAATCACCCAACGCGGCTCGGCCATTTGATCGTAAACTTTACGCAATGCAGGAGCCATCTTATTGCAAAGCGTACCCGCGACGATCATGACATCAGACTGGCGAGGCGACGGACGGAACACAACACCAAAGCGATCAAGGTCGTAACGTGACGCACCAGCATGCATCATCTCAACCGCACAGCACGCCAGGCCGAAAGTCATAGGCCAAAGCGAACCAGTACGCGTCCAATTGATCAGCTTGTCAGCCGTAGTGGTAATAAAACCTTCGTTCAAGACGCCTTCAATAGACATGACTCACTCCCAATCCAGCGCGCCCTTCTTCCAGATATACCAGAAGCCCACCACGAATTCAGCGATAAACACCATCATCGTGACAAAACCCTGCCAACCGAGGTCGCGCATAGCAACACCCCAAGGGAAGAAAAATGCAGTTTCCAGATCGAACAAAATAAACAGAATAGCGACAAGGTAGTAGCGCACATCGAACTTCATGCGCGCATCCTCGAATGCCTCAAAACCGCACTCGTACGGCGAAAGCTTTTGAACATCCGGCTTGTGCGGAGCAAGCACACGCCCCAATACCTGGGGAACAACACCAACACCAACACCAACCAAAATAAATAGAAGAATGGGGAAATAATTTTCGAGGTTCATGATGGGCTCGGCGCTGGTCACTTAAATGATTTGCAAATCAAATCAGGATTCCTCGATAAAAAGCCAGCTCAGGGAAACCCCTTTGCTGGCTCTCTTATACTGGTGCCGACGGCGAGACTCGAACTCGCACAGCTTTCGCCACTACCCCCTCAAGATAGCGTGTCTACCAATTTCACCACGTCGGCTTAAAGACTGCTATTTTACCCTGATTTTGGGATTTTATTCAATGCATAATTACCCAAAATCAAGCGCAAGCGTAATTTTGCTACTTTGGGATTTGATTGGCTTGGCCCGCAGCAGGAGCAGGTGTCGTCACGCCCCGAGAAGCAGCAGCATTGGAATTAGCCGCAGGAGCAGTCTGCACACTTGCAGCAGGGGACACAGACAAATTCTCCATGACACCACCAGCACCACCACGCTTATTTCCAATGAAAGCCAGCGCGAGCGTCGCGCCAAAAAAGACCGCCGCAGCTACCGCCGTCGATTTCGATAAGAAGTTAGATGATCCCGTAGCACCAAACAAACTCCCCGAAGCCCCCGAACCAAAAGCCGCCCCCATATCCGCGCCCTTCCCATGTTGCAGCAATACCAAGCCAATGATTACGAGCGCAGAGAGAACCTGAATCACGACAATAAGGGTGAACATTGCGTTCATTGAATAATTTCCAATCCAGAAATAGTGTGGCACACAGCCCCAGTTTGCAGCACCTTTACGCTGCCCCGACAATTGCAAGAAAATCCGCCGCGCTTAGCGAGGCACCACCGATAAGACCACCATCAATATCGGGCATTGCAAGCAATTCCTTTGCGTTATCCGGCTTCATGCTACCCCCGTAAAGAATCTGCACAACCTCTGCTGCCTGAGCATTTCTACCAATAAGACACTTCCGCAGCAATGCATGCACTTCTTGCGCCATTTCCGGCGTCGCAGTCTTGCCAGTGCCTATGGCCCATACCGGTTCGTAAGCAACCACAATCTTGCCGATTTGTTCGACATTAAGTGCAGCCAAAACCACCTCAAGCTGTTTGCAAACCACCTCCGCCGTCTTTCCCGCCTCTCGCTCCGCCAGCGTTTCACCAACACATACAACGGGAATCAAACCTGCACGAATCGCAGCAATTGTTTTCTGCGCCACCAGGTCGTCACTTTCACTATGATAGGTGCGGCGTTCCGAATGCCCAACGATGACGTAAGCACAACCAAAATCCGCCAACATTGCCCCGGACACTTCGCCGGTAAATGCACCAGATACATGCATCGAGAGGTCCTGCCCCCCCCATGTAACTGCAGTGTTGGCAAGCGCATCACGGCACTGCGCAAAATAAGGTGCTGGCACACATACAGCAACAGCACAATTAGGAGGGTGCCCGAGGCCCGCCTTGATTCCTTCAAGAAGAACTGCATTGGCAGCAAGGCTGCCATTCATTTTCCAGTTACCGGCAATGAGTTTGCGACGCATAAGGGAAGGGTTCAGAATTGCAATAACCCATCATTCTAGCTCGCCGTAACATCCATGGTCAAACCAGAAACTAAAAAACCTCAGACTGGCCTTATACGAAAATGTTCCATGCTGATGGGCCGTCTTTGACGCCGAACTCAGACTACTTGGAGAACGATCTTCCCAATATGAGTACTTGTCTCCATAAGAATATGGGCTTGTGCCGCCTGTTCAAGAGGGAAAGTTTTATAGATCACGGGTTTGATCTGGCAAGACTCGATCAACGGCCAGATACGCTGCAGCAAGTTGCGTGCAATTGCTGCCTTGAACTCAATGGGTCGCGAGCGCAAAGTCGAACCAGTGATCGTCAGTCGACGACGAAGTACCTGCCCAAGATCTACCGCCGCCTTCGAACCACCAAGTAAGGCAATAATCGCAAGACGACCATCTTCGGCAAGGCAGTCGATTTCCCGGGCAATATACGCCCCTCCCACCATGTCTAAGATAACGTCAACACCCTTACTCTCGGTCTCCTGTTTAACGACCTCAACAAAATCCTCGGTACGATAGTTAATTGCACGCACCGCACCGAGCGCCTCACATGCGCGACACTTCTCATCCGAACCGGCTGTAGCGAATACGCGATGTCCGAGTGCTGTAGCCATTTGGATTGCTGTTACGCCGATACCTGAAGTTCCACCTTGCACTAATAACGTTTCACGACCTGCCAAATGCGCTCGGTCAAAGACATTGCTCCAAACGGTAAAGAACGTTTCCGGCAAGGATGCAGCCTCAATCATGTTCAGCCTTTTAGGCACAGGCAGACATTGCAGCACGGGTGCAGTGCAATATTCGGCATATCCACCGCCTTGTACTAAGGCGCATACCATGTCCCCCTTCTTTAGATCAGTACCGGAGCAGTCCCCCTCGACGATCTCGCCTGCGACTTCGAGCCCTGGAAGATCAGAAGCTCCTGATGGAACAGGGTAACGCCCCATACGCTGAATAACATCAGGCCGATTAATGCCTGCCGCATAGACCTTGATAAGAACCTCCCCGGCCCTGGGCTGTGGCACTGATCTATCGCACAAACTCAAAACATCTGGAGGTCCAGGCTTCGTAATTTCGATAGCTTTCATATAGGCGTTTGCGAGGCAAAAAGTTCATTGTACGTCAGCGCGATACGGACTAAGTTTGTAAATATTCGTAACCAAAGACACATATACAGCAAGCAAAACACACCAGTCATGCAAGATAGAGTGTCCTTACATTTAAAGAAGATTGCCGCATGCATCTTGATTCGGCGCAATACTCTTTAAAATTCGCACAAAGCAATATCCTAAAGGCAGGTTTGAAAATTCCCGCACATTTTTCGCTTCAAAACAAAATAGTGGCGAACCAATATTTGGGCTGAGTAACAGCGCGATTCTCCCCCATTTGCAATTCTTTGCACCGTTACAAAATTGTTGGGAACTAAAGCCACAATTGCAATTTCCAAAAGGAAATATAAGCCACTCTTGAGGTAAGCCTATGCAATGGGTTTTTGCGTCGTCATCAACAACCCGCCCTCTCCTTGCATCAGCAAACAATCAACTGGAAAGTGCCATTCTGGCTGCAGCGATCGATTGCATCATTACGTTCAATCATTGTGGCGAGATCCTTAGTTTCAACCCGGCAGCGGAACGAGCATTTGGCTATCGTGAAGAAGTAGTAATGGGGCGCAAGCTTTCCGAGATCATTTTTCCTCAACAATGGCAGAAACCTATCAACTTGATTTTGAGCGCGCCGCTGAGGGAGATGAAGAGAACATTGTGCGCCGGCGGCTTGAACTTTTCGCGACTCGCTCGGATGGATCGCTATTTTCAATCGAACTGACCATTGCGCCGCTTCGCCTACAGGATACCAGTGTCTTCGCGGCATTCATTCGCGATATTTCTGACCGCAAACATATGGAAAGTCTGCAGCTTGGCCAAAATCAGATCCTAAACATGGTGGTGACTGGCGCTCCCCTATCCGACACCCTCAAGGAGATAGCTCGGTTCGCCGAAAGCCTTTCGAATTACGCCATACATTCCATCCTGCAGGTAAAGGCGACTGAAGCAGCCCTGTTTACTCCGATCGCCCCCAGCTTGCCGCAAGACGATGCTGCACGGTTAAGCAAAATCGTAACCATCCCCAGCGATTGTTCTGATCATCACGAATTGCTCATCATCTCGAATAGAGACAGTGGTCTGCACAATAGCAGCACATATTGCGATACCGCCCACGCATACGGGCTCAAGGCATGCGCTTGGTGGCCCATCGTTGGGAAGCACAACAATTTGCTTGGAACGTTCACGCTCTATTTCCGCGAAGCGAGAAAACCTGATGCACAAGAGACGCAATTAGCGCGTATATGCACCCACCTTGCAGGACTGGCCATCGACAACCGCGCATCGGAAGAGAAAATACGCTATCTCGCGCACTACGATAATCTCACCTCCTTGCCGAACCGATTCCTGTTCAGGGAATATTTTGATCTTGCATTAAAAAGCGCCAAGCGTCATAGCAAAAAATTCGCAGTATTCTTCGTTGACCTCGACAAATTCAAGGAAATCAACGATACGCTGGGACATGACGTCGGCGACAAAGTACTGCGTGTGATCGCTCAACGTCTACGCAATTGCCTAAGGCATACCGACAAGATTGCCCGCATGGGTGGCGACGAGTTCTATGTACTAATCGAAGAACTCAACAACGGGAGCCATGCAGCCGAAGTAGCCCGCAAACTGCTTAAGGAAGCAGCACGGCCCGTGCATGTAGGCAAGGCCGAATGCCATATCAGCATAAGCATCGGTATCAGCATTTATCCCGAGGATGGATGTGATGAACAGACGCTCCTGAAAAACGCCGACAATGCGATGTACCACGCCAAGAGAGGCGGGAAGAATGCATATCGGTTCTTTTCACCACAAGCTGCACAAATTCCATCAAACTTTGCACGATCGTAAGCACAACCTCTGCATTCTTATAGACCACGCCAAACAAAAACGCCCGGGCTTGCGCTCCGGGCGTTTCTATTGTGGCATATGCCATGCCACGTTTCAGAGCGATTCTTACTGCTGCTGTTGAGCAGCGCCCCCTTCTTCGGCCGCTGCCGCCTTCATTGAGAGCTTCAGACGACCACGATCATCGGTTTCGAGAACCTTGACGCGAACTTGCTGGCCTTCCTTCAGATAGTCGCCCACAGCATTCACACGCTCATTCGCAATCTGACTGATGTGCAGCAGGCCATCCTTGCCAGGCAAAACCTGAACGATCGCACCGAAGTCAAGGAGCTTGAGCACCACACCGTCATAGATCTTGCCCACCTCCACAGAAGCGGTCAATTCCTCGATACGGCGCTTGGCTTCCTGACCTGCAGCAGCATCAACAGAGGCAATGGTCACAATACCATCATCAGTGATGTCGATTTGTGTACCCGTCTCTTCAGTCAATGCGCGAATCACCGCCCCGCCCTTACCGATCACGTCACGGATCTTCTCCGGATTGATCTTGATAGTAATCAGGCGTGGAGCAAAGTCTGACAGCTCGGTACGACCATGCGGCATCGCTTCTTGCATCTTCGCGAGAATGTGCATGCGGCCTTCCTTGGCCTGTGCCAGCGCAACCTGCATGATTTCCTTGGTGATGCCTTGAATCTTGATATCCATCTGCAACGCAGTCACACCGCGTGCAGTGCCGGCAACCTTGAAGTCCATGTCGCCGAGGTGATCCTCATCGCCCAGGATATCAGTCAGGACCGCGAACTTACTGCCATCCTTGATCAAGCCCATCGCAATGCCCGCGACGTGCGCCTTTATAGGCACACCAGCATCCATCAGCGCCAAACAGCCGCCGCACACTGACGCCATCGAGGACGAACCGTTCGACTCGGTAATTTCGGAAACCAATCGTACGGAGTAGCTGAATTCTTCAGGCGACGGCAACACAGCTTGCAGCGCACGTTTGGCAAGGCGACCGTGGCCGATTTCACGACGCTTAGGCGACCCGACGCGGCCAGTCTCACCAGTAGCAAACGGCGGCATATTGTAATGAAGCATGAATCGGTCGGAGTACTCACCCATCAAAGCGTCGATCTTCTGTTCATCACGTGCCGTACCCAGAGTGGCAATGACTAACGCTTGTGTTTCACCGCGAGTAAACAGCGCCGAGCCGTGAGTGCGCGGCAACACGCTGTTTCGAATCGTGATCGGACGCACGGTGCGAGTGTCGCGACCATCGATTCGCGGCTCACCATCCAAAATCTGCGAACGCACGATTTTCGCTTCCATGTCGAAAAGAATGCTGCCAACTTCAGCAGCATCCGGCGCAACCGTACCTGCCACTGCAGCCTCTGCAGCCAGCGCTGCATTCACTTCAGCAGAGACAGTATTCAGCTTGGCGGTGCGCGCTTGCTTGTCCTTGGTCTGATAGGCATCCCGCAACTTGGCTTCGGCCAATTCGCTGACTCGTGCAATCAACGCTTCATTCTTCGCAGGCGGCGCCCATTCCGCTTCCGGCTTGCCGCCGTCGCGCACAAGGTCATGAATGGCATCGATGACCACTTTCATTTGTTCGTGGCCGTAAACTACGGCGCCGAGCATAACCTCTTCCGGCAATTCGTTAGCCTCGGATTCGACCATCAACACAGCCTGTTCAGTACCGGCAACAACGAGATCCAACTGCGACTTTGTCATTTGCGACACGGTCGGGTTAAGCACATACTGGCCATCTATATAACCAATTCGTGCCGCACCCAAAGGACCACTGAACGGGATGCCAGCAATGCAGATCGCGGCAGACGCACCAATCATCGATGCAATGTCCGGGTCGATTTCCGGGTTCACAGACAAGACGTGAACGATGACCTGCACTTCATTAAGATAGCCTTCTGGGAAAAGCGGACGAATCGGGCGGTCAATCAGACGGGAGGTCAACGTCTCTTTTTCGGACGGACGACCTTCGCGCTTGAAAAAACCACCGGGAATGCGGCCAGCGGCATAACTTTTTTCGACGTAATCGACAGTCAGCGGGAAGAAATCCTGCCCTGCCTTGACATCCTTCTTCGCGACGACAGTCGCCAACACGACGGTATCTTCAACAGACACGACCACAGCACCAGAAGCTTGGCGAGCGATCTCGCCGGTTTCCAATGTGACCTTGTGCTGCCCGTATTGGAAGGTCTTGGTAACTTTATTGAACACGGTGTTTCCTTTCTATTTTTGCCGACAGATTTTCAGGCGCTGTCGCTCACCTCACCACGGATGACAGCTGGACATGCCCTGCCATCTTTGCTCTTCCGAACGCCATAAATAGCAACCCGCAAAATGAAAAAATGCCTGCATCAGAAACTGACGCAGGCATTTCTTCTATAAACCGGGTGAATATCGCAACAACTTACTTGCGCAGACCGAGCTTCTCAATCAGGGCGCGGTAACGATTGGCGTCCTTGGCTTTGAGGTAGGACAGCAGGCGCTTGCGACGGTTAACCATCATGATCAGACCACGTCGGGAGTGGTGATCCTTGGCGTGGGCCTTGAAGTGGTTATTGAGTTCGTTGATACGCGCGGTCAGCAATGCAACCTGAACTTCCGGGGAGCCGGTATCATTCTTGGCACGAGCGTTTTCCGCAATGATAGCGGCCTTATCAATGTTTTCAACAGACATGATTTTACCTTTCACATGCGGTGGAAGGAGTCGCGACCCCAAACACCGTGAATTAACGAAAAAATCTTGGCCCAAACGACCAAGTAGCGCAGTATATAGGAAATGCTCCGAGGATTCAAACACCTAGACACCTTTTCGCGGCATCGAAAAATTTGAGATGAAAACTATCACCCGCCTCTTTTTCACTTGCATATTAACAACATTAGTCGCCTGCAGCGCCTTATTTCCCCCCCCAGTAAATATTGGGGACACCGAATCCGATCTGATTACCAAACGAGGCTACCCCACTCATCGTTACCAAGACGGGAAAGACCATTTTCTGGAATACGCCCTTGGGCCTTGGGGCCAGAAAACCTATATGGCCCGCATCGACCCTGACGGCAGAGTGACTTCCTTTGAGCAAGTATTAACCACCGAAAAATTCGCGACAATCAAGATTGGCACAGCAACGAAGGAAGATGTGCTACGCACAATCGGCGCACCTTCAGAGACATCTTACTTGAGCCTGAGCGGCTTGGAAGTATGGTCGTATCCCTACAAGGAGTACAACACCTGGAACTCACTAATGCATGTGCATTTTGACCGAAACGGCATTGTGCGCAAGATGCTCAATGGACCAGATCCTCGCTTCGATCCTGACCGGCGCTTCCCTTGGATGTGACTCAGCAAAGCCAAATAAAGGCGCCCGCTTGAACAAGCGCCTGTCTCTTGCATCCTTGTCAGAGTTGGGGATTGAGCTTCTCTGCTTTCGAATGCAGCTTGTTTAATGCTGACAGGTAGGCTTTTGCCGAAGCAACGACGATATCAGGATCGGCGCCAACACCGTTGACGATTCGCCCCGATTTTGACAAGCGCATGGTCACTTCACCTTGTGATTGTGTGCCAGTCGTAATCGCATTGACCGAGAATAGCAGCAGTTCAGCACTGCTCTGCACTTTCGACTCGATTGCGTTGACAGTTGCGTCCACCGGACCGTTACCCTCCGCTTGGCAGCACACCTCTGAGCCCCCCATCGAAAATACGACCGTTGCCCGAGGACGCTCGCCGGTTTCGGATTGCTGCAAAAGCGAAACAAAACGGTAATGTTCATTGTCGTGCGCCTGCTGCTCATCGGAAACCAAGGCAATGATGTCTTCATCGAAGATATCAGACTTACGATCAGCAAGTTCTTTAAACCGGGAAAAAGCAGCATTCACCTCAGCTTCAGAGTCGAGTTCGATACCAAGTTCCTCAAGGCGCTGCTTGAATGCATTACGTCCGGAGAGCTTGCCAAGCACGATCTTGTTCGTAGTCCAGCCCACATCTTCGGCACGCATGATTTCATAGGTATCGCGCGCTTTCAACACACCATCTTGATGGATGCCAGAAGCGTGTGCAAATGCATTCGCACCGACCACAGCCTTGTTAGGCTGCACAGCAAAACCGGTAATCTGCGAGACTAGCTTTGACGCCGGCACGATCTGAGCTGTATCGATACCGACTTCGAGGTTGAAATAATCCTTGCGCGTCTTGACCGCCATGACGATCTCTTCCAGCGCCGTATTGCCGGCGCGCTCACCCAAGCCATTAATGGTGCATTCGACTTGGCGCGCACCACCGATCATCACACCAGCCAATGAATTGGCCACTGCCATCCCAAGGTCATTATGGCAATGCACAGACCAAACAGCTTTGTCGGAATTCGGAATGCGTTCTCGTAAGGTCTTGATCATGTTGCCGTACAGCTCCGGCACACCATAGCCAACAGTATCAGCAAAGTTGATCGTGCGAGCACCTTCGTTGATCACTGCCTCGATCACACGACAAAGAAAATCCATGTTGGAACGGCTACCGTCTTCAGGACTGAACTCGATGTCGTCTGTGAATTGACGCGCGAACCGCACCGCCAGCTTGGCCTGTTCGAATACCTGATCCGGAGTCATGCGCAACTTCTTCTCCATGTGCAACGGTGACGTTGCAATGAAGGTGTGGATTCGTTTGCGCTGTGCTAGCGCAAGAGCTTCGGCGGCACGGGAAATATCTCGATCGTTGGCACGCGACAGCGAGCAGACAGTCGAGTCCTTGATCACGCCTGCGATCGCCTTGATCGATTCGAAATCACCGGGAGATGCTGCAGCGAAGCCAGCCTCGATCACATCCACTCGCAGCCGCTCCAACTGCTTTGCAATGCGGATCTTTTCATCCTTGGTCATTGATGCACCAGGCGACTGCTCGCCATCTCGCAAGGTAGTGTCGAATATGATGAGCTTGTCGGTCATGGTGTGCTCCTTAGGAAGAAAAATACGTAATCGAATCGTTGCCTGAATGGTCTTTCGCCTGCCCTTGCCTGCTGTAGCATGGGCTCTGCACTGCACAAATTGTGGGGTATGGGAATCTAGCGCGCGTTAACGCACTAGTAGAAACAGCGACAGCAGCCGACCCTGCTGGGAGGTGCCGAGAGTAGCGGTTGTGGGAATATGTATTTCGCGGGACATGGAAAAAACTATAAGCGGAATTGTGGAAAAGTGCAACTACTTGATAAACAAGCGGAATTCGCGCAGCGTCACAATTGCTAAAACTGCGCTCCACAAGTTACTCCTTGGCCTCACCATGCTCCATCTCCGTAGTCTGCACAATACTCACTGGCTTTCCCTTTGCCAAACGCCAGAAATAGACCACATAGCCAGATAATCCATACAGCACAAACATACCAAACAATACTTTCGGCGGATCACTAGAAATCAGGACAAAAATCAGTACGATCACGAAGATCGCGATAAACGGCACCGATTTCTTGAAATTGATTTCCTTGAAGCTGTAGAACGGGACATTCGTTACCATCGTCAGACCCGCGTACAGTGTAATCATCCACGCATACCAACTCAGCTCCGGACCGGTGAAACGCAAGTCGTCCATAAGCCATACGAAACCCGTCACTAGCGCGGCCGCAGCCGGACTCGGCAACCCCTGGAAGTAACGTTTGTCGACCACGCCGATATTTGTATTGAAACGTGCCAACCGTAAAGCGGCTCCTGCACAGTAGACGAATGCCGCAAGCCAGCCAAGCTTGCCCATGCCTCGCAACGCCCACTCATAGACGATCAACCCGGGCGCAGCACCGAACGACAACATGTCGGACAAGCTGTCATATTGCGCCCCAAATTCGCTTTGCGTATTGGTTAAACGCGCAACCCGTCCGTCTACACTATCGAGCAACATTGCTGCAAAAATCGCCACGGACGCGTAATCGAACTTCAGATTCATCGCCATCACAATGGCGAAGAAGCCGCAAAACAGGTTTGCGGTCGTAAAAGCGTTTGGCAGCAAATAGATTCCACGTCGGCGCGGAATTACTCCTATTGCTGGAGCCTCTGCTTCGAGTTGGGGATGGTGAAGAGTTCGCTTGAAGCGTGCGACGTTCGGAAATAACCCGGTTTTGCTGCTCTTCGATTTCCGACGATTAAAGCTTGCCATGCCGATTTCGTTTCGATATTGATGCAATAAGATCAGAGTTCCGCGAGGATCGTTTCGACCGTTCCCACTATCGTCAGGTAGCCGTTCAAACTCGACCTGCCTAATGGTGAAATGCCAAGCGAGTCTATTCTAGACGAGTGGCAATCAAATGTAATCCTCCGTGCCCTGCATTGAAAAAAAGCTGCGCATGTGCGCAGCTTTTTTCAGCTTTCTCGTGGAGAGCACAAACCTCTCCCCGCATGCCGATCAGTTCTTGGACTGATCGACCAGCTTGTTCTTCTTGATCCAAGGCATCATTGCACGCAGCTTTTCACCGACCTGTTCGATCTGGTGTTCTGCGGTCAAACGACGGCGCGAGGTTAGCGTCGGTGCGCCAGCCTTGTTTTCCAGAATGAAGCTCTTGGCGTATTCACCAGTCTGGATATCCTTCAGGCATTTGCGCATAGCGTTCTTGGTGTCTTCGGTCACGATGCGCGGGCCAGTGACGTACTCACCGTACTCTGCATTGTTCGAAATCGAATAGTTCATGTTACCAATGCCGCCTTCGTAGATCAGGTCGACGATCAGCTTCAATTCGTGCAAGCACTCGAAGTAGGCCATTTCAGGCGCATAGCCGGCTTCCACCAAAGTTTCGAAACCTGCTTTGATCAGCTCAACCGTACCACCGCACAGCACGGCCTGTTCGCCGAACAGATCGGTCTCAGTCTCTTCACGGAAGTTGGTCTCAATGATGCCTGCGCGGCCGCCACCATTAGCCATCGCGTAGGAGAGCGCAATATCGCGTGCGTTGCCCGACTTGTCCTGGTACACAGCGACCAAGTGTGGCACACCGCCACCTTGTGCATAGGTACCGCGCACGGTATGAC
>Ga0207649_10000947_pt1 | contig 18120 bp, 15 predicted proteins | sample KBSC43metaG_FD_184317 | JGI IMG/M metagenome (GOLD analysis project Ga0207649, IMG submission 184317) | Corn rhizosphere microbial communities from Kellogg Biological Station, Michigan, USA - KBS C4-3 metaG (SPAdes) (version 2) | ecosystem: Host-associated > Plants > Roots > Rhizosphere > Soil ... | reverse complement strand
ATGCATCGGCGGGGCGCGCCTCGGTGCTCTACGCGTATGCGTTCGGCAAGGCCCAGCGGGTGCTGGCCGGCGTCGACAAGTCGATCGGCCCGATCGTGACGCATGGCGCCATCACGACGCTGAACGACGCCTACCGGTCGAGCGGGGTGCCGCTGCCGCCCACGCAGTCCGCGTCGGAGACGGGGCCTGCCGATCTGGCGCGCGCACTGGTGCTCGCGCCGCCATCTGCCCAGGGCAGCCCTTGGCTCAAGCGCTTCGGCGCATTCAGTGATGCCTTTGCGTCGGGTTGGATGCAACTGCGGGGCACCCGCCGCCGGCGCGGGCTGGACCGCGGATTCGTCCTGTCCGACCACGCCGATTGGCCCGGGCTGCTGGAAGCCATCCAGTCCACCGGCGCGCAGCGGGTGATCGTGACGCACGGATATGTCGATCCACTGGTGCGGTACCTCGCGGAGCAAGGCTGGCAGGCAGGCGCATTTCAAACGCGGTACGGCGACGAGGCCGAAGGCGACGTCGAGGTGGCGCCATGAAGGCCTTCGCCCGCCTCTTCGCCGAACTCGACGCCACCACGTCCACCACGGCGAAGACGGACGCGCTCGAGGCGTACTTCCGGGCCGCGCCCCCGGCCGACGCGGCATGGGCGTTGTACGTGCTGGCCGGCGGCAAGCCGCGGCAAACCGTGCCCACGGGCCTGATCCGCAGCACGGCGCGGGAGGTGGCGGGCGTCCCGGAATGGCTGTTCGACGAAAGCTACAACGTGGTCGGCGATCTGGCAGAGACAGTGGCGCACATCCTGCCGCCTCCCACGGCATCGGTGGACGTGCCGCTGCATGTGTGGATGCAGGAGCGGTTGATTGCGCTGCGCGGCCAGCCGCCCGATGCGCTCGCTGCGGCGCTGCGCGGGTACTGGAACGAACTCGATGTGCCAGGCCGCTTCCTCTTGACGAAGCTGATCGGCGGCGGGTTTCGCGTGGGCGTGGCGCGCAACCTGGTCGTGCGTGCGTTGGCCCGTGCAGCGGGGCTCGATCCCAAGGTGCTCGCCCAGCGGATGATGGGCTACACGGACAAGCATCACACGCCATCGGCCGCGGCATTCACCGCGCTGATCGATCCGGGGCATGTCGCGGTCACCAGCGGCCAGCCCTACCCCTTCTTCCTGGCGCACCCGCTGCAGGCCCCGGTGGATTCACTCGGCAGCCGGGCCGACTGGCTCGTCGAATGGAAATGGGACGGCATCCGCGCTCAGTTCATCCGGCGAGCAGGCGAGGCGTGGCTGTGGTCGCGCGGGGAGGATCTGCTGAATGGCCGCTTTCCCGAAATCGATGCCGCGCACGGCCAGTTGCCGGACCACACGGTGCTCGATGGCGAAATCGTCGTGTGGCGAGACGGCCGGGCCATGCCGTTCGCGCAGCTGCAGCAGCGCATCGGCCGCAAGAACGTCACGAAGAAGATCCTCACGGACTTGCCGGTGGCCTTTCTCGCATACGATTTGCTGGAACTCGGGGGCGAGGACCAGCGCGGTCTGCCGCAGTGGCAGCGCCGCGAACGGCTGGAGGCCATCCTGCCGGCGAACGGCGCCTCGCCGCTTCAGGTGTCACCGGCCATCGAGGCGCCCGACTGGCCCGCGCTCACCGTGTTGCGCGGCGAATCGCGGGCTCGGGGGGTCGAGGGCTTCATGCTGAAGCACCGGGACGGCCACTATGGCACTGGCCGCACGAAAGACGTGGGCGTGTGGTGGAAGTGGAAGATCGACCCGTACACGGTGGATGCGGTGCTGGTCTACGCACAGGGCGGTCACGGTCGCCGGGCGAACCTCTATACCGACTACACCTTCGCGGTATGGGACGGCCATGCCGACGACCCCACCCAGCCACGCCGCCTCGTGCCGTTCGCCAAAGCCTATTCGGGCCTCACCGACGAGGAGATGCGCCTGGTGGACCAGCGCGTGCGCCAGACCACCCTCGAAAAGTTCGGCCCGGTGCGAAGCGTGACGCCCACGCTCGTCGTGGAACTCGGCTTCGAGGGCATCCAGGCGTCGCCACGCCACAAGTCCGGACTTGCCGTGCGGTTCCCGCGGATGCTGCGCCTGCGTTGGGACAAGCCCGTGGAGGAGGCCGATACGCTCTCGACGTTGCAGGCGCTCGTGCGGTGAAACGGCAGCGCCAGCGCTAACGCGATCTTGCCCCGGCCACACCCCCCTTTGGTGGGAGCGCGAAACAAGAACGACAAACGGTCTTTCACCTCGCCGACAGGCTGTGGGAAGATCCCGGTCCGCCCTGAGGGGGCCAGCAGTCCGAACTGGAGTTTTTGTCGTGAAACACTTCTTATCCGGCCTGCTGGCCGCCCTTGCTGTAGGCCTTGCCTCTTCCGCGGCTTCGGCCGAAATCTATGTGGGCCAGACCTCCGGCTTCACCGGTCCCGCGGCCATCCCTGTCAAGGAGCTGACCGAAGGCGCGCGCCTGTACCTCGATGCGGTCAATGCCGCCGGCGGCGTGCACGGCCAGAAGGTCAGGCTGATCAGCCTCGACGACAAGTTCGAACCGAATCTCGCGGCGGACAACGCACGCTCGCTGATCGTGGACAAGCACGTCGTCGCGCTGTTCCTCAGCCGCGGCACGCCGCACACCGAGGCCATCGCGCCGCTTCTCACGCAGTACAAGCTGCCCCTCGTGGGACCGAGCTCGGGCGCCATGGCGCTTCACCAGCCGGTCAATCCGTACATCTTCAACGTGCGCGCCCCGTACCAGCGGGAGGCTGAACGCGCGGTGCGCCACCTGAGCCTCATCGGCCAGGAACGCATTGCCGTCCTGCAGACGGACGATTCGTTCGGCGAAGACGTCGCCGCAGGCGCAGACGCCGGGTTCGCCGCCGTGGGCAAGAAGCCGGTCGTCAAGCTGCTGTTCGACCGCGCGCACCCCGATTTCAGCAAGGCGGCCCCTGCCATCGTCAAGGCAGATGCCCAATCCGTGCTGGTCTTCGGCTCATCGAACGCCGTTGCCGACGCTACGAAGGCGATCCGCGCGCTCGGTTCCCGCGCCACCATCGTCACCGTGTCGAACAATGCGTCGGTCGGGTTCATCAAGCAGATGGGCGCGCAAGGCCGCGGCGTCATCGTCACGCAGGTGTTCCCTTATGAGCGCTCCATCTCCGCCCCGGTTGTCAAAGAAGCTGCGGACCTCGCCCGCGCCAAGGGCCTGGACGGCGTCTCGCCTGCCAACATGGAAGGTTTCATCGCCGCGAAGGTGCTGGTGGAAGGCCTCAAGCGTGCCGGCCCGAAGCCGACGCGCCAAGGCCTGCTCACCGCGCTCAACGGGATGCAAAAGATCGAGCTTGGCGGCATGGAACTCAGCTTCAGCGCCAACGACCACTCCGGCCTGGCCTTCACGGACATTTCCATCATCAGTGAGGATGGCAAATTCCGGAGGTGATTAGGCCCCCCAGTCGCGCTTCGCGCTCCTGCCCCCAAGGGGCGACCCCGGGTCGGCCGGCGAAGCCGGCCTCGCGGGTGGCTTGATCTGCGGCTTCGCTTTCGCTCGCCTTCCTGTCGCACGCGGTTCGGGGCGTTGCTCGCTTTGCTCGCTCGCCTCTGGCTCTCTGTAGCTCCGGCGGCAGGCGTGGCCATTCGGATCAGTGGGTACCGGCGTTCGCCGGTATGACATGCGGGGGTGCGCAAACACATGCGAGGGGCCGCAAATACATGCGGGGGCGCAAACAAATGTCACCCCGGCAAAAGCCGGGGCCCACCGGATCCAGTGAGCCAACAGTGCAAAGCGAGCTGATTTGAGCGAGCACGGCCGTGTCTCGTACGGTCACGGTGGAGCTGGAGACAGTAGTCATGCGGGGGATTCGTAGCCGAAGTGCCTGAGCAAAATAGCGAGGAAGCTGGTGTTCCCAGCGCCTGTTTGGGTTACCTTTCTGGCGCCGTCAGAGAGGTAACTCGGCTGCCGGGCCGAGACCCGGCGCGGCCTCGCCAGAGAACCGGCCCCGCGCCAAGCGAACAAGCGCCCCACTGCGTGAACAAGGCAAAGGGCCAGGTACGCACCACACCATTCGTCTGAACTGAAGGGAGATCCGCATGAAGAAAAAGTGCCTGGTAATCCGCCACGTGGCCTTCGAAGACCTGGGGGTCTTTGCCGACAGCCTGGCCTCACGAGGCTTCGAGCTTCACCACCGCCAAGCCGGTGTCGACGAGGTCACCGAAGCCGAATGGCTCCACACGGACCTCGCCATCGTGCTGGGCGGCCCCATCGCCGCCTGGGAGACCGACCGCTATCCATGGCTGGATCGCCAGACCGCGCTGCTTCGCGCCCGCCTCGCGGCCGGAGGCGCCACGCTCGGCGTCTGCCTCGGCGCGCAGCTGATCGCCTCGGCACTCGGCGCGCGTGTGTACCCAGGCCCCGTGAAGGAAATCGGGTGGGCTCCCGTGTCGCTCTCGCCGGCAGGGCTTGCCGGTCCGTTGCGCGCGCTCGATGGGGTGCCGGTGCTCCACTGGCATGGCGACACGTTCGATCTGCCCGAAGGCGCCACGCTGCTCGCCTCCACGGCGCACACGCCGCATCAGGCTTTCGAAGCAGGCGGCCATGTGCTGGGGCTTCAGTTCCACCCGGAAGTGGACCCGCGGCATGTGGAGGCCTGGTTGATCGGCCACACCGGTGAGCTGGCTCAGGCCGGCATCGACTTGGCCACGCTGCGGGCCGACACGGCCCGGTTCGGCGCGGCCGCCGCCAGCGCCGGACGCGCGCTGATGTCGGCTTGGCTCGACCGGATATTTCCTACTGGACGTTGAGCGTCCGTCCGTTGGTCGCTCGCGGCCGCCAGGCGTGCAATGGGGGTTCGGACGCCGGTCAGGAGGTACCCACCATGTCTTTCACCACCCACCATTGGAAGCCCGTTTTGTGTGGCCTCACCGTGCTGTTGGGCCTGGCCGTGGCGACGAGCGCCGCAGCAGCAGGCACCGAATCGGCCGAGGCCGAGATCCTGGCGATGGACAAGAACGGCGACGGCCGGCTCAGTGCCACCGAGCACGCTGCGGGCTCGCGCTCGATGTTCGAGGCCATGGATGCGAACCAGGATGGACGCGTGACGGCCGGCGAAATGGACGCCTTCGCAGCGAAGCGAACCGCGCATGAGCGCGAGGAAGATCGCATGTCGTCGGCCGCGAAGATCAAGGTCATCGACACCAACGGCGACGGTGTGCTGACCGCCGATGAACACCGCGATGGTTCGGCACGCATGTTCACGACGATGGACACCAACCGCGATGGATCATTGGACAAGGCCGAGCTGGCCGCAGGGCACGCGAACATGCTGAAGCGGACGCAGTAGCGGCTCGATTGCCCCGGGCAGGGGCGTGGTGCATTCAGGTCTCCACGAAACCCGGAGGTTGACGTGCCTTTCCGCACCCTGCTCTACCGGTATTTCTTCTTTGGCTGGCTTTTTCGCGATGTGAGCCAAGGCACCGCGCTCGAACGCTCCGCTGCGTGGCGGCACAACCAGGCCCAGGCCCGATGGCTGCTCACCTACATGCGGCGCTGGTTCGTGCTCGGGGCGGTCTTGTATTTGAGCGGACTGCTGGTGGAACACGCGTTCGCGGCCACCTTGCTGTCGAGCCTCTTGTACATGCCATGGGTGTTGTGCGTGTCGTTCAATGCCACTGCGTTCGTCGCGTGGGCCGGGCTCAAGTCGCTGCCGGGCCCACCGCCTTGATGCAGGGGCAGCGGGTCAATGAGCGATCTCGATGCGGTACCCGCGGAATTCCACCACGGTGGACTTGAGCCGGATCTGTTTGAGCACGAGCCCTTTGCCCAGGGCATCCCCCTCGTGGAACACCTGGCCGTTGAGCACGACCATGCGGTCGGCTGCGCGTTCGGAATACATCGCCCCGCCCACATTGAACTTGGGCAGGTCACGGCGCACGCTGTCAGGCAGTTCACTGACGTTGTAGACGCGGTTGGTGGTGCCGGCCTCCGGTGCAGGCGGCACGGGAGCGATGCCTGGCGGCAACGGCGGTTTGACCGGCGTCGCCTCGACCGCGACCGGCCGGGGTTCAGGCTTGGGCGGTTCGGGCTTCGGAGGCTCTTGCTTCGGGGGATCGGGCAGCGGCGGCGGGAAATGGGGCAAGGCGTCCGCACTCGGCTCGGGCGGGGGCGCGGGTGCGGGTGCCGGGGAGGGGGACACCGGTGTGGGCACGGTCTGAGCTGCAACCACCGGGGCCGTGGCGACGGTGGTGGGCGCAGGCGATGCGCCGTGCCACAGCGTCCAGCCTGCAGCGGCCGCCAGCGCGATCGCCACGCCACCGAGCACCCAGACCCAGGGCCGTGCACGTGCGGCCGGCAGGTCGGCGTCGGGGTCGCTGTCGATCAGCACGGCCGGTTCGGTCAGGCCTGTGGGCGGCGGCGGCACGCCGCGGCGTTCCGCATCGGCCTTGCGCAGGGCGTCGAGGATGTAGGACATGTGGCTGCCTTTCAGGGAGCGACCGGTTCGGGCGCGAGCTTTGGCTCGTCAACCCCGGCCACACGGTTCAGCTGCATCAGCGTGGTGGGGCCCGGCAAACCGTCCGGTTTGAGGCCGTGGGCCAGCTGGAATGCGGTCAGGCGGGCCTGCAGTTTGTGGTCGAACACGGATGGATCGGCCGGGGGCGTCTCACCATCGGCCTTCGCGAGCGCGGTGGCCAGCCAGTCGACCGTGGCGCCTTTCTGGCCCTTGTCGATCCGGTTCGTGTACCCCGGCGGCATGCGCCAGAGCGTGGCGTATTCGCCGCGCCAGATCTTCGCAAGCGACACGAGCGAGATGCGCTGCGACACGTCGCCCATGCGCAGCGTCGCATGGCGCTCGCCGAGGCCCGTCAGCAAGGCATACGCCGGCTTGTCGCTCTCATCGTGCAGCGTGACGATGCCGGGGCGGTCCAGCTGCCGGATGAGGGTCAAATCCACCGTGCGGCGGTAGCACTGCAGCTGGTGCTGGCGCGCGTTGGCACATGGATCACCACCGGAGAGGTCGACTTTCCATGATGCAGAGAGCGCGCGCCAAGCGTCATCCTCGACGCGCGTGGGCGAGCCGATGCCCCACTTCACAGCCGGCGCCGAAGCCGCAGGCGTCGGCGTCGGCACGGGGGCAGAGACCGGCGGGGAAGCCTGTGGCGCCGCCACGGCGGCCGGAAGCAAAGGTGCAGGCGGCGGTGCATCGGAGCGGCCCGTCCACCACCAACTTGCACCAACGAACAGCAGCGCGCCGCCGAGCACGCCAGCGCCCAGGAGCAGGCCCCGACGGGGCGCGGGCAGCGGCGGCGGCTCCGGCTCGTTCTTGTAGAAGACCTCCTTGGCCGCGCGCTCGATGGTGGCCGAATCGACGGACTTCTTGCCCTCGGCATAGGCCCCGAGCAGCGCCCGGTCGCACAGCAGGTTGATGCGCCGCGGCACGCCTCGCGTGAGCTGGTGGATGCGCCGACGCACCTTGCGGTCGAAAGGGCGCAATTCGGGCTGGCCGGCCACCGCGAGGCGGTGGCGGATGTACTTCGAGGTATCGTTTTCGGACAGGGCGGGCAGGTGGAACCGCGCCGTGACCCGTTGTGCAAGCTGCTCCAGTTCGGGCCGCGCGAGCATTTCACGCAGTTCGGGCTGTCCGATCAGGATGATCTGCAGCAGCTTGCGCTCGTTCGTCTCCAGGTTCGTCAGCAGGCGCAGTTGCTCGAGCACCTCGGCGGCGAGCATTTGCGCCTCATCGACGATCAGGATGTTGCTGAGCCCGATGGCATGGGTGCGCAACAGGAATTCATTGAGCGGGTCGATGAAATCCTTGACCGTGGCGTTGCCCGCGTCGGGATGGACGACGGGCACATGGAACTCGTCGCAGATGGTCTTCAGCAGCTCGAGCACCGTGAGCTGCGGGTTGAAGATGTACGCGACGTTGCAGCGCTTGGGCAGGTGCTCAAGAAAGCAGCGGCATACCGTGGTTTTGCCGGCGCCGATTTCGCCGGTGAGCAGCACGAAGCCCCCCCCGGCGGTCGCGCCGTAGCGCAGGTGCGCCAGCGCCTCGCGGTGCCGTTCACTCATGAACAGGTAGCGTGGATCGGGCGCGATGGAAAACGGCTGCTGTTTCAGGCCGAAGAATTTCGCGTACATGGGGGCAGAGGATACTGCCCCGCGCGGGCGTGTTCCATCCGGCCGGGCGATCAGCATCCGGCCGAGCCTGAAACCGGGGAGGCGCTACGACAAGACCACCCAGACGGGCGCATGATCGCTCGGGCGCTCCCAGCCGCGGGTGGCCTTGTCCACGCCCGCGTCGGTCAGGGCACCAGCGAGCGCCGGGCTCAACAGCACATGGTCGATGCGCAGCCCCGCATTGCGTGGCCAGCGTTGGCGCAGGTAATCCCAGAACGTGTAGAGCGGCGCATCCGGATGCAGGCGCCGGATGGCATCGATCCAGCCTTGGTCGAGGATCGATTGCCATGTGGCGCGCGGTTCGGGCTGCAGCAGCGCGTCGTCCAGCCAGGAGCGTGTGTCATAGATGTCGGCCACCGCGTCGGTGGGGACGACGTTCCAGTCGCCGGCCAGCGCCACGGGCAAGCCCGTTTCCAACAGCGACTGCGCATGCAGGGCCATGCGGCCGAACCATGCGTTCTTGCGGTCGAACTTCGGTCCGGGCTGCGGGTTGCCGTTGGGCAGGTACAGCGAGACGACGATCATGCCTTCGACCGCGGCTTCCAGGTAGCGAGCGTCGGCGTCGGCGGGATCGCCCGGCAACTCGCGCCGGATCTCCACCGGTTGGTTCCCGCGGGCCAGGATGGCCACGCCATTCGACGAGGGTTGTCCGCGCCACAGTGCACCATAGCCGGCATCGTTGAGCTCGGTCACCGGGAACTTGGCATCGGGTGCCTTCAGCTCCTGCAGGCAAACCACGTCGGGTTCGGCTTCGGCCAGCCAGCGCAACAACAGCGGCAAGCGCGCGTTGATGCCGTTGACGTTCCACGAAGCGAGTTTCATGCGGGGTCCTCGGTGTCGGCCGGGCCGTCCAGGATGTGTTGCGCAACCGGCCACCAGCGAGGCAGCAAGTCACGTACCTCCCGGCGCGTGAACCGATCGTCGATCAGATGCACGACACCGACATCGGCCGGCGTGCGGATCACCCGGCCCGCGGCCTGCACCACCTTTTGCAGTCCGGGATACAGGTAGGCGTACGCATAGCCGGCGCCGAACGCGGCGTCGAGACGTTCACGCATGGCCTCGTTGACTGCATTGAGCTGCGGCAGGCCCAGGGTGGCGATGAACGCGCCGATCAGGCGATCGCCGGGAAGGTCGATGCCTTCCGCGAAGGCACCGCCCAGCACGGCAAATCCGATGCCCTGCCCTCCCGCCATGAGCCGCGCGAGGAATTGCTCGCGCGCCGGTTCGTCCATGGCGCGGGCCTGCGCCCACAGCGGCACGTCCGGATGGTTGGCTGCGAACCGGGCCATCACCTGGCCCAGGTAGTCGAAGCTGCTGAAGAACGCAAGGTAGTTGCCCGGTCGCTCCCGGTACTGCCGCGCCATCAACGTGGCGATGGGCGCCACCGACGCAGGCCGGTCGGCATGGCGCGTGGAGAGCCTCGGAGTGACATGCAGCGCCAGCTGCCGCGGTGAAAAAGGCGATTCGACATCGATCCACAGGGTGTCGTCCGGCAGTCCCAGTGTGTCGCCATGGAACGCGCGCGGAGACAGCGTGGCCGAGAACAGGGTCGTGGTGTGCGCCGCGGCAAAGCGCGGGCGCAGGAACGGCGCGGGCACCACGTTGCGCAGGCACAGCACCGATCGCTTCTTCAGGCCCTCCGGCGCCTCGGTGACATCGAACACCGAATGCGAACCGAACCGCTCGGCCACCCTGGCGAACTGCAGGGTGTCGAAATAAAAGCGCAGCAGGTCGGGCGGCACCTGGTCCGGCCGGTCACCGAGGTGCTGGCCCACGGCGTTGATGCAGCTCGACAGTGCACCGAACCAGCGTTGCGGCAGTTCATCGAACACCTGGTATGGACCGGTGCATTCGCCGTTGAGCTGCACCCACGCACGCTGCAGCCGCTCCATCGCCGGCTTGAGAACATCCGGCGCCGTGCGGCGCACGGCATCGAGCTGCACCTGCTCGAGGGTGGCCGAATACATCTTGCGCGCGCGTTCCAGCAGGTTGTGCGCTTCGTCCACGAGCAGGCCCACGCGCCACTGGTTCGCGAGCGTGAGCCCGTGCAGCATCGCGGCCAGATCGAAGTAGTAGTTGTAGTCGCCCACCACCACATCGGCCCAGCGCACCATCTCCTGGCCCAGGTAGTAGGGGCACACGCCATGCCGGGCCGCCACCTCGCGGAGCGCGGGCCGGTCAAGGAAGCGGCGTTCGACCGCCGCCTGGCGCGCGGCCGGCAGGCGGTCGTAGAAGCCGCGTGCGAGCGGGCACGATTCGCCATGACAGTCCTTGCCGGGGTGCTCGCACGATTTCTCTCGGGCCACGAGTTCCAACACGCGCAGAGAGAGCCCGCCCGTTGCCAAGGTGCGCAGGGCCCCGAGTGCCAGGCCGCGCCCGGGGGTCTTCGCGGCCAGGAAAAACACTTTGTCGAGCCGCTGCGGCGCACAGGCCTTGAGCAGGGGGAAGACGGTGCCGAGTGTCTTGCCGATGCCAGTGGGCGCCTGCGCGGCCAGGCAGCGCCCGGCGCCGGCGGCCTTGTAGACGGCCTCGGCCAGCTGGCGCTGACCGGGGCGAAAGTTTGCATGAGGAAAGCTCAGTGCGGCGAGCTCCGAATCACGGGCATGGCGGTGGGCCATCTCTTGTTCGGCCCAGGCCAGGAAACGGTCGCACATGCCCGTGAAGAAGGCTTCCAGCTGGGCAGCGGTGTGCGCCTCGGACAACGTGGTGTCGGTCTGCGTGCCGATGTCGTGGTACACGAGCGCGACGGTGATGCGGTGGAGGCCCCGCGTGCGGCACAAGAGCGCACCGTACACCTTGGCCTGGGCCCAATGCAGCGCGCGGTGGTTGGCGGGCATTGCGGCGAGGTCACCGCGGTAGGTCTTGACCTCCTCGACACGGCAGGCGTCGGGATCGAAGCCATCGGCGCGGCCGCGCACCCGCAGCGGGCCATGTTCGCCGATCAGGCTGACCTCGCTTTCAGCGCGGGGCCCGCGCCGCATGGCCACGGCCGCATGCCCGGCGATGCCTTCGGCGGCGGACGGGGCCGGCGTGAACCTGTGGTCGAGGTCGCCCACCTTGGCGGCGAATTCGCAGAGCGCGCGCACTGCGACGACATAGGCGGGGTTTTCCACGAAGGCAGTTTACTGGACGGATCAACAGGGAGACACTGTCAAACACCCCCTTTGGGCCATGAGGAGCGAACCCATGCATGGTTCCACCCACGACATCAACAACGTGGTCGATCCGCTGGCCGACTACAACCTCTTCACCACCGACACCGCGCTGTGGGATGCCGTCGAGCGCACTGGCGGTGCAAGCCACCTCACCGAACTGGCCGACTACGGCGCGCTCCTTGGCCGAGCCGAGACCCTGCAACTGGCCGAAGACGCCAACCGGTTCAAACCGGAGCTGAAGATCTTCGACCGCGTGGGCCGCCGCATCGACCAGGTCGATTTCCATCCGGCATGGCACGCGATGATGCGGCTGCAGCGCGAGCACGGGCTGGTGTCGATGCCGTTCTCCGACCCGCGCCCGGGTGCCTGGTCGGCCTACGCGGCTGCGTTTTCGATGCACATGCAAATCGAGGCCGGCTCGCAATGCCCGGGCTCGATGACCTTCGCGGCAATCCCGGTGCTCATGCAAGAGCCCCTGCTCTTTGCGCAACTGGCGCCGAAGCTCTATTCGCGCACGTACGACACCCGCGATCTGCCGGTGGACCAGAAGGCCTCGATGCTCGTCGGCATGGGCATGACCGAAAAGCAAGGTGGCTCCGACCTGCGCAGCAACACCACCCACGCCATCTCGCTGCAAGACGGGGGCCGCGGGGCCGCCTACGAGCTCGTGGGCCACAAATGGTTTTTCTCGGCACCTCAGTCGGATGCTCACCTGGTGGTGGCCCAGGCACCGGGGGGGCTGTCATGCTTTTACGTGCCGCGCTTCAGGCCCGACGGCCGCCGCAACGCCGTCCATCTCCAGCGTCTGAAAAACAAGGTGGGCAACCATTCGAACGCGAGCAGCGAGGTCGAGTTTCATGGCGCATGGGGCCAGATGATCGGCGAGCCGGGCCGCGGCATCCCCACCATCATCGAGATGGCCATGTACACCCGCCTCAATTGCGTGATGGGCAGCGCGGGCCTCATCCGCCAGGCACTGGTGCAGGCCATCCACTACAGCCGGCACCGCCGGGCCTTTGGAAAGCACCTGGTCGAGCAACCCTTGATGCGCAACGTGCTGGCCGACATGGCACTTGAAAGCGAGGCCGCCACGCTGCTGATGATGCGGCTCGCCCAATCGTTCGACCGGGCGGCGAACGACCCGCTCGAGCGCGCCTACAAGCGCATCGTCACCCCGGCGGCGAAATTCTGGGTGGCCAAACGCAGCATCGAACTCGGCGCGGAGGCCATGGAGGTGTTCGGCGGCAACGGCTACGTCGAAGACGGCCCCATGGGCCGCCTCTTCCGGGAAATGCCGGTGATCTCGATCTGGGAGGGCTCGGGCAACGTGATGGGCCTCGACATGTTGCGTGCGATCGACCGCGAACCCGATGCCGTGGACGCGCTGACGGAGCACCTCACCGACCGCCTGGGGGACGATACCCGCCTGCAGCAGCACCTCGCCGCACTGCGGTCCGCCTGGCAACAGGTGCCCGGGACGATGGAAGCGGCCGCCCGCCGCATGGCCCAGCAACTCGTGCTGCTGTTGCAGGCAGCCCTGCTGCGCGACCATGCGCCTGCGTTCGTGGCCGACGCCTTCATCGGGAGCCGGTTCGATCCGCAATGGGGCCGCGTTTTCGGCACCCTGGCCGATCCATCGGATCATGTCGCCGTCATCGACCGGGCTTGGCCGGCTTGAGTCGCGAATGCGGCAAACGGATGTGGCGCCGGCGAAGTCTGGGGTCTACTGCGGCCAGTGGGTACCGGCTTTCGCCGGTATGACATGCGATGGCCGGGAACCAGAGCACCAGCGGCGGAACAACAGGGTCACCCCGGCCAAAGCCGGGGCCGGCCGCTGACGAATTGCGCAAGCACGCGCATACTCCGCATTCATCCATTTCGGAGTCTTCGATGCTGGGATCCCTGCGCCGCTTTTTCGACGCTTTCCTTCCTGCCGCCGAGGCCAATCCGGCACTCGAGCACACCCTCCAATTGGCCACGGCCGTGCTGCTGGTCGAGGTGATGCGCTCGGATGCCACGATCGCACCCGCCGAACGCGAATCGATGTTCAACACCCTGCGGGAACGCTTCACATTGACGGCCGGCGAAGTGACGGCGCTGATCGACATGGCCGAAGAAGCCGCACGAGACGCCCGCGATCTCCATTCATTCACCATGAGATTGAACGCCCAGCTCGACCGGCCGCAGAAAGCGCGCGTCATCGAATACCTGTGGCAAGTGGCCTATGCGGATGGCCACCTCGATGCCCACGAGCAGCACGTGATGCGCAAGATTGCCGACCTGCTGCACATTCCCCATGGCGACTACATCTCCGCGAAGATGCGGGCCAAGAACGCTGCGGCATGAAGTGTCACGCGTCGCGCATCCTCCATCAAGCCGCTGCGCGCACCATCTGACAGAGCAGCCCTGCCACGGCACTCCCGGCAACCACTGGAATGACCCCCACCTTGAAGCGAAACAGCGCCGTGCCGGCCGCCACCCCGATGAAGGCCGGGGCCCACTCGAATGACCCGTGCAGGCCCTGAGGCCAAAGCACGTGGTACGCAAAAAAGACCGCCAGGTTGACGATGACGCCCACGACCGCCGCGGTGATGCCGGTCAGTGGTGCCGTGAACTTGAGGTTGCCGTGCGTCGACTCGATGAACGGCGCACCGAGCAGGATGAAGAAGAAGGACGGCAGGAAGGTGAAGAACGTGACGACGGCGGCGGCGGCAGCACCGGCCATGAACAACGCGTCGGGTCCGAACAGTGCCTTGGTCCAGCCGCCCACGAAGCCGACGAAGGAGACCACCATGATGAGCGGACCCGGCGTGGTCTCGCCCAGTGCCAGGCCATCGATCATCTGTGAGCCGGTCAGCCAGTGGTAGTGATCGACCGCGCCCTGGTAGACGTAAGGCAGTACCGCATAAGCACCGCCGAACGTCAGCAATGCCGCCTTCGTGAAGAACCATGACATCTGCGTGAGCACGGCATCCCAGCCGCACACCAGCGTCAACCCGCCAATCGCCAGGACCCACAGGGCGGCGAAGGCAACCATCACGCCGCGAAACCGGGCCCAGCTGAAGCGCGCGTGCGCGGGCGTCGGCGTGTGATCGTCGATCAGCGCCGGTCCGAAGTCCTGGCCTGCCGAGCGGTGTGCCGAGGAGGGTTTGAACTTGTCAGGCGCATACCGGCCGCCGACATGGCCCACCAGGCCCGCGGCGAGAACGATCAACGGAAACGGCGCCTGCAGCGCGAAGATGGCGGCGAATGCGGAGATGGAGATGCCCCAGAGCCAGCCGTTCTTCAAGGTGCGCGAGCCCACCCGGTACGCCGCATGCACCACGAGCGCCGTGACGGCCGGCTTGATGCCGTAGAACAAGCCGGCAATGACCGGCACGTTGCCAAAGGCCATGTACACCCAGGACAACGCGATGAGGATGAACAGCGACGGCAGCACGAACAGGCCGCCGGCCACGATGCCGCCCCACGTGCGGTGCATCAGCCAGCCGATGTAGGTGGCGAGCTGCTGGGCCTCGGGTCCGGGCAGCAGCATGCAGTAGTTGAGCGCATGCAGGAACCGGCCCTCGGAGATCCAGCGGCGCCGCTCGACCAGCTCCTCATGCATGAGGGCGATCTGCCCGGCGGGGCCACCGAAACTGATGAAACCCAGTTTGAGCCAGTAGCGAAAGGCCTCGGCTCGGCTGAGCGCCGAAGGTTGCCGCGCGATCAGGTTGTCGGTGGTCGTCATTGGGGCGTTGGCCATGCGGCTGCGCGAAGTGCAGGGGCTCCAGGCGCAACGTTAACAGGACGCCTGGACCGCTGAAGGTCGCGGCCTCCGTCGAAGCTGCCAACGGCATGTATCGACATGCGAGTTTCTTCGTTCCTCGAAACCGCCATGCTCCCTAAGCTGCCCTCCTCGCTCACATGAGCATCTCTCCATCGAGGACGCACGAGAATGAACCTTCGCCCCTGGCTGTCCGCAGCCTGCATCGCCACCAGCGCGTTGTTCGCCGCCACCGCGCACGCCGACCAGCTTGATGACATCAAGAAGAAAGGCGAGATCGTGATCGGCGTGCTCGGCACCGACGAGCCGAACAGCTTCGTCGATCCGGCCACGCGCGAGCTGATCGGCTATGACGTCGACCTCGGCAAGGCGATCGCTAAGAAGATCGGTGTGAAGCCTGTGTTCAAGCAGATCTCGGTGGCCGCACGCATTCCTGAATTGCAGCAAGGCCACGTCGACTTGCTCGCCGCTTCATTGACCCACAACAAGGAGCGCGAAACGCAGGTCGACTTCTCGCTGACGACCTTCGTCACCGGCCAGAAGGTGCTCGTGAAGAACAACAGCAGCATCACCGACGTGGCACAACTGACCGGCAAGCGCGTCCTGACCGTCAAGGGCGGCACCCAGGAGCCCAACATCCGCAAGGCCGTGCCGGGTGTGGAGGTCGTGACCTTCGAGACCACGCAGCAGGCGTTCCTCGCGCTGCAGCAAGGCAAGGGCGTGGCCTACGTCAACGATGAGTCGTCGCTGTTCGACGATCTGGGCAAGCTCGGGGAGCGCGGCAGGGACTACAAGATCCTGCCTACCAACCTGAGCGTCGAACCGCTCGCGCTCGGCATCCGGAAGGGAGAAATTGCCGTGAAGTCCCTGGTCGATGGAACGCTGCGCGAACTCGAGAAATCAGGCGAGGCCGAAAAACTTTTCTTCAAGTGGTACGGCCCGGGCACCAAGATCAAGTTTGACAAGCGGCCGTTCCGATTCGAGAGCGACAAGATCGACGGGTGATCCCGCTCTCTCCAGTCCGCCCCACGGGCCTTGCTGAAGCGGGGCCCCTCCGGTTCCCCACGCCGCCATGCCAGTCTTCGACTATTCCTTGCTTCTGAAGGGCCCGTACCACGACATGCTCGTGGCCGGCCTTGTCCTCTCGCTTGAGCTCGCCGCGGCCACCTTGGTCTTCGCGCTCCCACTGGCGCTGCTGGTGGCGCTGCTGCGCATCGCGCCCGTCGCGATGCTTCGCTGGATTGGTTTCGCGTTCGTCGAGGCCATCCGCAATGTCCCGTTGCTGGCTCACATGCTGTTCTGGTATTTCGGTGCACCGGAGTTGTTGCCCGAGTCGGTCAAGCTTCGGATCTACCAAGGCAACATCGAGGCCATCAGCGCCGTGATCGCCCTGACCCTCTACACGGCTGCCTTCATGGCGGAGGATGTGCGCAGCGGCATCCGTGCCGTCCCTCCGAGGCAATTCGAGGCGAGCCGGGCCCTTGGATTGGGCTACGTCGCGACGATGCACCGGGTGATCCTGCCTCAGGCGGTGGCCATCACCGTGCCGCCGTTGATCTCGCAAACCCTCAACCTGTGGAAGAACACCAGCATCGCCACGGTGATCGGCGCGGCCGAGCTGATGTACCAGGCCGGCCAGGTCGAAAGCGCGAGCTTTCGCAGCTTCGAATCGTTCGCGTTCGCCACCACCGCTTACCTGGCGGTGTCGTTGATCATCACCGGCCTGGCTGTGCGGTACCAGCAGCGCTTCCCCGCGCGCCCGGCATGAGGAGGCCGCGATGACGGAGCTGATCCACACCTACTGGCTCTACTTTCTGGTGGGCCCCTACCCGAACGGTCCCCTCGGCGGACTGGCACTGACGCTGCTGCTCGCATCCCTTGCGCTCTTGCTGGGAATGCCGATCGGTGTGCTCCTCGGCATCGCCCGCGTCAGCCCGTACCCGGCATTGCGCTGGCCGGTGACGGCGCTCATGTTCATCGTGCGCGGCACCCCCCTGCTGATGGTCGTGTTCTGGGCCTATTTCTTCCTGCCGAGCGTGACCGGCCACAAGACCGACAAATTCACGACGATGCTCATCGCGCTCGTGATCTTCTCGGGCGTCTACCTTGCCGAAATCGTGCGCGCAGGCATCCACGGCGTGCCGAAAGGCCAGGTCGAGTGCGCGCGGTCGCTCGGCCTGGGCCACTGGCGCACCCTTCGCTTCGTCATACTGCCCCAGGCACTGCGCGCGATGCTGCCATCGCTGCTGAACCAGTTCGTGTTGACCCTCAAGGAGACCTCGCTCGGCTACATCATTGGCCTGACCGATGTCGCATTCATTGCCACGCAAATCAATACGCTCGTGTTCACGAAACCCGCCGAGGTGTACGCCATCCTGGGCCTGACCTACTTCCTCCTGTGCTTCGGCCTGTCGCGCTGCGCGCAGTGGATCGATCGCCGGCATACCCACGTCATCAAGTCCGCACGCCATGATCCAATTTGAAAACGTGAACAAGTGGTACGGCACATACCACGCACTCGTCGATGTGACAGAGACGGTCACCCAAGGCGAGGTCGTCGTCGTGTGCGGGCCCTCGGGCTCCGGCAAATCGACCCTGATTCGCACCATCAACCGGCTCGAGTCCATTCAATCCGGAACGATTCACGTCGACGGGCGCAACATCCATGCGCGCGACATGAGGCTCAACGAATTCCGCTCGCGCATCGGTTTCGTGTTCCAGCAGTTCAACCTGTTTCCCCACCTCACCGTGCTGGAGAACTGCACACTTGCGCCCCTGCAGCTGCAGGGGCTCACCTCTGCCCAGGCGAACGAGCGGGCGCTCGCCCTGCTCGACCGCGTGGGCCTCGCACACAAGGCCAACGCCTGGCCCGCGAACCTGTCGGGCGGCCAGCAGCAGCGCGTCGCCATCGCACGGGCCCTGGCCATGCAGCCGCCGCTGATGCTGTTCGACGAACCCACCAGCGCGCTCGATCCGGAGATGGTCGGCGAAGTGCTGGCGGTGATGCGCGGCCTGGCCAGGGACGGCATGACGATGG
>Ga0207649_10000940_pt1 | contig 18212 bp, 16 predicted proteins | sample KBSC43metaG_FD_184317 | JGI IMG/M metagenome (GOLD analysis project Ga0207649, IMG submission 184317) | Corn rhizosphere microbial communities from Kellogg Biological Station, Michigan, USA - KBS C4-3 metaG (SPAdes) (version 2) | ecosystem: Host-associated > Plants > Roots > Rhizosphere > Soil ... | reverse complement strand
ATCGAGCAGGGCTTCCAGGCCGAGGAGGTTGGCGGCTTCCTTCGTGCGGCGGGAGATCGTTTCCCGGGCGAGGCGGAGGGATTGCAGCGGCAGCGCGAGGTTGGCCGCGATGGTGAGGTGGGGCAGGAGCGGAGTGCGGGAAGAGACGAAGGCAAGGTCGCGGCGCGAGGCGGAGACGCCCTGCACGGCGCGGTCGCCGACGAGGATTTCGCCCGAGTCGGGATTTTCCAGGCCGGCGATGAGACGGAGGATTTCGGATTTTCCGGAGCCGGCGGGACCGAGCAAAACGGTGAACTCGTGGTCGGCGCAAGTGAGCGAGAGGTCGCGGACCGATGGCTGGCGGGTGACGTTTTTCAGGACGACCGAGGACATGGCGGCAAAGGCTAGAGGCTGAACGCGGAAGGCTAAAGAGAATCCGACCGTTATCCGCGGAACATGAAATAAACTGCGCCCACGAGGCAGAGGCCGGCCCAGACGAAATCGAGTTTGAACGGCTGCTGCATGTAGAACATCGCGAAGGGCACGAAGACGCCGAGCGTGATGACTTCCTGCATGATTTTCAGCTGCGGCAGCGAAAGGGCGGTCGAGCCGATGCGGTTCGCCGGAACTTGGAAGAGGTATTCGAACAGGGCGAGGCCCCAGCTGACCGCGACCGCGAGCAGCCACGGCCAGGTCTTCACATGCTTGAGGTGGCCATACCACGCGAACGTCATGAAAACGTTCGAGCAGGTGAGCAGAAGGACGGTCGCGACGGTCGGCGGCATCCCGGGAAAATTATTCGGTCCGGCCCATCGGGCAAGCGCGCCCTAGCCCGGCGGCCATTCCATCGGGCGGCCGCCGAGGATGTGCAGATGCAGGTGCGGGACGGTCTCGCCGCCGTCCGCGCCGTGGTTGATGACGATGCGAAATCCGCCGTCGCTGAGGTTGAGCATTTGTGCGAGTTGGGCGGCCTTGACGAGCAGGTGGCCGAGCAGGCCCTCGTCGCCGGAACGCGCGGCGCCGAGGCGGGGAATCGCCCGTTTGGGAACGAGGAGGACGTGGACCGGGGCCTGGGGATTGATGTCGCGGAAGGCGAGGCATTTGTCGTCCTCGAAGACGATGTCGGCCGGGATCTCGCGGGCGATGATTTTTTCGAAGAGCGTCATGGGCGAATTCTCACGCGAAGGCGCGAAGACGCGAAGGAATTTTCCAAATTTTTCTTCGCGAACCTCGCGGCTTCGCGTGAAAACTCAGCTGAGCTGGAGTTGCAGCTCGTCGGCGCGGGGGCTGTGGTCGAGTTCCTCGCGGACGAAGCGGACGATCTCGGCGCGGAGGCCGGTGCAGTCCGGCCTCCAGTTTTTCGCGCTGCGGAGCATTTTCACGCACGGCTGGAGATCGAAGAGTTCGACGTGCAGCGACGGGGAGTCCGCGATGGTGCGGAGGTGGTTTTGCAGCAGGCGAAAGAAGACCAGCTCGTAACCGGTGTCGGCCTCGCGGGCGAGGCGAGCGAGCGAGAGGCGGAAGGGGGGCGGCAGCGGCTCGAAGTGCGTGGCGACGTCGGCGTAGCCGATGACCTGGAGGACGGATTGCACCGTGGTGCGGAGCTGGGGCAGGGCGACGACGGGTTCGTCGAAATCCTGCCGCAGGTAGGTGGCGACCGTCTCGGTGACGTGCTCGGCGAGCCACCATTTTTGGTAGCCGGCACGGCTGGCAGCGCGGGCGAGGCCTTCGGAGAGCCAGCGGGTTTCGAAATCCATGACGTGGCCGTCGTCGAAGCGGACGAGCGGGAGGTTGTTCCGGAATGCGATCATGAAGCGTTGAAGAGCTCGGGTTGGGCCGGGGTCTTGAGCCCGCGGCGTTCGAACGACTGAATTTCTTCGATGAAATCGCCGATTTCCTGGAATTCCCGATAAACCGACGCGTAGCGCACGTAGGCGACGGGATCGAGGCTGTGGAGTTTTTCCATGACCTTGAGGCCGATCTTCTTCGTGCTGATTTCGCGGTCGTTGCCGGCTTCCAGCTCGCTGATCACTTCCTGCACGCTGCGCTCGATGTCCTCAAGGCTGATGGGGCGCTTCTCGGAGGCCTTGATGAAGCTGTTTTGCAGCTTGTGGCGGTCGAAGGGCTCGTGGCGACCGTCGCGTTTGATGGCTCGGAGCTCGAGGCGTTCGATTTCCTCGTAGGTGGTGAAGCGCGTCTCACAGTCGAGACAAGCCCGGCGTCGCCGGATGGATTCCCCTTCCTTCGAGAGGCGGGAATCAATGACTTTATCTTCGAGGGAACCGCACTTGGGGCAACGCATCTTGTATCGCGCGGATAGGTTGAGCCGAAAGTGACGCAATATCTTGTGGTGTCAAAACAAAAACGGCCTTTTTTTGCAAAAGGTCACGAAGGACACGAAGGGATTGTCTTGTCGGAAAGTTGAGGTAGCGTGGTCACTGGCGGGCGGTCGCTCGTTTTCGTGAAAGCGGAGGCGGGAGGAAAGTCCGGACACCGCAAGGCAACCTGCCGCGTAGAATGCGCGGGAGCATTCGATGAAAATCGGGTGCGACGGAAAGTGTCACAGAGAACATACCGCCTGCGGGAGGTGGCCGAAGCGCAAGCGAAGGCAACATCCTCCAGCAGGTAAGGGTGAAAAGGCGGGGTAAGAGCCCACCGCTTCGCCAGTAATGGCGGAGGCACGATAAACCCCAGGCGGTGCAAGACAGAACAGAGGAACGGGTCGCCTGCCCGGATGTCCGCGAGGCCGCAAGGTCGCTCGGGCGAAACCTCGGGTATTAGTCGCTTAGAGAAATGACCGCCCAGTTTCCGCTCCGCAAGGGGCGGGGATGGACAGAATCCGGCTTACAGCCAAAACGGAGGCCGCTCGGGAAACCGGGCGGCCTTCGCCCTTCTACCGCCGGGCGTTGTAGGCGTTGTTGCGGTCGGCGAAGAAGAGGTCGTCGCCGCGTTTCTGGAGGACGAAGGTGTTGTTGTCGCCGTATTTGGCCCACGGGCCGTTCGGGACTTCCTTGAAATCGACGAACTTCCAGTCGCAGACGTCCTTGCCGTTCATGCCGAGGAAGTCGCGGACGGCGGGCGAGACGTCGAGGCCGGCACCCTGGTTGAGGTTCGGACGCGGGCGATCGTTGCCGAAGACATATTGCCAGTGGTCGGTGCGGAAAGGACCGCAATCCTCCCATTGCGCGTAGGCGATGCGGCCGCGGTAACGGACGGCGATCCAGCGGCCCTTGCAGACGCTCTTGCCTTCCTTTTCGAAGGCCTCGCGGAACCAGGGGATGGCGCGGCGGGATTCGGGCTTCGTCGTGCCGCGGGTGACGTCGTTGAAGGGCAGGGCGACGTAGAAGGGATTTTGCCGCGGGGTGAAATTTTTCGGAATAAAGTTCCGGCGATTCGTGGTGTCGGGATCGTCGAAGCCGCCGTAATTGCGAGCCCATTGCGGATCCCAGGAACTCTTGTAATTCGGCACGGGGTTATTGGGCGCGGGGTGCTCGCCGACCCAGAAGCAGGTCGTGACGATTCCGAGTTTCCAGGGATATTTGCTGAACCCGAAGCTGACGCTGCGGCTCGTGGTGACCTGGGGCTCGATCTTGAGAAGGGCGTTCTCGCGCAACTTCATGGCGTAACGCGTGAAGTCGTTGGTGGAGGAAAGCGCGGATTCCGCGGAGACAGAGGAGACCAACCCGCAGAAAACGAGCGTCAAAACCAGAAATGGGAATCGGCTGATTCGGTTCCGCATTGCGGCCGGTATATCGGCTGGGGAGCACATGGTTGCAAGAGAAAAATGATCAGGCGCCGGAGCGTAACTGATGGAAGTTGACCCCAGTTTACATGCGTCTCAGCACCGTGTCGTGGCCAAATTTCGGGCCATCGCGTTCCGGGTAATCGAGGGTGAAATGGAGGCCTCGACTTTCCTTGCGGCTGAGGGCGCAATCGACGATGAGGGCGGCGACGGTGACGAGGTTGCGGAGCTCGAGCAAGTCGGTGGTGATCTTGAAGTTCCAGTAAAATTCCTGGATCTCGGCCTGGAGGTTGCGGAGGCGGGCGGCGGCGCGCTGAAGGCGTTTGTCGGTGCGGACGATGCCGACGTAGTCCCACATGAGGCGGCGGATTTCGTCCCAATTGTGATAGATGACGACGAGTTCATCGACGTCCTGCACCTGGCCGGGACGCCATTCGGGCAAGTCGATGGCAACACGCTCGTGGAGGCCGCGGGCGGATTTTTCGAAGGCGCGGTGGGCGAGGACGAGGCCTTCGAGCAGGGAGTTGCTGGCGAGGCGGTTCGCGCCGTGCAGGCCGGTGCAGGCGGCTTCGCCGATGACGTAGAGCCCGCGCAGGCTCGACTCGCCGTTGAGGTCGGTCTTCACGCCGCCGCATTGATAGTGGGCCGCGGGCACGACGGGGATGGGTTCCTTCGTGATGTCGATGCCGAACTTGAGGCAGGTTTCGTAAATGGTGGGGAAGCGGCTGCGGACGAACTCGGCGGGTTGGTGCGTGATGTCGAGATAGACGCATTTGCTGCCGCTGCGCTTCATTTCGGCGTCGATGGCGCGGGCGACGATGTCGCGCGGGGCGAGTTCCTTAAGCGGGTGGTGCTTCTTCATGAAGCGCCGGCCCTTTTCATCGACGAGGATGCCGCCTTCACCGCGGACGGCCTCGGTGACGAGGAAGGATTTCGCCTTGGGCTGGTAGAGGCAGGTGGGGTGGAACTGGACGAACTCCATGTTCGCGACGGCCGCACCCGCGCGCCACGCCATCGCGACGCCGTCGCCGGTGGCGATGTCGGGATTCGTCGAGTAGAGATAGACCTTTCCGCAGCCGCCGGTGGCGAGGACGGTGACGTCAGTGCGGATCGTTTCCACCTCGCCGGTCGCCTCGTCGAGAACGTAGAGGCCGACGCAGCTGTTCTGCATGGCGTAGCCGAGCTTGCCGGTCGTGATGCAGTCCACGGCCATGTGATTTTCGAGGATCGTGATGTTCGGGTGCTCTCGCGCGCGGGTGGCGAGCACGTCCTCGATTTCCCGTCCGGTGGCGTCCTGGACGTGGAGGACGCGGCGCTTCGAGTGGCCGCCCTCCTTGCCGAGGTCGAGTTCGTGGCCGCCGTTGGGGGTTTCGCGCTCGTCGAAGTGCAGCCCGAGATCGATCAGCTCGCGGATGCGCGCGGGGCCTTCCGTCACGACGGCGCGCACGGCATCCTCGTGGCAAAGCCCGGCGCCGGCTTCGAGCGTGTCCTTGATATGCAGCTCGAAGGAATCCTCGTCGCTGATGACGCAGGCCACGCCGCCCTGCGCCCAGGCGGTGTTCGAATCCTGCAGCGTGCGTTTCGTGACGACGGCGACGGTGCCTTTGGCGGCGGCCTTTAACGCGAAGGTGAGCCCGGCGATGCCGCTGCCGACGACGACAAAATCGAATTCCTTCATGCGCGGGGGGGAATCTGCACGTTATCGATCAGTCGGGCGCGGCCCAGAAAAATTGCGGCGGCCAGCGTGGTGGCGCGATCCAGCCGGCGGACCGGTTCCAGCGTCGCGGAATCGACGAGGCGCACGTAGTCGAGGCGCGCGTCGGGGATGCGGGCGATGCCGCGCTCGGCCGCGCGGACGACGGCGGCGGGCGTGGCTTTTTCCGTAGCGGCGCGCAGGGCGGCGTAAAAACCGGGCGCGGCGGCGCGTTCCTCCGGCGTGAGGTAGGCGTTGCGTGAGCTGGTGGCGAGGCCGTCCGCCTCGCGCACGGTCGGATGGCCGACGATTTTGACCGGAAAGTCGAGGTCGCGGACCATGCGGCGAATGATCGCGAGCTGCTGCCAGTCCTTCTCGCCGAAGACCGCGATGTCGGGCTGGGTGATGAGGAAAAGCTTCGCGACGACGGTGCAGACGCCGCGGAAATGGCCGGGCCGGCTCGCGCCACAGAGGTCGCCCGAAAGGCGCGTTTCATCGATGAAGACGGACGCGTCGGACGCATACATTTCGGAGGCGTCGGGACGGAAAATGAGATCGGCGCCGGCCTTGCGGCACAGCGCGGCGTCGGCGCGGAAGGGACGCGGGTAGGCGGAGAAATCCTCCTTCGGACCGAATTGCGTCGGATTCACGAAGATGGAGACGATCACGCGACCGTTGCGGCCGGCGAGCGTGCGCGCCCGGTGAATCAGCGCCGCATGACCGTGATGCAGCGCCCCCATCGTGGGAACGAGGACGACCGGCCGGCCCGGGCGACGGACGAAAGCCCGGGCGGCGGCGATCGTCGGGGCGATCTTCACGAACTTAGTTTCCCGAGGGGCCCGTTGCTTCGACCGGCAGGTTCGGTGCGGCGTTTGCCGGCGTCGGGGAGGCGGAAGCAGTCGGTGTGGGCGTCGCGGGAGCGGGAGTGGAGACGCTGGCGGCGGCGTCCGGCGTGGTCGCAGGGACGGCGGGCAGGGTTTCGCCGGTGGGCTTCGGCGTGGCGACGGGCGCGGGAGCCGGCAGTTTGCTGAGCGCGTTGCTCATGCCGGTGTTGCCGCTGTAGAGGTGCGAATAGACCATCGCCAGCGCGAGTGTGAGGACGAAGAAGGTGCCGCCGAGCCACGTCGTGAATTTCGCGAGGACGTTGGTCGTCTGCGCACCGAAGATGTTGTCGGTCATTCCGCTGCCGAACGCGGCGCCGAGACCTTCGCTGCGCGGGCGCTGCATGAGGACGACGAGCACCATGAGCAGGCACACGAGGACGTGCAGCGTGAGGAGGAAGTAGAGCAAAATTTGCATTGGAGAGCCGGTAAGACTGGACGTGGCTCCGGACTTTGTAAAGCGCGAGGTGCGGACAATTCGCCCTCGCGCCGGTGGCGTCCGCATCCGGGCCGCCGCCATAAATCTTGACCCCCGCGCCGCTGCGCGCGAAAACGGGCGTTCGCTTCAAAAGCTTTTTACCAAGTGGACATTAAAGAAATTCGCGCGCTCATCGACCTCATGAAGAAAAACGGCCTCGCCGTTTTCAAAATGGAAAAGGAGGGGTTCAAAATCACGCTCCAGACCGCGGGGGCGGAAAGCGGCCCCATCATTCATTACGCGCAGCAGCCGGCTCTCGCCGCGCCCGCGCCGGCACCCGCCGCGGGCGCCAGTGCCGCCCCGGCTTCGGCCGCGCCGTCGAATCTCAAGGAGATCACGTCGCCCATGGTCGGCACGTTCTACGCCTCGTCCTCGCCGGAGGCCGCGCCTTACGTCGAAGTCGGCCAGACCGTCACGCCCGAGACGGTCGTCTGCATCATCGAGGCCATGAAGGTGATGAACGAAATCAAGGCGGAGGTCGCCGGCGTGGTCGCGGAAGTTGCCGCCGAGAACGGCAAGCCGGTCCAGTTCGGCCAGGCCCTCTTCCGCGTCAAGTAACCGGCGCGATGTTCAAAAAAATTCTGATCGCCAATCGCGGCGAAATCGCGCTCCGCATCATTCGCGCGTGCAAGGAGCTCGGGGTGCAATCCGTCGCGGTTTATTCCGAGCCGGATATCGATTCGCTGCACGTCCAGCTCGCCGACGAGGCGATTTGCATCGGGCCCGCTCCAAGCAACGAGAGCTACCTCAAGATCGACCGCATCATCAGCGCCGCCGAGATCGCGGATGTCGATGCCATTCACCCCGGCTACGGCTTTCTCGCGGAGAACGCCCATTTCGCCGAGGTCTGCGCGAGCTGCAACATCAAGTTCATCGGGCCGTCGCCGAACGCGATCCGCCTGATGGGCGACAAGAACACCGCCCGCGACACGGCCCGCAAGGCCGGCGTGCCCGTCTCGCCCGGCAGCGAGGGCACGGTGGATTCCGAGCAGGAGGCGCTCAAGATCGCGCGCCAGATCGGCTTTCCGGTCATCATCAAGGCGGTCGCCGGCGGCGGCGGTCGCGGCATGCGCATCGCGCACAACGAGGGCAGTCTCGTTACCGGTTTTCACAGCGCGCGGATGGAGGCCGAGAAGGCCTTCGGCAACGCGGCGGTTTACATCGAGAAGTTCATCCAGAACCCGCATCACATCGAGTTCCAGATCATGGGCGACGAGCACGGACGCATCGTCCATCTCGGCGAGCGCGATTGTTCGATCCAGCGCCGCAACCAGAAGATCGTCGAGGAATGCCCGTCGCCGCTGATCAGCGAAGATCTGCGCAAGCGGATGGGCGAGGCCTCGATCAAGCTCGCGGAGTCCGTCGGCTACTACAACGCCGGCACGATGGAGTTCCTCGTCGATGACGATGGCAACTACTACTTCATGGAGATGAATACGCGCATCCAGGTCGAGCATCCGATCACCGAAGAGGTGTATGGCTGCGACCTCGTGAAGCAGCAGATTCAGGTCGCTGCGGGCGAGCATCTCAGCGATTACGTCATCAACGCGAAGCCGCGCCACCACGCGATCGAGTGCCGCATCAACGCGGAGGATCCCTTCAACAATTTCATGCCCTCGCCGGGCCAGATCGAGCTCTACTACGCCCCGGGCGGCCGCGGCGTGCGCATCGACAGCCACGCCTATGCCGGCTATCCGATCCCGCCGAACTACGATTCGATGATCGCGAAGCTCATCGTGACGGCATCATCCCGCGAGGCCTGCATCAATCGCATGAACCGCGCCCTCGGCGAATACATGATCACCGGCATCAAGACGACGATCCCGTTCCAGCAGGCAATCATGCGCAACAGCGATTTTCGCCGCGGCAAATACTCGACGGGCTTCATCGAACGGATGCTGAGCGACGGCATTCCGGAATTTTAGGGCGCCGCGGCGGCGCAGTTGATGGTTGAGAGTTTGAGTGCCGCCTCCAGCGGGGTGGATTATTGTTTGGTTCATGATCTCCGACGCGCGGCTCTACGGCATTCTTGATCTTGGCTACGTGGCCGCGAAGAACGCGGTGGCGATGGCCGAGCGCATGCTGGCTGGCGGGATCGACGTGATTCAGCTGCGGGCCAAGCATTCCTCGGAGGAGGAGATTCTCGACATTGGCCATCAGGTCGCGTTGCGCTGCCACACGGCGAGGGTGCCTTTCATCATCAACGATTTTCCGGGACTGGTCGGGCCAACCCGGGCGAACGGCGTTCACATCGGGCAGGAGGATGGTCCGCTGAAGGTTGCGCGGGTGGCGGCGGGGCCGAATGCCATCGTCGGCCGCTCGACGCACAGTCTCGAGCAGGCGCGGGCGGCATGGGCGGAGGGTGCGGATTACATCGGTTTCGGCCCGTTGTTTGCCACGCCGACGAAGCCGGACTACGCGCCAATTGGCACGGACGACATTGCGGCGGTGTTTCGCGAATCGCCGGTGCCGGTGTTTTGCATTGGCGGGATCAAGCGGGAGAACCTGGCCGCGGTCGTGGCGGCGGGTGCGCGGCGCGTGGTGGTTGTTTCCGGGATTCTGCAGGCCGACGAGGTCGAGCGTTACGTCGCCGACTGCAAGCAGGCGCTGGCCGGCTGAGGAATCAGTCCTTCTCCGGCGGGCAAACGGCCGCCTGGAGTTTTTCGAGGCGGGAAAGCATCTCGCAGTGAATGTGGTCGAGCTTTTCGTGGAGGTGGGCGACCTCGAGTTCGGCCTTGAGATTGACGTCGTATTCGATGTCGGCGCGCACGCGTTCCTTGGCGGCCTGGCGGTTCTGGCTGAGGAGCACGAAGACGGAGAGGAAGATCGCCTCGAGCGAGACGGCGAGGGTGAGGAAGCCGAAAGGGAAGGGATCCCACTGCGGAATTCCGGGAATGTGGACAGAATTCACGGTCAGCCAGAACGCGAAGAAGACCACGTGAATGAGCAGGAACGGAATGCTTCCGGAGAAGGCGGCGATGGCGTCGGCGGCTTTTTGCACGACCGAGCGGTGGTCCTCGACCTCTTCGTTGACGTTGCGCGTGGCGGTGTGGCGGAGTTGCTCGGAGGTCGCGCGCAGGCGCCGGCTCATCGCCGCGAGCAGGTGCATCGCCGCGTGCGGACGGCTTTCCAGGAAGGCGCGCAGGTCGGCGTGCTTCAAGCGGAAGGTTTCCATCTCGGTCGCCGCGCAGACCGAAGCCTGCCGGCTGCCGTTTTCCAGGAACGAGAGTTCGCCGAAGAAGTCGCCCTTGCCGGGGCGCTCGAGCACCATGCGTTCGCCGGTGTCGTTCCGGAAGAAAACCTCCGCCTCACCCGAGGCGATGATGTAGATGGCATCGCCGGGATCGCCGATCTGGAAGACCGGTTCGGCGGCGGCGAAGCGGACGAGTTCCAGCTTTGAGGCGAGGACCTCGCGCTCGGAATCATCCAGCAGCTGGAAGAGCGGGATGTCCTTGAGCAATTCGCCGGTAGGGCACATGGCGTGACGCTGTAGCGCTTATCGAGGGTGGTGGAAAGATTTAAGGCAAAACTTCCTGCCGGTCGGCGAGGCGTTCGTCGAGACGCGTGCGCTTGTCGCCGAGCAGATCGCAATTCGCGGCCTGGAGCACTTCGGACAAACTCGTGGCTTCGTCCAGCCGGGCCACGCTCACGTAATCGGCGCCGGCGGCGTAGAGCGCGGGCACGTCGGCGAGCACCTCGGCCACGACGATGATCTTCGCCTCGGGGTTCAGGTCGCGGAGATGACGGACAAGTTTGATGTTCGTCGTGCCCTTGAGGAGGGAGTCGGGAATCGTGCAGACAAGAATTTTTGCCGCGCCGACGCCGGCGTGCATCAGGGTCTCCGGCTGGCTGATGTCGCCATAGATGACCTTCATGCCGCGCGCGCGGAGCGCCTCATGGACGCGGGGGTTGAAATCGACCACGGCGACGTCCTCGAGCAGCGATTGCTGGCTGCGGCGCAATTCCTCGAGCAGCGAGCTGGCGGTGCGGAAAAAGCCGATGATCAGAATGCGCGCGCCGTGGCCGTGGCCGCCGCCAGCGACCGCAGGCGAAGCGTCGTCGAGATCGCGGAGGCCGACGCGTTTCAGCCACGGGATGAGGCTGCGAGTGAGCCGGTCGGACTTCATCATCGCGAACGTGCTGAGCGCCGCGAGGAGCACGAAGGCGAAGGAAACGAGGCCCTTGCTCGTGTCGGACACCTGATGTTTGTCGAGGCCGAGGGCGAGCACGACGAGCGAGAATTCGCTGATCTGGCTGAGGTTGATCGCGGGCAGAAGGCTGGCGCGCAGGCCGTTCTTCAGGACGTAGAGCGGCACGAAGGTCAGGATGATGCGGCTCACGACGACGAACGCCGCGAAGGCGAGCGCCCAGAGGATGAGATGCCCGTCGGGCGAGGGAATCGACATGCCAAGACCGACGAAGAAGAGCGTGACGAAGAAATCGCGCAGGCTGGTGACCTTGGCGGTGACGTCGAGTGCGTAGGGAAACGTCGAGAGCGACACGCCGGCGATGAGGGCGCCCATTTCGCGCGAGAGCTCGAGGCGGGCGGCGAGTTCGCCGACGAGGAAGCACCACGCAATCGCGCCGACGAGCACGACCTCCGGCAGGCGGGCGACGCTGTGAAAGAGCGGCGGCAGCACGAAGCGGCTGACGGCCAGCGCGGTGGCCACGAGCACGATCACGCGGCCGAACGAAAGCAGCAGCGCGCTGGCTTGAAGGTTGTCGAGGCTGGGTTGGACCGCGAGAAACAGAATGACGAAAAGATCCTGCAGCACGAGCAGGCCGAGGGTGATACGGCCGGGTAGGGTATCCAGCTCGCGCTTGTCGTAGAGCACCTTGACGATGATGACCGTGCTGCTGAGGGCGGCGGCGATGCCGAGGTAGAGCGCGTCCCACTTTCCGCCGGTGAGCGGGAATCCCATCGCCCAGAAAACGACGACGCCGAGCACGCAGCCGAGGAGGATTTGCGACGCGGCGGTGACGAGGATCGCGCTGCCGGCGCTGATGATCTTTTTCAGATCGATTTCGAGCCCGATCATGAAGAGAAGAAAGATCAACCCGAGCTCGGAGATCGTGGCAATCGATTCCTGCCCGTGGACGAGGCCGAAGCCCGTCGGTCCGAGTGCAAAGCCGCCGACGAGATACGCGAGGATGATCGGCTGCCGAAGGAAGTGCGCGACGACGCCGAGCGCCCACGCCGCGATAATGCACAAGGCGATGTCATGAATGAGCTGATGCATCGGGGCCGCAGCTTACGCACACTCCGCGCCGGCAACCCACGAAAAAGCGGCGGTTTCGACGACGTGCGCGCCTCAAAAGAAGGCCCCGGCGGAGTCTGATACGACCGTCCCCGCCGGGGTTGCACCAACCAACCCATGATGTGGTAGCAAGAGAACTGATCGCGCAGCATGGCACCGCCCGCAACCGGAGTTTCCTCGGCGGAAGGAAGAAAAATGCGCCGGGCGCAAGTGTCGCGGAGCGAAAAACGCTCAGCTGTTGTTCGAGCGGTAATACATGATCTTCGACGGCGGGCCCGACGAGTAGAGCGAGATCAGGTCGCTCAAATGCATGAGGAGCCAGGGCTGTCCGAAGCTCTTGCCATTTTTCGTAAAGACGAGGTCACCGGCGATATGCACGGCGGAATGGATGACGCCGCCCTTCGCATCGAGCACGAAGACGAGATCGCCATACGCGGTCGCGGCCGCGATCGGATAATAGTTCTGCTCGATATAGGAGCTCGTGTAGGCGAGGTCGAGGAAGCGATCGTCGGGTGTCTTGTTGAAAAAATTCATCGCGCTCCAGTGGCAATCGACCTCCGCCTCGCCGGCGCGCGTCGAGCGGGGGAACGTGTAGAGACGCTCGCGGGCAAAGGGTGGCAGCAGGAAGGAAATGCCGATTGTGCCGCCGCCTTCGAGGCGTTGCACCGATTCAAGCAAGGGCCGAACGTCCTTGGTGCGGACGCCGGGAGCGCTCGCCCAATAGCTCACGAGCTTGTCGATGTCGCTATCCGGGCGCACGCGCAGGCGCACGAGCACGGCGGGGATGCGGGAGAGCGTCTTGAGCACCTTCAGGCGCTCGGTGTCGTCCGAGAGTTGCCCGAGTAGAAATCCGATGTCGCTGAAATACGTCCGCTCACCGCGGGGATAGGAGAGTCGTTCGATGATTGCGACGGTCTTCGGCGCGAGGTCGCCGGCCTGCAGCAGCGCGAAAAATTTTTGGGTCGAGAAGCTGAACGGCTCGGCCATGTAGAAATTTTTGGGATCGTTCGCGAGTTCGCCATAGAGCTGTTCGCGGGCGGCAGGCGAGAGGGACTCGAGGAGCTTCGCGTCCGGCTTGATGAGCAGGTCGCCATCGACGGCCGACGCCAGGTCGGGAGAGAGGGCGTGGTCGATCAACGTCTCCGGCAGGCCGCAAAGTTGCATCGTGGCGCGCACCTGCGCCGGCGTCTTGCCGGTGAAGACCCATTCCATGCGGCGGCTCTGGTCCAACTCGAAGGCGACGTATTCGTCGGGCCGGTCGAGCAGGATGTCGCGTTCCATCAACTCGCCCCATTGGGGGACTTTCGCCGGCCGGGGTGCGTCGTCGAGGGACATGCTGGCGCTCGACGCGTGGGATGCGGCAAGGCTGGCTCGGACGATGAACCAGGTGAGCAGGCTGGTGACGACAATCAACGCCAGACTAAACCCGATCAACCCAGGCAGGCTGAATCGCGCCGTCCATCGGGTGGGAGGGTTGAGCGCCGGGACCGAAGAGGTTTGCATGTGCATGGATGAAAAAAGCTCGAGGAGGAAATCATCCCCGGGCGAGCAAGTCGTGGGGTTATCTTGCGAGGCTAAAGGAATCCGCCATCGAGCCCAAACTTAGCGATTTTTTTCCTACGCGGAGGAGGGATGGTCGCCTGACCGGGCGGATCGAGGGCCGTGCCATGCGGATCGCCGGATTCGGTTTTCACGCTGCCCGGGCAGCATTACCCTGCGGCTAAATCGTTTGTGCGAGGAAGCCGCCGTCGACGCGGAGGTCGATTCCGGTGACGAAGCCGCTCGCGGCCGCGCTGGCCAGAAAAACGATGGCGCCGATGAGCTCGCGGGATTCGCCAAAGCGATTCATGGGCGTGTGACCGAGGATTGATTGGGCGCGGGGCGTGGGCGTGCCGTCTTCGTTGAAGAGGAGGCGGCGGTTTTGTTCCGCGGGAAAAAAGCCGGGTGTCAGCGAGTTCACGCGCACGCCGCTTGGCGCCCATTCGCGGGCGAGAAATTGCGTGAGGTTGAGGACGGCGGCCTTCGCGGCGGAGTAGGCGACCACGCGGCTGAGCGGCAGATGCGCGGAGACGCTTGCGACGTTGATGATGCTGCCGCGGCCGCGGCGGGCCATCGCGGGACCAAACTCCTGGCAGGGGAGCAACGCGCCGCCGACGAGGTTCAGATCGAAGCCGGCGCGCCAGTCGTCGGCGGTGATCGCCTCGAACGGCCGCTCCGCCGTCACGGTGACCTTCGGATCGTTGCCGCCGGCGGCGTTCACGAGAATCGTCGGGGCGCCGAGCGTGGCTTCCACCTGCCGGTGAGCTTCGGCGAGGCTGGCGGTATCGATGGCATCGGCGGCAAAGAACTGCGCGGTGCCTCCGGCGGCGGCAATGCGCGCCACGCACGCCTCGCCGCGTTCGCGGTTGCGGCCGAGCACGGCCACGCGGGCGCCCGCGGCCGAGAGGCCTTCCGCGAGCGCGCCGCCAAGGACGCCGGTCGCGCCGATGACGACGGCGGTTTCTTCGGTGAGATCAAAAAGTGGATTGTTCATGATGGTTGGTAAGCTTTGCGGGAGCCGTGGTTGTTATTCCAGTCGCTCTTCGCGGTCAAAGGCCCGCTTTGTGAGCATCGGCGGGGACATCGAGCACCCATTCACAGGAATCGGTCAAGCTCCTGCCGCCGGAACGAGCGGTGACTTCGATGGTATTTTTGCCGGGCTGGAGCGTGATTCCCGGCCAGCGGACGATCTTGATTTCGTCCGGTTTTTGCGAGCCGAAGGATCGGCCGTTCACCTTCAGCGAGACTTCCGCGCAGTTCGAATACGCCTTGATTTCGGAGGTCGCCATCTTGCGCGGCGTCGAACGGCGCGAGGCGAGGGAAACCATGGGATCCGGATTCCAGTTCGCTTTGTAGAAGAAATAGGCGTCCTTTTTGACTTTGCGATCCTGGGTGACGAGGCCCTTGTCATTCAGCCCGGGCCGGCCGCCCTCGTTGCGATTCGCGCTGGAAAAATCGAACATCACCCAGACGAAGGTTCCCCACAGCTTCGGATTGTTTCGCATGATCGCCCACTCCCGCTCGTGGATGAAGGCCTGCCATTCCTCCGGATGGAATTGCTTGCTCTGGTCGATTTTTTGGGGCGGGCCCTCCTGATGCTGAAAGGGATTTCCGCCGCCGCCGTATTCCGACAGGCCGATGCGTTTGCCGACTTCCCCGGCGCGATCGTCGATGTATTTCGCCATGTCCTCGGGCGCGCCCTTGCCATACCAGCCGGGGTAGGCGTTGAAGCAAATGGCGGTGGGAATTTTGTTGTAGGTCCGCGGGAAATGATCCGACGCGCCGACATCGATGCGCGAGGGATCCAGCTCGTGAATCACGTCCTTGAGGTGCTGGAGCAAAGCGTCGGGTGACGGCGTTTTCTGGTTTTCCAATTCGTTGAAGGTCCCCCAGAAGGCCGCGGATGGATGATTGTAACGTTGGAGGATCAACTCGCGGAGCTGCTGCCCGGCATTGGCGGCAAATTCCGGCGTGTCGCGGATGGTATCGACCAACGAGACTTCGTTCCAGAGTAGCAGGCCGTTGCGGTCGCAGAGGTCGTGGAAATACTCGCTCTGGGGATAGTGCGTGAGCCGGATGGCGGTCGCGCCCATTTCCAGAATCAGCCGGGCGTCCTCCTCGTGGTCGGCGGGAGTCAGCGCCCACGCCCGGTCGAGATTCTCCTGGTGGCGGTTCACGCCATGGATTGGGTAGGCCCGGCCGTTGAGGAGAAAGCCTTGCTCCTGCGTGATCGCGAGCGTCCGCAGGCCGAGCGGTTGCGTGACTTCGTCCACGACCTTTCCGTTGCGGACGACGCGCACCGTCACGGAATAGAGATAGGGATCCTCGCGTCCCTGCCAGAGATGCGGCCGGTCGAATGCCATCGTGAGCGCAACGGGATCGGTCCTGCCCGGCGCAATTTTCGTCGAAGTGGAAAGCGTGGCGACGGATTTTCCGTCGGCGTCGGCGATTTCGGCTTCCACCCGCACGGTCGCGGGGGAGTCGGCGCCATTCGAAATCAGCGACTTCACTTCGACGGTCGCTTTTTCCGGGGTGAGGGATTTGGTGGTGAGATAAACGCCGGGGGAGGCGAAATCGAGGGGCGTGATGCAGACGGAGTCGGTCACGATCAGCTGCGCCGGACGATAGAGACCGCCGCAAATGTTGAAGTCGCCGGAGAGGGGCGGCACGTCTTCCTGAGGGGAGTTGTCCACCCGCACCCGCAGATCGTTCACGGCACCGAAGCGCAGGTGCGACGTCAGCTCGTAACAGAACGCCGTGAAGCCGCCGCGATGCTCACCGAGCAGCTCGCCGTTGAGATAAATTTTTGCGACGAGCGCGGCCGCGTCGAAGCGAATGAAGACGCGCTTTCGTCCCTTCCAGTCCGCGGGAATGTCGAACGAGTGCGCATACCAGCCCGCACCGCGGTAGTAGCCGCCCGAGACTTTCGGATTGCCCACTTTGCCCAGCGGCCCGTCCTGCGCGTTCCAGGTATGCGGCAGCGTGACGTTCTCCCAATCGACTGTCGCGGCGGTGACGGGAGTCTCCTGTTTGAGGAACTTCCAGCCGTCGGGCAGCGGAGTCGTCTCCCGCTGCGCGGACAACGTCGTTGCGGCCGCGAGGAAGAACGTTGCTAACGAAAGAACGAGGGGAATCTTCACAATGGGCGTGGGTTCAAGGGGGGAGGCGCGGCTTTACTGGACCGCGTGGAGACCGAATGGCTGGTCGCTCACGTAAAAGCGGGCGGTCTTGATGCGGCCGGGGTCCGTGGGCTTGCCGTCGCGCGGCAGATAGCGCACGCCACCGATTTCCACGGTCTGTCCGAGATCGAGCACCAGCCGGTGAGGGTAGCCGGGTTTCGCGTGGGTGTATTCCGAATGCCAAAAGGTCGCGGGTTGGCCGTCGAGGGCGTTTTCCGCGTCGCCGGATTCGGCGGTGGTTTCCTCGCTGCTGACCCAGAGCACCTTCCACCGTTCCTTCGAGAGCGGCTCGCCGTGGGCGTCCACCGCGTCGAGTTCTGCCACGGCGGCGGAGGACTTGCCGTCGACGGAATCGAGCGCTTCGAGACAGAGGTAGCGGCCTTTTACGGGCCGCGGAAATTTCACGTCCTGCCAGACGATGTCGGGCTTGAGCTGCGCTTCCACGGCCGGCGCGGCGCCGCCGGTGGAAAATGTTCCCGAGGCTCGCGTGCGGCGGGCGAAATCCAATTCCGGCCGGAGTTGGTCGAGGATCGGCTTCGTCAGGCCCGCGAGTTCCGGCGTGGTCGGTCCGAGCAAGTCCAGCACGACGACTTCGTTGCGGCCCGATTTCAGCCATGGACCGGGGCAATACATCGTCTGCGTTGGGCCGATGTTCCAGAACCGGCCGAGACAATGGCCATTGACCCAGAGCACGCCCTTGCCCCAGCCACGCACGTCGAGAAACGTGTCGCCGGGCGCGGCGAGGTCGAACGAACCGCGCCAGAAGGCCGGTCCCGCCGTGACGTCCTTCGTAAATTTCAACGCCGCGAGTTCCGCGGGATCGAGCGGCAACGAAAAGACCTGCCATCCCTTCAGCTCCGCGGAGGCGCCGCCGGCCGGCGTGAATTGCACCGGCGCGTGCAGTCCCTTGCGGTCGAAAATTTCCTGGCCGAAATTCACGCGGCCCATCGTCTCGATGAGAATGTCGAGTTGCGCGGTTTTGTTGCGCGCCGGAATTTTTACCTGGAAACGCCCGCTGCGACGGTCGAGCACGCCGACGGCTTTTCCATCCAGGAAAACCCACCCGAAATCATGCGCGTCGCTCGCGGAGAGAACGCCCGCGGGGCCGGCCGGGAGCTTCGTGCGATAGACGATGTCGCCGCGGCTCTGGCCGTAGAATTCCATCGTCTTCGGTGCACCGGGTTCCCCTTTCGGCGCGGGCAGGTTCGCGAAGACCGGCGCGACTTCCGTCAGCTTGAAGGGCGGAATTGCGATCACGGGATTCGCCGGCGGCACGGGCGGCAGCGTCTCGCCGGGCAGCAGATGCTTGCCGAAGAGCTCGCGCAGTTTGTTGAACGATTCCGTCGCCCAGCCCGCCTCGCTGATCGGGGCGTCGTAATCGTAGCTCGACGTGTCCGGCCGGAATGGGCGATCGGCGCCGGCCCAGAGCCCGCCCAGCAGGGCGCGGTCGTTGCCGTCCAGGA
>Ga0207649_10000936_pt1 | contig 18332 bp, 11 predicted proteins | sample KBSC43metaG_FD_184317 | JGI IMG/M metagenome (GOLD analysis project Ga0207649, IMG submission 184317) | Corn rhizosphere microbial communities from Kellogg Biological Station, Michigan, USA - KBS C4-3 metaG (SPAdes) (version 2) | ecosystem: Host-associated > Plants > Roots > Rhizosphere > Soil ... | reverse complement strand
CAGCTCATGATGTTGCTTAATCAACTGCTGAAGTTTTTCCTGGATTCTTTTTATGTAAACATCTACTTCTGACATGCCCAACAAATTTTATTTGCACATTATTTTCTTATTTCTGCACCCAGATCTTTTTGCAGCGCCGTTATGATCTTATTGATCATTCCATCAATTTCTTTGTCCGTCAATGTTTTTTCTTTATCTAAAAACGTCAAACTAATAGCCATCGATTTCTTTCCCATACCCAGCTTCTCACTCTCAAAAACATCAAACAAACGAATCTCCTGCAACTGGTTTATTCGTAGTTTCTGCACTGATCGTTTTGCTTCTTCATATTGCAATTGAGCGGGAACAATCACCGCAATGTCACGATGTACCGCAGGAAATTTCGGGATGTCTTCAACCTTGATCGCAACGTAGTTTGCCTGTGTGAGGGTGGCGTTCCAATCAATGTCTGCAAAAAAAACCGGTTGCCTGATATCAAACCGGTTTAGCACAGACTGGTCTACTTCACCAAACTGAGATACGACCGAGCCGTTTATCCTTACTTCCAGTGCTGGATGTAACTTTTTGTTGGTAAAATTCTCAAAATCGTCTGGTTGCAACCCCAGTAGTTTTAAAAGGGATGTGACAAGACCTTTAAGAAAATAAAAATCTGATTTGATTTGTTTATTACGCCAGCCTGGCTCATTTACATCACCTGTAATATAAAGACACAGATGTTCCGTTTCATGAAATTTACCAGGCCCCAATGTTTTATAAGTTTTTCCAAGATCAAATAACTTCAGATCATTGTTTTTTCTGTTCAGGTTATGAGCGATGGACTCCAATCCCGTTTCAAGCATAGAAGGCCGCATGATATTTAATTCGGCACTTAAACTATTTAGCATTTTCACTGAACCTGTAAGTTCTACTTCATCAAAATAGGCTTCGTTGGTAATGGAATTGGTCATGATCTCACTAAATCCAAGTCCCGTAAGATATGCGGAGATTTTTTCGCGAAAAATGCCTTCTGCATAATTTGCCTCAACCGAGGGAGTCATCGTTATAGCAGAGGGGATTTCAATATTGTCTAATCCGTCTATACGAACGACTTCTTCAACCACATCTGCCGGCAACGAGATATCAGGCTTGTGAAATGGCGCGGCCAGGACCAGTTCATCAAGGCCTTCTTTGATTATCTCAAAGCCAAGGCTGCTAACAATGCCTTTGACCGTATCAGGGTGATAATTTTTTCCCGCAAGTTTTTTAAGATAGTGGTACTTTAACGCTATTTGCAATTTCTCTTTTGGATCGGGGTATACATCCACGATGTCTGAAGCGATCTCGCCTCCGCAGATTTCTTTGATCATGGTGGAGGCACGTTTCAATACGTTTACCGTGTTGCTGATGTCAATTCCTTTTTCAAAACGACTTGCCGCATCTGTGCGCAAACCATGACGAAAGGATGTTTTGCGGATAGCAACGGGATTGAACCAGGCACTCTCTAAAAAGATGTTTTTAGTCTTGCCTGTGACTCCGCTGTGAAGCCCACCAAATACGCCAGCAATGCACACTCCTTCTTTCGCATCGCAGATCATCAGGTCATCAGCAGCCAACTTTCGTTTCTTTTCATCAAGTGTAATGAACTCCGTGCCTTCGGGTAAATTCTTTACGACGATCTCACGTCCTTTTAATTCATCCGCATCAAAAGCATGTAACGGTTGGCCAGTTTCATGCTGAATATAATTTGTAATATCAACGATATTATTAATGGGCCTTACGCCGATCGCCTTTAGCCGTTGCTGCATCCATAATGGTGACTCTGCAATGGTAATGTTTGTAACAGTTATTCCTGAATAGCGCTGGCAGTCTGTGGTATTTTCAATAGTTACTTTAACCGGAAATGATTTATTATCAATTTTAAAGTTATTGGTATTGGGAAACTTTGGCCTGACTACTTTTTTATCATGATGACTAAGGTAAGCGCAGACATCTCTCGCTACGCCCCAATGGCTCATTGCATCCATCCGGTTAGGAGTTAAACCAATCTCGTAGATCCAGTCTTCGTATAATTGAAAATAATCAGTTGCAGGCATTCCAATCTTTGCGTTTCCATTCAATACCATGATACCGGCATGCGAAGTACTTAGTCCGATCTCATCTTCGGCACAGATCATTCCTTCGCTTTCTACACCCCGGATCTTTGCCAACTTCATCTTTACCGGCTCGCTGTTGATGGGATAAATGGTGGTGCCCACAGTGGCTACAATTACTTTTTGACCAACAGCAACATTCGGGGCGCCGCATACAATTTGGAGAGGAGTTGAAGTATTAACATCGACCGTTGTTAACGCGAGCTTATCTGCATTTGGATGTTTCTCGACAGTCAGGACTTCACCAATTATCAATCCCTCTAGTCCACCTTTTACTTGCTCATATCTATGAAAATCTTCTACCTCCAGGCCGATCGATGTAAGGATCCGGCTCAACCGCTCAGGTTCAACTATAGCAGACAAACCTGCCTGTCCGGCGGGCAAGTAATCACACAGCCATTTATAAGAAATTTTCATCCTGAATCAATCTAAAAATTTGCAGTGCTGACAAAGATAGCGGAAAGAGGAGTATCGCGGATTTGGGATCAGAGTGGATCTAATAGTCGGCGATGGAATTGTTGATTGGATTAATCTGGGAATCCGTGATAAAAAAACCCGAAACTCAGTTTGCACCAAGTATCGGGTTTTCAATTAGTCGTCATTCTGTATTAGCCTACCTCAGGGCGAACAGGGAGAAATACCTTTGAGAAGAATATTTCCAAGCGCAGGTTGGAAATACAGAATGACAAGAACTTTATAAAGCAATTTGTTTTTGCATCATCATTTTGCGAAGGTTAATCAGGCCATAACGCATACGTCCCAACGCGGTATTAATGCTACAATTGGTCATAGATGCAATTTCCTTAAAACTCATGTCTGCGTAATGTCGGAGGATGATCACTTCGCGCTGATCTTCCGGCAGCTGGTCAAGCATGGCACGAACGCGGTCATGACTTTGACGTTTCATCATTTTGGTTTCGGCGCTATCATCGGCAAAGCTAAGGACCTCAAAAATGTCTTTGTCATCGCCGTTCTTAATTGTGGGAGTACGTTTTACTTTGCGGAAATAGTCAACGCAAAGGTTGTGCGCAATTCTCATGGCCCAGGGTAAGAATTTGCCTTCTTCGGTGTAGCGACCGCTGCGCATTGTGTCAATAATGCGAATAAAAACGTCCTGGAAAATATCTTCAGCAAGATATTTGTCTTTAACCAGGAATAAAATGGAAGTGTAAAGCTTATCCTTGTGGCGAAGCACAAGAATTTCAAGAGCTTCGAGATTTCCATCAACGAAAAGGTTGATAAGCTCGTGGTCAGTTTTTTTCATTAAAGCTTTCATAAAACTCCTACAGTGTTTTAGGTTTTTGGATATTGGTTTACTCGATAAACAGTTACAGGAAATTTTTTTTTGGAACTAAAGTCTGAGTAGAAAGTATACGATAGGCGAGATTGATTTTTTGGTTATCATAATTTGGATATTGTGAGCTAAAAGTAGAATTATTTTTTAAAATACCAAATATTTTATCGACGGAACAATAAATTTTCTAGCTAAAAAACTGTTAACATACGCTTTAAAAATTTGATTCTATAAGGGTTTACATTTGCAGACTCAGAAATGGACAAACTTATAAAAGAGAAAAAACACCCGGAAAAGGCTACCGTAAATTCCGCAGGAAACATCCTTATTAAAGGTGCGAGAGTTCATAATTTAAAAAATGTAACTGTAGCAATTCCACGAAACAAATTAGTCGTGGTAACAGGAGTTTCCGGTTCAGGCAAGTCGTCGTTGACAATTGATACTTTGTACGCCGAAGGACAGCGACGATATGCGGAAAGCCTTAGTGCGTATGCGCGCCAGTTTTTGAACAGGATGAATAAACCTGATGTTGATTATATAAAGGGTCTTTGTCCTGCTATAGCGATCGAGCAACGGGTGATTGCGAGAACACCCCGCAGTACAGTAGGCAGTATGACGGAAATCTATGACTACTTAAGATTATTATATGCAAGAATTGGGAGAACCATTTCGCCTGTGTCCGGGCGCGAAGTGAAAAAGGATGATGTGACCGACGTTGTAAAGGCTATTACTGAATTAGAAAATGGGGATAAGGTCTTTATCTTAACTCCTTTCAAACAACATAAAAATCGTGATACAAAAGAAGAGTTGAATATTTTAGTGCAAAAAGGATTTTCAAGAATATACAGTCGGCAGTCGACAGTTAGTAGTCAGCAGGCGGGAGAAATCCTGCGGGTTGAAGATCTTCTTGAGTTATCGGATAAAGAACTAAAACAAAAATTAACAACTCACGACTCACGACTTACGACTCATGAGCCGGGACACATGATCTACATCTTGATAGACCGTATTGTTGTAAAAGACTTTGACGAAGATGATAAGCATCGACTTGCCGACTCAATTGGAACTGCATTTTACGAGGGAGAAGGGGACGTGTTTGTTGAAGTAAATGGCAATAAGCCGATTCATTTTAATAACCGGTTCGAACTTGACGGGATAACCTTTGAAGAGCCGGTCCCCAATCTTTTCAATTTCAACAACCCTTTTGGTGCTTGTCCAACTTGTGAAGGATTCTCGCAGGTGCTGGGAATTGACAGCGACCTTGTGATTCCCGATAAACGTTTGAGCGTGTATGAAGGAGCCGTTGCGCCCTGGAAGGGAGAAAAGCTTGGCTGGTGGAGAGAACAATTTGTAAAAGGTTCGAGAAAAATAAATTTCCCGGTTCATAAACCAATAGCAGACCTTACTGACGAGCAATACAAAACTTTGTGGGAAGGCGCTGGCAACGTGCATGGCATTAATGATTTTTTTAAGGAAGTTGAACAAAATCTTTATAAGGTTCAATACCGCGTCTTGTTGAGTCGATATCGTGGAAGAACGCAATGCCCCGATTGCCAAGGCTACCGACTCCGTAACGAAGCTTTATATGTGAAAATTGACGGGAAACACATTGGCGAGTTGAGTGAGATACCCGTTAAATATTTGAAACAATGGTTTGATGAAGTCGGCAAAAAATTAACGGAGTTTGAAAAACAGGTTGCCAAAAGAATTCTTATTGAGATCAATTCAAGGATAAATACATTATTAAATGTTGGGCTTGGTTATTTAACGCTGGCTCGTTTGGCAAATTCATTAAGCGGCGGCGAAAGCCAGCGAATACAACTTACAAGGAGTCTCGCAAGTAATCTTACTAATTCGCTATATATTTTAGATGAACCCTCGATCGGTTTGCACTCAAGAGATACGCAAAATCTCATCCGCGTGTTGAAGGAACTTCGTGATCTTGGTAACACTGTTGTGGTAGTAGAACATGATGAAATGATGATGCGGGAAGCTGACCACATTATTGACATGGGACCGCTTGCTTCTCACCTTGGAGGAGAAGTAATTGCTGAAGGCGATTTTGATGAAATTATCTCCAACACACAGAGCCTTACCGGGAAATATTTATGCAAGGAGCTAAAAATTGAAGTGCCCAAAAATACCCGTAAATGGAATTCCAGTATTAAAGTGGAGCGTGCGCGGCAGCATAATCTAAAAAACATAACGGTTGAATTTCCGCTGAATGTTTTATGTGTGATCACTGGTGTCAGTGGAAGCGGCAAGACTACTCTCGTAAAACAAATTCTTTACCCTGCACTGCAAAAGATGAAGGGTGAGTTTGCTGACAAAGTTGGCTTTCACAAAGCTATTACTGGAGATATAGGAAACATTTCGCAAATTGAGATGGTAGATCAAAACCCGATTGGCAAATCATCGAGAAGTAATCCCGTAACATATATTAAAGCCTACGATGAGATCCGCGACCTGTTCGCAAAACAGCCATTGAGTAAGATGCGAGGTTTTTTGCCGAAGCACTTTTCATTTAACGTCGATGGCGGAAGATGTGATACATGCAAGGGCGAGGGTGAACAAATTGTCGAGATGCAATTCTTAGCGGATGTGCATCTTACTTGTGAAGTCTGCGGAGGTAAAAGATTCAAAGAAGAGATACTTGAAGTGACTTATAAAAACAAAAATATTTTTGACGTTCTGGAAATGAGTGTCGACGAAGCCATTGATTTTTTTCATGAAGAAAAGAATTTGGTGAAAGCCATACAGCCTTTGAGCAATGTCGGCCTCGGATACATTAAATTGGGGCAGTCATCAGACACGCTTTCAGGTGGTGAAGCGCAAAGAGTAAAACTTGCTTCATTTTTGGGGAAAAGCAAAAACAACGGGAAAATACTCTTCATTTTTGACGAACCAACAACTGGTCTGCATTTTCATGACATAAAAAAATTACTCAGCTCGTTTAATGCACTGATCGAGCAGGGACACTCAATTATTGTTATTGAACATAACGTAGAAGTAATACGAAGTGCAGACTGGATCATTGATCTTGGTCCTGAGGCCGGCGATGGCGGCGGTGAAGTTATTTATGAAGGAAAGCCTGAAGGAATAAAAAAGATAAAAGAGAGTTGGACTGGAAAATTTATTTAAAAATTTAGGGCCATCCTAGAAAGGACGGCCCGTTTTAATAATCCGTACCCTATGAAAAAAGATTTGCAACTGCGATACGGCTTTTCAGTTGCGATTTTTTATTTGTCGACCGTCCATTTTTCAATGTTGAACAGACAATTTTTCTCCGACCAGGAAAGACCCGGCAAGGGAAACAGTGCTACTATGGTTCTTCGGAAACTGGGTACAGCTTTCAGCAGATAAGGGGAGTGCACAAATGTAATAGCGGGTTTTTGATTATGCAAACATTCAGAATAAATTATTTCAGGAAAGACCTGGCGCAGCGAGTTACCTTAACCGGTCGAGACTTTTAATGAGCTTTTCATCCCGCCAAATACCTCTTGCCGCAAGAAAAAGAAAGATGGGGATGGCGAGGGTAAAAAGACAGGAAAGGGAGATGATGCCAGTGTCAAACTTCTGAATTTCCAAAAAGTAGAGTACGATCAGTATGATCGAAAGAATACAGTTTATGACCGTAAAAGTCAATTGCCGCTTCCTGTTTTTGTATAAAAAAATAGCAATGAAGCAAAGCAAGATCACAATTCCGGTCAATACCAAAATCAATATTTGGGAAGCTGCATCCAGCCTCACATCAGGCTGCCTGATGGCTTTGATAACCCTGCTTCCGCTGTAGAATGGTAATTTGAACGTGAAAAAAGCAAAAATCGCGGCAAGTAACAGCCACAAACTCTGAAAGCGTTGTATCATACAGAAATTTCAAAGCAAATTTATTAATGAATTTTTTGATTGACGGACGAATTTTTGCTGCGTTCTTAAAATAAGCAAAATCCCCGGTACCGGGGATTTTGAATAGAAAGGAATGGTTAATGGTTGATAAAGGCTTCGAGACACGAGACTAAAGCGGTCCATTAATGCTTCGTATTTGTTGCCAAAGGCTCACTGATCTTCGGTCCGTCTTTGATCTTATTTCTCTTACTGTAAGAAACATCACCGGTACCGTCCATTTTCAGGATAAGTTCGTTCTTAGCATTTCTTAGAACAGCAAAGAAGGAAATTCCACTCTCAACAGCGTCAAACTGGTATAATTGTGACAGTTCAAAATTGCTATAAGTGGCGTTCATTTTTTCTTGTGCGGTAATCGGTAAAAGATCAACGCTGATATAACGACCTACGCCTTTGAATTCTCCTTCAGTGGTAAAATAAGCATCCTTGTAACCCTGTCCCTGGGTAAAGGTTGCTACGTAAGAGTCCTGGATAGGCACCCATCTTGCGACCGTAGCATTTTTGAAATGTTCGTCAAACGCTCTTTGTACGTCAGAAGGAACATCTGTTGACTGTGCATTGGTACTAGCTGCGACGAGCAAACAGTAAATAAGTACTGAGCTGGAAAATAAAATCTTTTTCATTTTTTAAAAGTTTAAAAGTTTAATGGTTATAAATGGCTGATAGTTTTCCGGGATGGTCTAAAAGTTCAAATTTGTTTTCAGAGACACAGATCGAAATTCATTTTGGCGCCGGGATCAAAAATCAAATCGTTTAAATAGTAGTCGCACGGAGGAATCAAAAAGGAAACAGTTCCTGGCCATTTTAATTTTTTTTGTGATGCACAGGATTTCCAGTGATGATTTTTGGCAGCAGGTGATCCCTCAGAAATGAAAACCACTATTTTATTTTACCTTTTGTTTTGCTACCTTAGGATGAAGAATCTCTTGTGAACCTCTTTAATAAACCAACTCTTTCAACTGATGAGCGGGATATAATTGACAGCATTACTCAGAATGGGGCCGGGCGAAAGAAAGGAGAGGAGCGTCTTTTTAACCGCTACGCTTACTTCATAAAGGAGGCTATCTATAAACATTCTCTGTCTGAAGAAGACGCTTTTGATCTTTACAGCGATACAATTATATCTGCGATAGAAAAAATAGCCAGCGGCTCATTCGAGGGCCGGTCCTCCCTAAAAACCTGGCTTTACAGCATTTTCCATAATAAATATGTTGACCTTTTGAGAAAAAAGACGACAAATAAGAACAGCATCCATCATACCTTATCGATTTCCGACCTGCTCTTACAAGTTTCTGATCATTCAAAGACCATTGTCCAGAAGCTGGTTGATAAGACAGATTGGGAAATTCTAAGAGAGAGGTTGGTGCAGGTAGGGGAAAGCTGCCGCCAAATGTTGCTCCTCTGGGCCGATGGATACAGCGATAAGGATATCGCCGGGTTAATGGAGTACAAAACCTCTGATGTAGTAAAAACGAGTAGACTAAGGTGCCTGGAAAAATTGAAGCAATTGTATCGCAAAACTTAACCCTGAAAAATGGAAGACAATCTCGAGTATATAGACGACTATTTTCAACGAATGCTTAACGCAGAAGAAATAAGAAGATTTGAGCAAAAAATTGCAGAAGACCCTGCGTTTGCCAAAGAAGTGGCGTTTTATCTTGCGGCGAAGCAAGGCTTAAAGGCCGAAGCAGAAAAAGAAAAGAAAGAACGGTTCAAGCAGTTGCTGTCACAACAGGCACCTGTAGTAAATATCGACGGGGATAGAAACACAAGAAGGATCTGGATATATAGAATGAGTGCGGCTGCGGCTGTAATTATCGGCCTTTTCTTTGCCTGGTATTTCCTCTTCCCCGGGGCTGCCTCCTCTCAACAAATGGCGGACAAATACATAAATGACAATTTTACAGACCTCGGAATTACGATGAGCTCAAGGCTGGACAGTATTCAAACCGGCTTGCGCTTTTATAATGACGGGCAGTACGACTCATCTTTAAAAATGTTTGAAGCAGTCTCTCAAAGAGACCCGCAGGATTATTTACCAAAAAAATATGCTGGTATTGTTTGCCTCAAAATAGGCAATTACAATAAAGCTCTTCAATATTTTCGCCAATTCGAAAACGACGACACCCTCTATTCTAACCCCTCCCTATTTTACCAGGCCGTCACTCTATTAAAACGTAACCAAACCGGTGACAAGCAACAGGCAAAGGAATTGTTGCAACGCGTAGTGAAAGGTGATCTTGACGGAAAGGAGTTCGCTGAGCAATGGCTGAAAAAGTTGTAATCTCCCAGGTTACTTCGCATTCTTACCAGTCCTATCCCTCAATTGTGACCTATATGATTGATCAATCACAGAGCTTGACATTTATCAAAAAGAATTGCGGCAGGTAATTCTTCGATAAAAACATACACTCAGGCTTGCATAAGTGAATTTACTTAGATACTTTAGGCGCTCGAAATCCAATCCAATGAAGAAAACCGTACTGTTCTTTGTGCTGTTATTTTATTTTTTTTCCTTAAACGCAAAGATATACTACTCCACAAATGGCGTCGCACCAAATCTCATCAGTACCTGGCACCTAAACCGTAACGGTACGGGAGCATCACCGGCCAATTTTACCAGTGGAGATATTTTCGTGGTCCAAACAAATCATTCTTTGACCACGACAGCCAACTGGACAATCAGTGGGACAAATTCAAAACTGCAGATTGAAACAGGGGCCACTCTTCGGGGCAATAACAAAATCACCGTTCCCAGTTTTCAAATCGATGGCACAGGGACTTATATTCATAATGTGAACAATAGTGCATTTCCGGGAACCACGACCCGGACATTTGCATCGACAAGCACGGTTGAGTTAGACGATTGGAGCGGCACGTCTGCCTTACCCAGTCCGACGACCTGGGGCACTATTATCATGAATGTTCCTAACGGCGCCAATTTGAACCAGGCAGGTACTCTGACCGATGTTGCTGGAAGTCTTATTCTTCGAAATACGGGCAATCCCGGAAATGAAATGCGCCTCGCAACGACACAGAGTTATACCTTGACCATTGGTGGCGATTTGATCATCGAAGATGGTGTTTTAGAGGCCGGGCAAAACAATGGAAATTACACGCAAAGAATCGTCATAAATGGGTCTTATAACCAATCTGGCGGAACCTTTACAAGGTCAAACAACAACGCCAATATATTGCAAGTGGAGTTTAACGGAGCAAACAGCACCTTCACAAAAACGGCCGGCACGATCACCGATACCTATATGAATTGGGCCGTCAACGCAACAAAAAAACTGACGTTAAACAATTATTTTTCAATTGCCACATCAAGAACATTTACCGTTAATGGCACATTAGATTGCAATTCCATGCAGGTCACCGGAACCGGTTCGTTTACTCTCAGCTCAACAGGAACACTAAGTACATCTAACACGTCTGGTGTTGATGGTTCTGTCCAGGTGACAGGAACCACAAGTTTCAGCAGCGGTGCTTCATATGATTTTTACGCAGCAACAACAACTCCCTTTCCCGCAGTGCTAAGCACCGTTACCGCGGCAAATGTTGTAGTGGATGCAGATGTTACACTCAATAAAAATGTGTCTGTAACAACAACATTAAATCTAACATCGGGCAAACTCACTATACCCACAGGAAAGGTGTTGACTGTAGCGTCAGGAAGTACCATAACAGGGTCAGGGTTTGGTGTATCGAAGCATATCGTGACGCAGGTAAACACAAGCACGGGTGCCACTGGTACATTGCGTGTAAGCAGTCTTAACGGTGCGGGTACATTTCCTGTAGGAAATGGAACCTATTATCTGCCGGTTAAACTCACCACAACGTCGGCATTCGATTTTAGCATGTGCGTTTTTCAGGGAATGACAAAAAACGGCACTCCTAATGGAGTTGCGTTTACTACACAGGAGAAAAAAGGTGTAGTTGATGCCGTTTGGATTGTGAATAAGAACAGTGGATCGGGCGCGGTGAACATGCAGTTATGGTGGCCAGCTGCGTTAGCGGGCTTTGACTTTGCCGCCCTTGCCAACAGCGCGATTGGCATAGCACATTACGGCACCTATTGGGAATCACCGTTGGGTTACGGAGACCAGGTGCAAAGGACAGCCATAAGAACGGGTGTTACAACTTTCTCGCCATTTGGTATTGGCAAAATTGGTATCCTGCTTCCGTTGACATTTGGCGACATTAAAACGTACAAAAACAATGGTGATTTACATGTTGATTGGTCAACGTATGATGAGGTTAACGTGGACCACTTTGAAATTGAACGCTCGCAAAACGGTCAGCAGTTTGTTACAGCAGGCACAGTAAGTGCCCGGAGTAATGGTAACGGAAGTAGGACAGAGTATAGCTGGACCGATCATACACCATTCACAGGCACTTCATTTTATAGGATCAAAGAAGTTGATATTGATGGCGAGTTCACGTATAGCACAATCGTGCGGGTTGGAATTGACCAGGATAATTCCAAATTAAATTTGTTTCCAAATCCTATCATTGATAAAAAACTCTCAATTCAACTGAACCTTGAGCAAGGCAATTACACGATTTCTGTGTCTGATTTGGGTGGCAAAAAAATTTACGCTCAGGGAATGGATCATAGTGGAGGTAGTATAAGCCAAACCATTCAGTTGCCTTCCACTACTTCGCGCGGAATTTATTTGTTGACGATCAGGGGAAATGGAATTAAGATACTCAAACAGTTCCTGGTGAGGTAATTATAGACAAGGTGGAAATGCGCCCTCTTACAACTAAAAACCTCTTGAAAAAATAGTTGAAAAATTTGTTTACCTTAGGTTAGGTAATTACGACAAATCCCTGGCATATTCCTATAAGCGAACTTTACCCTCAACCGTAGCAGAACTGTAATAACGCCACTCTATCAAAGCAATTAGCCCCGTGATTGAACTCAACATCTGTTTATGCGGCGCAGCATGCAAAGGGTCACAGAGGAAAAATTGAGCAAACCAATCTTTCAAGTTAAATTTTTGTTTATGGCTACCAAAAGAACAAGTGCAAGGAGAACGACCTCCATAAAATCAAAAGGCATAATTGAAAATCCTCCGGCGCGATTAAAAAAAAATCCGTGGGTAAAATATAAGTGGACGTTAATCAAACCGATTGAAAAGGGAGAAACTGCGTCACAGAACCGTGTTGAGAAAGATGTAACAAAAAAACTTAACAAGCTATCACAGGATTTCATACCAATTTTCTCGTGGAAGGCAAATAAGAGCGGACTAATATGGAGATTACGCGTTGGCCTCAAACCAGTCAATCCTCCTTCGACCGGTACAAAAACGCCACAACCTCCGCCGCCGCCACCAACATTTCCATAGTAAACACGTTGAGAGATTGTGTAATTAAAAATAAAGTTATGAGCAAAGAAAAATATGCAACATTCAGACCGAAGGCAGATTCGGCAGAAATGGAAATCCCCGCTTTTAACGTAAATCCATGGGTGAGTTACAAATGGGTACTGACAGAACCTTTTGCAAATTCACAAGACGAGGCGGATTCAAAGCAGAGGGCCGAGGACGAGGTAACCGCAGAACTAGCGAAGGCGACACAAGACTTTATAATCGAAGAATTCAAATGGACAGTTACCGGCCAGCTCACATACCGGCTAAGAGTTAAACTCCAACGGGCCCCTGTCCCCTCAACTGGGGTGAAAACTCCGCAACCACCTCCGCCACCACCCACGTTTCCATGACGAATTATCAACTTGTGGATTTAACCTAAGGAGCGGCAGAGTTCAGGAACTAAAAAATTTTATGAGCAAGACAATCTTCATCCTGCTTATTTGTTGCCTATTTCCTGCATCGTTTTTATCCGCACAGTGCGTGGGAAGTGATTCGCTGTGGAAGAAGGTTGTCAAGCTTCGTTCCTCTAGCACGCCTCCTACTTCGCAGCTGCAAATATTGTTGAAGGATAAGGCTAACATTGAACGTTGCCCAGAACAAAATGATTCGAGTCATGCGCTTTTGCTCCAAAGCATAGGTTCTTTATACTTTCTTCGGGGCGATTATCTTCAGGCTATACAATATGGCAGGCGTGCTATCCAGATCATTAGCACCAACCGCAATAAGAGCACTATTAATGAAAGTCATCTCGTGATGCATTATTATTCATTGTCCAGGTATTACAACGGTTTCAACATGGTGACTGAAAGGGTGAAAGCTCTGGACAGCAGCATTGCCGTTAGCATGCGGTTGAAAGTAAATAATCTTTATTGCTTGGCGGCCTTGTACCAGCGCACAGAATACTCTTTCGATATCGGAGATTATCATGAATGTCTGAACTATGCCAACCAGTGTGAAAAGCTCGCGATGGAATATGCCAAAAGAGGATCTCTCAAAGAGCAAAATGACGGAATGAGCTATGCATCGAGTTCATCAGCCTGGAAGGTAAATGGCTTACTCGAATTAAAAAGATTTGCTGAGGCGGAGAAATTATTAGAGGATAAAGTGAACAAATCTAAATCTCCTCAGTTTGAAAGCTCATTGGGAACCCTGTATGAACAATTGGCGGAAATTGAGGTCAGTAAAGAAAACTACGCTAAAGCCGTTTCTTATTTTGACAAGGCACTTTTATCAGATGCAAAATTTGGTTTTGGTATGGGGTGTAAAACTATAGTGAACAATTTGGCGTATAACCTCTACTTCAAAAAGTTGAATGATTTGGACAAAAGTCTGGTTACACTTCATAAAGCCCTTAGTTATGTTAACCAGGACACCACGCAGAATGCAATTGACGCGTTTGAAACTTTAAATGTGCTTGCCAACATAGCGCAGGTATTCGTAAAAAAGAAGATATTTGATTCTGCATTCAGATATTTTCAACTTGCTTTCGACCAGGTAAAACCAGGCACTAACGAGTCTGAAATAGTAAAGAGCCGTCTCGATGATTTTATCAAAACAAAAAAAATTAGCTACCTGGTCAGCCTTTGTACCGAAAAGGGCGATGCCTTTTGGGAATTGTACCACGACACAAAGAAAAAGTTTGCATTGGACGAGGCCATCCGGATTTATGAGGAAACCGACAAACTGCTCGAAAGAATACGAATTGAAGAGTCGGAAATACAATCGAAACTTTTTTGGCGAAATGATACAAGACATTTGTATGAACATGCTATCAGTGTCTGTTATGAAGGGGACAACATGCCAAAAGCCTTTTATTTTTTTGAAAGAAGCCGGGCAGTTCTTTTAAATGATGAATTAAATCAGCGAAGTCTGTTTGGGAGTAAAGAGATAGCGAGGCTTGTCCAGGTTAAGAAGTCAATACTTCAATTTGAAAGAGATCTGAGAAATGCTACTGACCCGAAGCAGGTACAAGAACTGCAGGATAGTCTTTTTGAAAAGCAAAGGGAACGTGATCAGCTAAGTAACGCGGTAAGTGCTCGCAACCCCTATTATTATTCAAGCTTTCTTGACTCGAGTAGTTTATCGTTGCAGCGGGCAAAAGAAGAGATCCTAAAAGATCATGCTGCACTGATTGAAATGTTTGTTGGGGATAGCGCCGTTTATATGATGACGATCACAAAAGAAGAGGCGCGGATAAACAGAGTAAAGAAATCGGCCTATGACCAACTTGTTGATCAATATATTTTATATATATCAAACCCTGTTTTGATAAACAAACAGTTTAATCTATTTAGAAAAGTCTCAGGTGAACTATATCACCTGATATTTCAAAAGGATTCACTGCCGGCTGGCCGCATTATAATTTCACCCGACGGTACGTATTTCCCTTTCGAAGCCCTCATCAAGAAACAGGAGAAACAGCCCTATTATTTTTTATACGATTACGCAGTTAGCTATACTTACTCAGCGAAGTTTTTGACCACAAAATTTAGTTCGGCGACAAAAAGAACGGTATACAATTTTATGGGAATAGCACCCGTAAACTTTCCGCCGGGTTTCAATCTTTCAGCGCTAAGCGGAAGTGATCGCTCAGTAAATTCAGTTCAGTCCTATTTTTCTCATGCTGATAATTTTATCGGAACGCAAGCCTCAAAAAATAATTTCACAGCAAATTTTCCGAGGTATAAGATCATTCAATTATATACTCATGCGTCAGAAAGTAGTCAATATAAAGAGCCGGTCATATTCTTTTCTGACTCATCACTTTATTTAGCTGACTTGATTCCCAGCACCGATTATAATACGCAGTTAATTGTATTATCTGCCTGTGAAACCGGGATTGGTATTTTATATAAAGGTGAAGGAGTCTTCAGTTTTAATAGGGCATTTGCTTCCCTCGGGATACCGTCGTGCATTAGCAATTTATGGGCTGTCGATAATGAATCCACTTACCGGCTTACTGAACTTTTTTATAAATATCTTTCAAAAGGATCCCCAATAGATGTTTCCTTGCAAAAAGCAAAAATTCAATTTATTCGTACGGCCACTTCAAAGGAAAAGCAATTACCAAGTTATTGGGCAGGAACAATTCTTACGGGCAAAACAAATAAAGTTGAATATCAAAAAGCAAATTGGGCCTGGCTTATAGTGGTCATGAGTAGTTTAGCTCTTCTGTCGCTTTTGATTTTAATTCAATGGAAGCAAAAAAATGGGAGAATGGTCGTGAAGGAGTCACGATCGCGGTCAAATAAAAATTCTAAAACGTCCATCATGGCAGATTTTCCTCGAAGCATTTGTGTTAAGTTCCGTGAGAACATTAATGTTCCCTATGCAGAGCAAGATGAAGTGTCTGATTATATTTCAAAAAGGGAAATACTCCCTGTAAAAAGATTGATAGAACTGTATAAGGGCATAGAGATCGAGAAATATTTTACCAGCGTGGAGCCTGCCAGGATAATGGAACTGCTTAAGGAAGCCGAAGAAAATAAATATGAAGGTCGTCCCATGCGAGGCAAAGAGAAGCCAATAACTAGTAGCACTTATCGTCCTCAATTACTTTCTTATTTCAAAATAAAATGTCCTTATGGAACGGACCTGGCCTCTTTGCAAGAATTGTTAGGTAAATATCCAAGTGTCGAGAAGGCATATGTTGAGAGTGGGCCATATCCGCCATCCGTTAATGCTGATAATGATAAGAAGTCGTTCAAACAAAACTATCTTGACGCGGCCCCGACAGGTATTGATGCAAGGTTTGCCTGGACCGTAGCCGGAGGAGATGGTTCAAGCACAGTCAGGTTCTTAGATATTGAGAACGGATGGACATTAAACCACGAGGATTTACCCCGCAACATTGACTTGTTATACGGCGTCAATCACTTAAAGAAGGGACATGGAACCTCTGTCCTGGGAATAGTGTTAGCAAAGGATAACACAAAAGGCGGAATAGGAATCACACCCAGGGTCCAAGGCAGCGTCATGTCGACCTTTGAAACCGACGATGCCAGCAGTTATAATAAGGCTAATACGATTCTTCGTGCATTTGATAAGATGAGTTTTGGAGATGTCGTCCTACTGGAAATTCAAGGCCAGATAGGAGAAGGAGCGACTCTTTGGCCGGGCGAAGTTGAGATAGCTGTCTTCGATGCTATTTTCGCCGCCAGATCTAAATTAGTTATCGTTGAGGCCGCGGGAAATGGCACTCCAAATGGAGGTCGAAATGTGAACGACGAGATCAATAAAGACTCAGGTGCTATTATGGTTGCCGCCGCAACATCCGCACATCCACATCAAAAAATTGTACAGTCTAATTTCGGCAGCAGGGTAGATTGTTTTGCCTGGGGAGAAAATATCACTACTACGGGAGATGGCGATATTGGCGATTCGCCCACCGCTTATACTGATACTTTTGATGGCACCTCCGGAGCCTCTGCAATTATTGCGGGAGCGGCAGTTGCTATTCAGTCTATGTGTGAAACTAAATTTGGTTCAAGATTTTACCCTGCATCGCTTCGGGACATTTTGCGCAATCCTGCTTACGGCACACAGCCCGGACCCGGCCATGCAATTGGCGTAATGCCCGACCTCCAAAAAATATATAACGGAGAAATTGCCTGACTCAAAACTTCTAAAGAACAAAATAAATCACGATGGAAGAGTAAATCTATCCCAACTCCGGATACAATGGAAATCGCTTCATCCACTGCTTCACTTCTTCACTCACTGACTTGATGGTGCTTTCATCGTCTATTTTCATTAATACGCGGTCAACCAGTTCGACGACTGTTTCCATATCCTTTTCATTCAATCCTCTTGTTGTGATCGCGGGCACACCAATGCGAATACCGGAGGTAACAAACGGACTCTTGTCGTCGAAAGGCACTGCATTTTTATTGAGAGTGATGTGCGCCTTGTCCAAAGTTTCCTGCGCTTTTTTGCCTGTAAGACTTTTATTGCGAAGATCGATCAGCATTAAATGGTTATCAGTACCCCCGCTGCATATATTATAACCACGATTGACAAATGCTTTTGCCATAGCTTGTGCATTGCGTTGCACTTGTTTTGCGTATTCAGTATACTCATCGGTCAACAATTCTCCGAAGGCGACGGCTTTCGATGCGATGATATGCTCTAAAGGTCCACCCTGCGTGCCCGGAAATACGGCCATATCAAGCAAATGACTCATCATGCGGATTTTTCCCTTTGGATCCTTTACACCAAAAGGATTTTCAAAATCCTGTCCCATTAAGATGATTCCACCCCTTGGCCCGCGCAAAGTTTTATGAGTAGTGGAAGTAACGAAGTGACAATCATCAAACGGGGATCTTAATAAGCCCTTTGCAATCAAACCAGCGGGATGCGCAATGTCGGCCATTACAAAGGCGCCAATCTCGCCTGCGATAGCCCTGATCTTCGCATAATCCCAATCACGACTGTAAGCGGAAGCGCCGCAAATAATTAATTTCGGTTGTTCTTGCAATGCAACTTCTTCCATCTGTCCGTAGTCTACCGTTCCGCTCTCCCTTGATACTCCATAAAAAGTTGCCTGGTATAATTTGCCGCTAAAGTTCACTGGTGAACCATGCGTAAGATGGCCACCCATGCTAAGATCAAGACCCAAAATTTTGTCGC
>Ga0207649_10000935_pt1 | contig 18362 bp, 17 predicted proteins | sample KBSC43metaG_FD_184317 | JGI IMG/M metagenome (GOLD analysis project Ga0207649, IMG submission 184317) | Corn rhizosphere microbial communities from Kellogg Biological Station, Michigan, USA - KBS C4-3 metaG (SPAdes) (version 2) | ecosystem: Host-associated > Plants > Roots > Rhizosphere > Soil ... | reverse complement strand
GCGCTCGGCGCGGAGGTCTTCGTCACGGAAGCAGCGCGCGATCTGGAAATATTTCTCGATGCCGCCGACCTGGAGCAGCTGCTTGTATTGCTGCGGGGCCTGCGGGAGGGCGTAGAACGCGCCGGGCGTGAGGCGCGAGGGCACGAGGAAGTCGCGTGCGCCCTCGGGCGTGGGGTTCGAGAGGATCGGCGTCTCGATCTCAAGGAAGCCCTGGCCGTCGAAATAGTCGCGCGTGGCCTTCGTGACGCGGTGACGCAGACGGAGGTTCTTCGCCATCTCGGCGCGGCGGAGGTCGAGGTAGCGGTATTCGAGGCGCAGGTCCTCGTTGGAGACCTTGCCCTCGATCGGGAAGGGCAGCACGTCGGCCTTGTTCAGCACGGTGAGCGCCGTGGCGACGATCTCGATGCCGCCGGTGGGCAGCTTCGCGTTTTCCGTGCCCGCGAGGCGCGGGGTGACCTGGCCGACGACGGTGATGACGTCCTCGCCGCGGAGTCCGTGGGCTTGTTCGGCGACCGCGGGATGTTCCTCGGGACGAAAAACGATCTGCGTGATGCCCTCGCGGTCGCGGAGGTCGATGAAAATGACGCCGCCGTGGTCGCGGCGGGAATCGACCCAACCGCTCAGGGTGACAACGGAGCCGACATCGGCGGGGCGCAACGCGGCGCAATGGTGGGTGCGGTAGGACATCGAACTAAACAGGATTTGCAGGATTTTGAGGATTAACAGGACTGGGAGGGTGAGGGAATCGCTTTTCCCAGCCAGTCGCTGAGCTGCGACGAATCCACGGCGGTTTCCTCGCGACTGGCGAGGGCTTTCACTTTTACGAGCGGCCACTCCTGACCAACGACGACGGCGAAGCCCGCGCCGAGCGCCTCGGCGGCCTGGAATTGCTTGCCGACCTTGGCGGCCTCGAGCGGAAAATCCGTGCGCCGGCCGGCGTCGCGCAGCGATTGCACGACGGCGAGCGCTTCGCGGCGGCGGGATTCATCCGCGACGACGACATAGATCTCCGCGGCGGGTGAGGCCGCCAGCGCGCGCTCCATCTTCTCGCGAGCATGAGGCGTTTCCTCGATGAGATTGCCGAGCACGACGTCGCCCATGCCGAAGCCGATGGCGGGCAGTTTCACCGCGCCGTCGCTCAGGTCGCCGAGCAGGTCGTCGTAGCGCCCGCCGCCCGCGAGTGCGCGCATGGACTTGCTGCGGTCGAAGGCTTCGAAAACGAGGCCGGTGTAGTAGGCGAGGCCGCGCACGATGGAGAGATCGATCTCGACGAAATCGCGGAGTCCGCGCGCGTCGAACTGCTCGAGCAGCGGCGCGAAATGCTCGGGACTGCCGGCGGCGATGAAGGCGCGCAGTTCGGCGACGGTGAGGCGGTGGGCGGCGAGTTTCGCATTGAGCGACTCCTCCGGCTCGCGCTCGATCTTGTCGATGATCGCGAGCACGGCCTTTGTGTCGGTCACGCCGTGCGTGGCGAGGAAATCGATCCACGCGCGGCGGTCGCTCAGGCGAATGACAAAATCGTCCTTGGTGAAGCCGAACTCGCGCAGCAGGTCGATGACGAGGGCGATGGACTCGGCGTCCGCGGCGGTGGAACTGTCGCCGATGAGGTCGGCATTGAATTGGATGAACTCGCGCAGGCGGCCCTTCTGCTGGCGTTCGTAGCGGAAGAAATTCGACGTGCTGAACCACTTGAGCGGCTTGCGGTAGGCGCGTTCCTTCGCGATGACCATGCGCGCGAGGGTGGGCGTCATTTCTGGACGCATCGCGACTTCGCGTTCGCCGCGGTCGATGAATTGGTAGAGCTGCCCGAGGATTTCGGCGCCGCTTTCGTTTTTCTTCGCGTAGAGGTCCATCGATTCGAGCACGGGTCCGTCCATCTCGACGAAGCCATAGCGGCGCGCGACGCGGCGCCAGCCATCGAGCACGTAGCCGCGGCGGGCGCAGTCCTCGGGGTAAAAATCACGGAAGCCGGGCAGTGGTCGCATTGGAAAAGGTCGCCATCAAACCGTCACGCGACCCGAAAGGTCGAGCGCATTCAACTTGCGAGCACCCGCACGTCCAGGCCGATGATTTTGCGAAAATGGATTTCGTCTTTTGGACCGACGAGGACGCCAAAGCCGAGAGAGCGGGCAGTGGCGGCCACGGCGATGTCGTTTTGTGGGATCATCGCTCCGGCTTGCGCCAGTTCGGCGTAAATGTCGGCATAGTGCTCCGCGATGTCGGCGGTGAACGGCTGGATTTCCATCATTCGGCGCAGTGCCTCGAGACGGCTCCGGCGTTGTGCCGCTCGGATCGCAGAGTCGGCCATGCGCACGCCGATGAGCGCCTCTGCCCAGACAACGGCCGGCAGGGCAATCAGTTCGTCCGGGGAAACAATGGGTTTTCGGCCCTCCGCCATCGCGCGCTCCCAAGTAATGAAGGCGGAAGTATCGAGAATCAGTCCCACGGGTTACGAAGGGGCTGATCGGAGGCATTAACTTTTTCCAGGTCGTCGGCGAATGTCGGGTCGATGGGCAGGGAGGCGAGGGCGGCGACGAGCTGACCCCAAGTGGCGGTGTAATTGCCGGGAAGCGGGGTCAGTTGGGCCAGGGGCTGATCGTTTCGCGTGAGAATGAAGGACTCGCCGCGGTGCTTGATGCGCGCGAGGTAGTCGCCCAAATGGCGGGCCGCCTCCGTCGAACTGATCACCGTGCTCATCCGTAAATATGTAAAATACACAAACGCGTAAGTCAATGAGCGGCTCGCGGGCTTGCACTTGAAGATTCGCGGCGGCAATCTTGCCGGCTTCGCCATGACCAGCACCGAGATTCGCACGTCCTTCCTCGAGTTTTTCCGCGAGAAGCAGCACACCATCGTGCCGTCGAGTTCGCTGATGCCCGACAGTCCGAACCTGCTCTTCACGAACGCGGGCATGAATCAATTCGTGCCGATTTTCCTCAACGAAATCCCGTGCCCCTACACGCCGGGCCGCGCCGCCGACACGCAGAAGTGCATCCGCGCCGGCGGCAAGCACAACGACCTCGACGACGTCGGCCTCGACACCTACCACCACACGTTCTTCGAGATGCTCGGGAACTGGTCGTTCGGCGACTATTTCAAGCGCGAGGCGATCGCCTGGGCGTGGGAATTGATCGTCGAGCGATGGGGTTTTCCGCCGCAGCGGCTCTACGCGACGATTTACCAGCCGGACCCCGGCGATCCCGCCGAGCGCGACGAGGAGGCCTGGAATTTCTGGGCGGAAAAGTTCCGCGCGGTCGGGCTCGATCCAGCCGTTCACATCGTCAACGGGAACAAGAAGGACAACTTCTGGATGATGGGTGACACCGGCCCGTGCGGTCCGTGCTCCGAGCTGCACGTCGATCTCACGCCCGCCGGCGACACCGGCGGTGCGCTCGTGAACAAGGGCACCGCCGAGTGCATCGAGATCTGGAACCTCGTCTTCATCCAGTTCAACGCGAATCCCGACGGCACCTTCTCTCCGCTGCCCGCGCAGCACGTCGATACGGGCATGGGCTTCGAGCGCGTGACCTCGATCATCCAGGGGACGAAAGGCTTCACCGACTTCGCGAACGCGAAAATTTCGAACTACGAGACGGACATTTTTCGCCCGATCTTCGACGAGATCGAAAAGCTCAGCGGCAAAAAGTATGCGAACACGCTGCCGGTCGCAGGCAGCACCGGCGACACCGAGCAGGAAAAAGTCGACGTCGCCTTCCGCGTGATCGCGGACCACATCCGCACGCTGAGCTTCGCCATTGCGGACGGCATCTCGCCCGGCAATACCGACCGCAACTACGTCCTGCGCCGCATCCTGCGCCGCGCCGTGCGCTACGGCCGCACGCTCAGCCTGCACGAGCCGTTTTTCTACAAGCTCGCGGCCGTGCTTGCCCGCACGATGGGTGACGTGTTCCCGGAAATCCGCGCCCGGCAGGCGCACGTCGAGGGAGTGCTCAAGCGCGAGGAGGAGGCGTTCAATCGGACGCTGGATCGCGGACTACAGCTTTTTAACGAAGCCGTAAATCGCGCAACTTCGATGAATCTCAATAGTCCAATTTCTCTTGTCGATCCTTTCTCTGGGCAAGCGTTGACGATCTCGGGAGCGGATGTTTTCGAGCTTTACGATACCTATGGATTTCCTCCCGACTTGACCGAACTCTTGGCTCGGGAGCGCGGAATGCGGGTGGATATACTTGGCTTCGATGCCGCGATGACAAAAGCGCGGCAGCTTTCACAAGCCGCGCAGAAGAAGCAGGTGATCGAGCTTTCGCAGATCGAGACGAAGGCACCGACGAACTTTATTGGTTACGACCACGCGCACACCGGCGCGGACGTGCTCGAGGTCGTCGCGCTCAAGGACAAGACCGTCGTCGTGCTCAATAATTCCGTGTGCTACGCCGAGATGGGCGGACAGGTGGGCGACACCGGCGAGCTGACCGGGAGCGGGCAGCTTTGGCGGATCGCGAATACCCAGAAATCCGGCAACACCTGGTTGCACTTCATCGAGGGCGGCGACGCGCCCGCCGTGGGCCAGCATGTGACCGTGCAACTCGATGCCGCCCGCCGCGCTGCGATTCAGCGTCACCATAGCGTCACGCATTTGCTCCATTGGGCGCTGCACGAGGTGGTGAGCCCCGACGCCACGCAGAAGGGCTCGAGCGTCGCGCCGGAGAAGCTCACGTTCGACTTCAACAGCGCCGCGCTCACGCCCGCGCAGGTGCGCGACATCGAGCGGCTCGTGAACGAGCGCATCGTCGAGAACGCCGGCATCGTCTGGAACGAGGTGCCTTACGTCGAGGTGAAGGGCCGGCCGGACATCATGCAGTTCTTCGGCGACAAATACGGCGACGTCGTGCGCGTCGTCGATATTGGCGGCTACTCGAAGGAACTCTGCGCCGGCACGCACACGCGCGCGACGGGCGAGATCGGGCTGTTCCGCATCGTGAGCGAAGCGGCCATCGCGGCCGGCGTGCGCCGCATCGAGGCCGTCGCGGGGTTGGAATCCTACACGCAGGCGGCGGCAGATTCCGCGCGACTGGCGGCGCTCGCGGCGAAACTCAACGCGCCCCTTTCCGAACTCGAAAAGAAAATCGACGCGGCGCTTGCCCAGCAGAAGACGCTCGAGAAACAGGTCGAGTCGCTGCGCAAGCGCCAGGCGGCCGCGACGGCGAAGGAATTGCTCGAACGCGTGCGCAACGCGGGACTCCGCGCGCCGGCCATCATCGAAAATCTGGGCGATGTCTCCGGCGACGAATTGCAGGTGATCGCCGATGCGCTCAAGGGCTCGTTCGACGGAGTGGTGGTGCTTGGTGGCGCGGCGGGCGGAGTGGTTTCCCTCGTGGCGACGGTTTCCCCGGCGCACACCGCGACGGTTCAGGCGGGAAAAATCATCCAGGGCATCGCCCCGATCGTGGGCGGCAAGGGCGGCGGACGGCCGGATGCCGCGCGCGGCGGCGGCAAGGACGCAGCGAAGCTCGACGCGGCGCTGGCGGCCGCGGTGAATTTATTGTCGGCATAGAACCCGGCCTCGAAGCGTATTTCTAATCTCGACGCGGCGGCGGCTCCGCCCGCACAACTGTCTCACTGGATATGAACAATTTGCACCTGGCCGTTCAGTTCTTTCTTCAGCTCGCGGTCATCCTGTTGTTCTGCCGTCTGGTAGGGGCGATTGCGAAGCGATTTGGCCAGCCGCAGGTGGTGGCGGAGATGATCGCAGGCGTGATGCTGGGCCCCTCGCTTTTCGGTCTGTTGTGGCCCGAGGCGCAGCATTGGATTTTTCCGTGGGATCCGACGCAGAAGCTGCGGGATACGCAGAGCTATCTGTTCCCGGCATCGCAGCTCGGGCTGGCGCTTTACATGTTCGTTGTGGGCATGGAATTCCGCGTGGATATCGTGCGGGAGCGGCTCAAGAGCGCGGTGGCCGTTTCCGTCGCGGGCATGGCGGCGCCGTTCATCCTGGGCGTGGGGCTGGCCTGGGTGCTTTTCCATTACACGAAGCTTTTCCCCGAGCGCACGTCACTGATGGAGGCGATGCTTTTTCTCGGAGCGGCGATGTGCATCACCGCGTTTCCGATGCTGGCGCGGATCATCCATTTCAAGAAGCTCACGGGCACGACCATGGGCACGGTCGCGCTGGGGGCCGGAGCGATCGACGACGCGACCGCGTGGTGCCTGCTGGCGGTGGTGCTGGCGAGCTTCGATCAGAACTGGGCTCATGCCCTGCAGAATATTGGCGGAGGCATTGCTTATGTTGCATTCGCGTTGCTGGTGCTGCGTCCGCTGCTGGCGCGGGCAAAGCCTTGGTTCGTGAACGACGGCGCGCTCACCGAGGCGGGGTTGGTGGTCGGCCTTGCCCTGCTCGCGCTGGGAGCGTGGTTCACCGACATGATCGGGCTGCACGCGGTCTTTGGCGCATTTGTGATGGGGGCGGCGATGCCGCGGGGCGTCGTCTCGCGGGACCTGATCGGGCGGATCCAGCCGCTGACGGTGGCGCTGCTGCTGCCCTTGTTTTTCACCTACTCGGGTCTCAACACGAAGATTACGCTTCTGAACACGGGCTTCCTCTGGGCGATGTGCGGCGCGGTCTTGGTGGCCGCAATTCTGGGAAAAGGCGTGGCCTGCTGGCTCGCGGCGCGGGCGACCGGCCTGCCGAATCGTGAGGCGCTCGGCATCGGGACCCTGATGAATGCGCGCGGTCTGATGGAACTCATCATCATCAACATCGGACTCCAGCGAGGAGTCATCTCGGAGGGTCTCTTTGCGGTGCTCGTGATCATGGCGGTGGTAACCACCCTGATGGCGTCGCCGCTATTTGACCGCCTCGTGGGCGCCGGCGTGGTGTCCGTTCCCGAAGATGACGAAGCGGGCGTGGCACCCGTTGGCGCCCGGCTCTGAGGCCGGCCCCCTAGTAAAGGCCGCGAATGTGCGCGGCGACCTCGGCGTTGTAAAAATCGCGGAGCCGCTGGTGCAGGGCGGGATCGAGCGGCGGAAGGTCGGACACGCGGGCGTTGCGCGCGGCTTGCTCGGGACGGCTGGCGCCGGTGATGACCGTGGTGACGGCCGGATGATCGAGAATCCAGCGCTGGGCGAAGTCGGCCATCGTGAGGCCGGCGGGAACAAAGGCCCGGAGCGCGTCGGCGAGTTCGACGCCTTTTTCGAACGGCAGGCCGGCGAAGGTTTCGCCCACGTTGAAGGCCGCGCCGTCGCGATTGTAGCTGCGATGGTCGTCCGCGGGGAACGTCGTGGCCTTTGTCATTTTGCCCGAGAGTAGCCCACTGGCGAGGGGCAGGCGCACGATGAGGGCGACGTTCTTCGCGGCGGCCCCGGCGAAGAGCGCGTCGATGGGCTTTTGGCGGAAGAGATTGAAGATGATCTGGAGCGAGGCGAGGCCATCCTGCGCGAGGCAGACGTGGGCTTCGTCCATCGACTCGACGCTGGCGCCGAAGTTCGCGATTTTTCCTTCGGCGCGGAGTTCGCGCAGCCAGTCGAAGATCTCGCCGGCCTGCAAAATTGCGGGTGGCACGCAGTGAAGTTGAGTGAGGTCGAGGCGCTCGATTTGCAGGCGGCGAAGCGAAGCGTCCGTCGCGGCGCGGACGCCGGCGCGCGTGTATTTGTCGGGGAAGAGATCGCCGGTGCGGCCGAGTTTCGTGGCGACGAAAAAGGACTCCGGGCGCGTCTTGAGAAACTCGCCGATGAAGGTCTCGCTGCGGCCCGCGCCATAAACGTCCGCCGTGTCGAGGAACGTGACGCCCGCATCGGCGGCGGCGTGCAGGATGGCGGTGGCGTCGTCGGCCTTCACTTCGCCCCAGTCGGCGCCGAGTTGCCAGCAGCCGAGGCCGATTTCGGAGACGAGGGTGTTTGCGAAGGGGCGCTTTTTCATGGGGCTCCCGGGTCCGATAAGACGGATCTCTATTTGATGGCGGCCCAGACGCGGTGGACGTCGTCGTGCTCGTCGAGGGCGTGGAGGAAATCGCCGGCTTCGGCGGCCTGCTCCTCGGTGAGCGTGGGGAATTGCTTGGCGACGTAGCCGAGTTCGCTCGTGACGACGGTCCAGCCATTGGCGGCGAGCCATTTCGAGACGGCGGCGGTTTCCGTGCGTTCGGTGATGAAGCGCGCGCCGGTCGATTCGGCGGGGATGTCGTCGTTCTGGGCATGCGTCAGCGGTTCGACCTCGTTCGCGCCGGCCTCGATGGCGGCTTCCTCGGGATCAACGGCATCCGGGCGATGGGCTTCGACGAGTCCGACGTGGTCGAAGAGGAACTTGTTGCTGCCGGGCGTGCCGAGCTGGCCTTTTTTGAAAAGGATGCGGATCTCGGGCGCGGTGCGGTTGTTGTTGTCGGTAAGCACCTCGACGATCACCGGCACCTTGTGGGGCGCGTAACCTTCGAAGACGATGTGCTCGAGCGAGAGTTTTTCGGAGCCGATGCCCGCGCCCTTGTTGATCGCGCGCTCAATGACGTCGCGGCTGACGCTGGCGCGGCGGGCCTTTTCGCAGGCGGCGAAGAGGCGGGCGTTGCCGGCGGGATCCGGGCCACCCATCTTCGCGGCAACCGAGATTTCTTTGACCAATTTGCTGGTGGCCTGGCCTTTTTTGAGGCCGGCGACTTCGCGTTTTGCATGCAACCACTGACGTCCCATAGACCGGCAAGGATAGAGTGCCGGGCGAGGCGGGTTCAACGCAATCTTGCCCGGGCGCAAGGTTGGGACGATTCCTGCTGCCACGGGTTGCGGCGGTGTGTTACATCCCTCCAACCAATCAATCCATGGCAGACAAAAAATTTCGGTCGGGCGTCCTTTTTGGGGACGAGGTGAAGGAAGTTCTCGATTACGCGAAGGCGAGCGCATTTGCGTTGCCGGCCGTCAATTGCATCGGCACCAGCTCGGTGAATGCCGCGCTCGCCGCGGGTCGCGAGGTGAACTCGCCGATGATCATTCAGTTCTCGAATGGCGGCGCGCAGTTCTTCATTGGCAAGGGTGTGAAGGGCGACAACCAGCTCGGCCCCGTGCTCGGCGGCCTGGCCGGGGCGCATTACGTCGATGCGGCGGCGAAGGCCTACGGCGTTCCCGTGATCCTGAACACCGACCATTGCGCCAAGAAGCTCCTGCCGTGGATCGATGGATTGCTCGCCGGCAGCGAGGAACAATTCGCGAAAACCGGCCGACCGCTCTACAGCTCGCACATGCTGGATTTGAGCGAGGAGCCGATCGAGGAGAACATCGAGATTTGCGCGAAATACCTCGCCCGCATGGCGAAGATGGGTATGACGCTCGAGATCGAACTCGGCGTGACCGGGGGCGAGGAGGACGGCGTGGATAATTCCGGCGTCGAGGAATCCAGCCTCTACACGAAGCCCGAGGAGGTCGCCTACGCCTACGAGAAGCTCAGCGCCGTGTCGCCGAACTTCACCGTCGCGGCGGCATTCGGCAACGTGCACGGTGTTTACAAACCCGGCAACGTGAAGCTAAAGCCGGCGATCCTCGACGCGTCGCAGAAATACATCGAAGAGAAGTTCGGCACGGGGCCGAAGCCGGTGAACTTCGTTTTTCACGGCGGCTCGGGCAGTTCGCGCGAGGAGATTCGCGAGGCGATCGGCTACGGCGCGATCAAGATGAACCTCGATACGGACCTCCAGTGGGCCTACTGGGACGGCATCCGCGCCTACGACGAAAAAAATCACGCCTACCTCCAGGGCCAGATCGGCAATCCCGAGGGGCCCGACTCGCCGAACAAGAAATACTACGATCCGCGCAACTGGCTCGGCGCGGCGGAGGCCAGCTTCACGAAGCGGCTGATTGGTTCGTTCGACGATTTGAACAACATCGGGCGGAACGTCTGACGCTCCGCGCGAACGCTACGCATCCCCGACGACGCTCACGACGAGGCGTCGGGTGTGCGGGGCGCGGCGGTGCTCGAAGACGAAAATCCCCTGCCAGGTGCCGAGCGTCAGCCGCCCGGCCTGCACGGGGATGGTTTCGCTCGTGCGCGTGAGGGCCATGCGAAGGTGGCTGGTCGTGTCATCGGGGCCTTCCAGCGTGTGAATCCAATTTGGGCCGTCTTCCGGGACGAGACGTTCGAAGAAAGCATGCAGATCGGCGCGCGCCGAGGGATCGGCGTTTTCGTAGATCACGAGGCTGGCGCTGGTGTGTTGAAGAAACACCGTCGCCATGCCGGTGCGGATTCCGCTGGCGACGACGATGCGCGCCACCTCGTCGGTGATTTCGATGGTGCCCTTGCCTCGGGTGCGGATCTCGATTGTCGCGACGTGGGCGCTCATCGTCCGCGAATTAGCAGGATCAGCCAGCCGGCGAGCAGAGCCAGGCCGCCGAGTGGAGTAATGGCGCCCAGCCATTTCACGCCGGACGTCGCCAGTAGATAGAGCGAGCCGGAAAAGACGATGATGCCGCCGGTCCATAGCCACGTGATGAGGGCGCTGGCGCGGCCGGCCGCCGCCAGCGCGAGGAGGGCGACGGTGTGGACGAGGTGATAATGCACGGCGGTCACCCACACGTCGGCGGTGCCGAAGGCGGCGAGGGTCGGCTTGAGCGCATGTGCGCCGAAGGCCCCGAGCGCGACGCCGAGGAAACCAAGGCCGGCGGCGATGCGGAACGGCAGCGTGGCGGAGGGCGACGCGCTTTCCCCGTTCATCCCAGCAGTTCCGCGACCATTGCGCGTTCGTCGGTGAGTTCCTTGTTCGTCGCGGCGATCTTGCCGACGGCGAATTCGTCCATCGTGTAGCCGGTGACGATTTCGTAGCTGCCGGGCGTGGTTGTGCGAACGGGCATGCCGGCCCAGACGTTGGGATCGAAGCCATAGTGGCCCTCGGATTTCACGGCGACGGAATGGATCGCGCCGGGCGTGACGAGGCTATGCACATGATCCACGAGCGCATTCGCGGCGGAGGCGGCGGAACTCGCGCCCCGGGCGGCGATGATGGCTGCGCCGCGTTTTCCGACCGTCTCGCAGAACGGACCCTGCAGCCAGGCGTCGTCTTTGATGACGGCGGGTGCGGGTTCTCCGGTGATGGTCGCGTGGGCGAAGGCGGGAAACATGGTCGGACTGTGGTTGCCGTAGATGAAAATGTCCTTCACCGCGGTGAGGTCCACGCCCGCCTTTTTGGCGAGCTGGGTCTGCGCGCGATTTTGATCGAGGCGCACCATGGCGGTGAAGCGATCCGGCGTGAGGCGGCGGGCCTTGCTGGCGGCGATCATGCAATTCGTGTTTGCGGGATTTCCGACGACGGCCACGCGCGCATCGGCGGCGGCAACTTCGTCGATCACGCGACCCTGAGCGGTGAAAATTTTTCCGTTGTCCTTGAGCAGGTCGGCGCGTTCCATGCCGGGGCCGCGGGGTTTTGCGCCCACGAGCAGGCACCAGTTCGCATCCGCAAAGCCGACGCTCAGGTCACTCGTGAGGACCATGCCCTTGAGGAGCGGAAAGGCGCAATCGTCGAGCTCCATGGCGACACCCTCGAGCGCCTGCATTGCCTTTTCGACGGGCACCTCGATCAGCTGAAGAATGACCGGCTGGTCGGGACCGAACATCGCGCCGGAGGCGATGCGGAAGAGGAGCGAATATCCGATTTGGCCGGCGGGACCGGTGACGGCGACTTTGAGGGGCGTTTTCATGGGAGAAGCGGGAGTTTACACCACCAGGACGCCAAGGCACCAAGGAAAGAGCGCGGGAAATTGTCCGAAATTGCCTTTCACCACCTTGGCGTCTTGGTGCCTTGGTGGTTCAGCGAATTATCCTTGAAAATGAGAAGACCCGTTTTGCCATTTGGCCAAACGGGTCTTCTCGGTGCGGGGGGGAAATCCGCGAAGCGAAAGTTTTTACAGGGTTTCCTTGAGGGCTTTGCCGGCCACGAATTTGACGGTCTTGGAAGCCTTGATCTTGATCTTCGCGCCGGTCTTGGGATTGACGCCGGTGCGGGCCTTGCGGGAAGCGACCTTGAACGTGCCGAAGCCGATGAGCTGGACGGTCTTGGTCTTTTTGACGCCGATCTTGATCGAATCGATCACCGCGTTCACCGCGCGCTCGGCTTCTGCTTTACTGGTTTCTTTGCCGAGGGATTTTTGGACGGCTTCAACGAGTTCGACTTTGTTCATATTGAGGAGATGGATTCCTTCGAGGTGACGGTGAGCCTATGCGGCGCGTGCGCGAATTGTCAACCGTCTTCGCATAAAAAATATTGCGGGGCAATCGGCCGTGGAGGCTGGCGATTCTTGGCTTGGAGCGGGATGGGCGGGCGCTACTTTTGCGCTCATGAACTTCGACGAGCAGATCGCCCATTTCCTCGGCCAGACGCCGCGGATTTCCCCTTCCGCCTTCATCGCTCCGCACACGTTTATCGCGGGCGATGTCGAGATCGGCGACGAGGCGAGCATCTGGCCGGGTTGCTCGTTGCGCGGCGATATCGCGTCGATCCGCGTCGGCGCGCATTCGAATATTCAGGACGGAAGCGTGGTGCATGTCGCGGACGATTTGCCGGCGATTATTGGCGAATGGGTGACCGTCGGGCACAAGGCGACGATCCACGCCTGCACGCTCGAGGACGAGGTGCTCGTGGGCATGGGGGCGATCGTCCTCGATGGCGCGCGGATCGGCGCGCGGTCGATCATTGGCGCGAATGCGACGGTGACGATGCATATGGAAATTCCGCCGGGCTCGCTCGTGCTGGGCTCGCCGGCCAAAGTTGCGCGCGTTCTCACCGCCGAGCAGCAGGCCGGCGTGCGCGTGTGGGCGGAGCGCTACGTGACCTTGTCACGCGAATATCTGCGGCGGGCGGGCCGGTAACTCGGAGGGACGGTTGTCCGCCGCGGAGGTTGCTGCTAGGTTTTCCTCATGAGCAAAGCCGTGATCGAGGTGCGGGTGCGGGCGCTGATTCCAACGGGCAGCGGCTGCGCGGTTTTTCTCGGGAACGAGGCGAAGGTCTTCGTGATTTACGTGGATCCCGGCGTGGGCAGCGCGATTGGCATGTTCATCAGCGGGCAGGAAAAGGAGCGTCCGCTCACGCACGATTTGATGGCGCTGATGCTCGAGGCGGTCGGCGCGAAGGTTGAGCGGGTCGTCATCAACGATTTGAAAAACGGCACGTATTTTGGTCGGCTGATTCTCTCCGCCGAGAACGAGATCCAGCAGCGCAAGATCATCGAGCTGGACGCGCGTCCGAGCGATTGCATCGCGATGGCCGCGCAGCAGCGGGCGCCGATCTACGTGAGCGAGGACGTCTGGAGCGAGGTCGAGGACATGACCGAGGTGCTCGAAAAAATCGAGGCCTCGCGCGAGACGGACGTCGAAGGCGACGAGGAAACGTAACCCGCGCGACGCGACTACATGCGCGGGATGGTGATCCCCTGCTGCTTCATGTATTTGCCGCCGCGGTCGGCGTAGCTCGTCTCGCAGATTTCGTGGGCCTTGAAAAACACGACCTGCGCGAGGCCTTCGTTCGCGTAGATGCGGGCGGGCAGCGGGGTGGTGTTCGAGATTTCGAGGGTGACGTGGCCTTCCCACTCGGGCTCGAACGGCGTGACGTTCACGATGATGCCGCAGCGGGCATACGTGGATTTGCCGACGCAGATCGTGAGCACGTCGCGCGGGATGCGGAAGTATTCCACGCTGCGGGCGAGGGCGAAGGAATTCGGCGGCACGATGCAGACGTCGGTCTTCATGTCCACGAACGAAGCCGGATCGAAATTTTTGGGATCGACGACGGAACTGAAGACGTTCGTGAAGACCTTGAATTCGTCGGACACGCGCAGGTCGTAGCCATAGCTGGACAGGCCGTAGCTGATGAGGCGGCCGCCGTCCTCGCCGGTGCGCACCTGGCCGTCGGAAAACGGCTCGATCATTCCTTTTTCTAGCGCCATGCGGCGAATCCACTGGTCGGAGCAAACAGACATCGCGTTGGGATATAATCGCGGGGACGTTTTGTCGATGCCGTGCTCGGGGCGACGAGCGTATAATGCGCAATGTTCGCAAAACCCGATTCCGCGCTCGTGCTCGTTGGTCACGGCTCGACGCTGAACCCCGACTCCAGCGCGCCGACGCACGAGCACGCCGACGCGATCCGGGCGCGCGGGATTTTTGGCGAGGTGGCCGTGTGCTTTTGGAAGGAGGAGCCGTCGATGCGCGAGGTGCTGCGGATGGTCGAGAGCCGCGACGTTTACGTGGTGCCGGATTTCATCAGCGAGGGCTATTTCACGCGCACCGTGATCCCGCGCGAACTCGGGCTCGACGGCGCGCGGACCGAGCGCGACGGACGCACGATCAAATATTGCGAGCCGGTGGGCAGCCACCCCCGCATGACGGAGGTGCTGCTCAAGCGGGCGCGCGAAACCGCCCCGGACGTGCCTGAGGCGGAGGCGAGCCTGGTGATTGTCGGGCACGGGACGGCGCTAAACGACAATTCTGCGGTCGCGGCGAAGGAGCAGGTGGCGCGCATCGCCGCGCTGGGACGCTACGGCGAAGTGCTCGCGGCCTACATGGAGGAACCGCCGCTCGTGGCGGAGTGGGATCGGCTCACGCGCTGCCCGAACGTTGTCGTGCTGCCGTTCTTCATCGCGGACGGGTTGCATAGCTATCAGGACATTCCGGTGCTGCTTGGGATCGAGGAGGAAGGCGAGCCGGCGGCGAGTCAGCGCGAGGTCTTCCGGCGCAATCCCTACGCCGCGCGCGGCCGGCGGCTCTACTACGCCAGCGCGATCGGCACGGAGCCGTTGCTGGCGGACGTGATCCTCGACCAGGTCGCGGCGTTCGACGCCCGGGACGGCGCCTAGAACTGAATCGGCGGCGGGACGTCCACCGGAACGGGCGTGTCGCCCGAGGGGACGTCGAGCGGTTTCACGGGCTCGGCCTTGCGCACTTCCTGATTTTCCGGGGGGGCGGCGGGAGCCGCGGCGGGGACGGCCGCGGGTGCCGATCCGTCAGCGGGAATGGCGGCCGGCGCGCCGGCGGGAGTGACGGCCTGGGCTTTGGCGACGGGGATTTGATCCTCGCGCAGGCGCAGGGCGGCCGGCTTGACCGAATGATAGACATCGTTCAGGCCGACCAAGGCGGGGGCGCCGACGGCGATGGGCCGGATCATTGCAAGATCGACGGCGGAGACGGCGCGCGGATATTCCGAGTTCTCCTGCTCCTTGGCGTAGAGGCGCAGGCCGGTGCCATGCACGTCGCATGGGATGGTCGGCTTGCTCTTCGCGGTCGCGTATTCGATGTAGGAGGTTTTTTCGCGGTGGGTCGCGCCGGTTTGCGGATCCTTGATCTCTTCCTCGCAGCGGCCGGTTTCCAGCAGGCCGGACAAGCGGCAGATCGAGACGGGAATGATGGACGAGGGCCGCTCGAAGGGCTGCGGCTTGAAGTCGTTGACGGACGCGTTCATGACGCCGGTCCAGACGGGCAGCGCGAGGGCGTTGCCAAACGCTCCGCGATAGATTTTCGTTGGCTTGTCGAAGCCGATCCACACGCCGCACGTCACGGCGCTCGTGTAACCGATGGCGTAGGCATCGGTGAAATTGTAGGCGGTGCCGGTCTTCACCCCGGCGGGAAAATTGCCAAGATGGTAGGCGGGAATTGCCGCGGCGGCAGTGCCCTTGTGCAGCGTGTCTTCGAGCGCGGCGGTGACTTGATAGGCCGTGGAATCCGCGACCACCGGCACCCGGGCGGGCGCGCTCTTGTAAATTTCGGCGCCGTCGCCGTCCACGATGCGGTCGATGATATAGCCGTTCTTCGGACGTTCGCCGCCGTCGGGGAAGGTCGTGTAGGCGAGTGTGAGTTCGTCGAGGCAGACCTCGCTCGCGCCGAGGAAGGTATTGGAAATCTTGCGCAGCGGCGCCTCGATGCCGGCCTTGGCTGCGAGCTGGCGGACGGCGTCCAGCCCAGCCATCCAGCCGAGGCGGACGGTGGCGGCGTTCTTGCCATCGGCGATAGCCTCGCGGGCGGGCAGGCCGCCCTGGTAGGTATTATCGGGGCGTTCAACGCCCCATTCGCCAAGGATGCCGGTGGTGCCGCCGATGCCGACGTAGCGATTATCGAGCGCGGAATCCTGCACGATTGTGCCTGGGAAAATGCCCTTCTCGCAGGCGGCGGCGAAGACGAAGGGAGTGAAGACGGTGCCGGCCGGGCGGCGGCCCTGCGTGGCGCGGTTGTATTCGCTGTGCTTGAAATCGCGGCCGCCGACGAGGGTGAGAATGCCGCCGGTCGCGTTGTTGTAGGCGATCACCGCCCCCTGGAGGTAATTGGGCGTCGGCTGGTTGGCGGGGAAGCCGCCGGTGCGCAGCACGTCATCGAAGGGTTTGAATTTCTCGACGAATTGCGCGTAGGTCTCGTGGTCGTAGCCGGGGCGGCTTTCGATGGCATTGAGCGCCGCGCGCAGGCTGGCCTCGGCCGTGCGCTGCATCCGGAGGTCGAGCGTCGAATAGATTTTGTAGCCGCCGTTCATCACGTTGTCGTAGCCGAGGGCCGCGATGGCCTGCTGGCGCACGTAATCGACCGCGTAGGAGACCTTGTGAAGATTCGTGCGGCGGCTCGTGATGAGCACCGCCTGTTGCTCGGCCTTCGCGCTGTCGGCGCTGATGAAGCCCATGTCCTGCATGCGGCCGAGCACGAAGTTGCGCGTGGCAGTGGCGCCCTCGGGATTGTTCCAGGGCGAGAGTTGGTTCGGGGCTTTCAGCAGACTCGCGAGCGTGGCGCATTGGCCGATAGAGAGGCTCTTCGCCGGCACGCCGAAATACCCGCGCGCGGCGGCCTCGACGCCGTAGAGGCCCGAGCCGAAATAGACGCGATTGAGGTAGAGCGTCATGATCTGCTCCTTCGAGAAATTGCGCTCGATGCGATTCGAAAGGAAAATTTCGATCAACTTGCGCTGGTAGGTGCGCTCGTGCATGTCGAAGGAATTGCGCGCGAGCTGCTGCGTCACCGTGCTTGCGCCCTGGCGGATGCGGCCGGAGCGGTAGTTCTTCAGCGCGGCGCGGACGATGCCCCAGTAATCGACGCCGTCGTGTTCGTAGAATCGGTTGTCTTCCGCGGCGATCACGGCCTTCGCCATCCAGGGCGAAATTTGGTCGGCGGCGACCGGGATGCGATTCTGGATGAAAAATTTCCCAACGAACTCGCCGTTGCGATCATAGACCTGCGTGGCGGACTCCATCTTCGAGATGTCGGCCAGGTTGAATTCGTCGGCGCGCTTGGAATAGATCGACTTGACGATGGTGAATCCCACGAAGCCGCCGAGGAACGCCAGCGCCAGCACGGCAAGCGGGCCCCAGAACCACCAACGCGTGTAAAACCGCCGACGTTTGCGCCGCGGTTGCTCCTCCCAACTGTAGAAATCCTTTGCGATAGGGGGTCTATGTCACACGAAGCGCGTCGCCGCGCAAATGAGAAAAATGCGTCCGCGTCCACGCTTGCCGTCGGCTTGTCTTTTCGTCGAAGCGTGGGAACCTGTGCCTTCGTTATGCTTCGCCGTTTTTCTTTTCTACTGCTCGCCGCTCTTCCCCTTGTTGCATCGAAGGCAGAGCCTCGCGAGGGCCGCGTCGCCCAACTCGCGCAACAAAGTCCCGACGATCCCGAGCGCAAGGAGATGGTGAAAGTGCAGATCCTGCTCGACCGCGCGTATTTTCGCCCCGGCAAGATCGATGGCCTCGGCGGAGAGTTCACGCAGAAGGCCGCGGACCGCTATTGCACGGCATACAATATCCCGCCCGGCACTCGACTCGACGTGAGCGGCATTGCCGAGCCCTATCGCCAATACACCGTTGCCGACGTGGACCTCGCCTGGGTGGGCCCGACGGCGTCGAAGCCGCCAGAGCAGGCGAAGCTGAAGCGGATGTCCTATGCGGACTCGTGGGAGGCGCTCGCCGAAAAATTCCACACCGACCTCGATTTTATCCAGGAGCTGAATCCCACGGTGAAAGAGCCGCCGGTCGTCGGCACCGTCCTGCGCGTGCCGGATGTCGAGCCGTTCGACATGCAGGCGGTGGCGGATCTGGAGAAACAACGCCGCAGTGGCGCGAAGGCCCGCAAGGCCGCCGCGGCGTCGCCTTCTCCGAGTGCCAGTCCGGCGGAGGCCGCGTCCACGCCAGCTTACCAACCGAAGCGTCGGCTCGTCCTGCTACGCGAGCCGCGATTGATCGAACTCTACGAGGACGACAAGCTCGTGGGTTGCTTCCCCTGCACGCCCGGCTCGACGGAACAGCCCGTGCCGAACGGCAATTTCAAGATTTTGTCGAACACGCTGATGCCCTCGTTCCGTTGGGATAAATCCGTGCTCGAGACCGGCAAGCGCAGCGACACGGCCTACGAGATTCCGCCCGGCCCGAACAATCCCGTGGGCATCGTCTGGCTCGCGATCAATATTCCGAGCCGCGGC